>JACKQG010004052.1_pt2 | contig 10065 bp, 10 predicted proteins | sample 8237621 | NCBI WGS metagenome assembly JACKQG01 (sample SAMN15677084, study PRJNA649215) | marine metagenome | biome: marine; feature: Black Sea; material: saline water; isolation source: suspended particulate matter (SPM) from the Black Sea western gyre | collected 2013-06-09/2013-06-10 | depth...
AGCTAATCGCCCAATTTAAAAAAACTAATATTACTGCAGTATCCAGTAACTTTCCTGTCCGCTAATTGACGGATTTTTACAAGCACTCCTACGACAGAGATCACCTGGGGCGATGGAGCGAAGTGGAATAGCGGACAGGTGGACAGCATCATTACGTAATCTATTAATAGTCATACACTGGTGTTTCAATCTTTCGAACTGGTTTCCTGTGTCCTTTAATTAAATCCTGAATATGCTCCACCGTTTCTGGTGCAAAATATTCCTCTCCTGTTTCCTGACATACACGTGCAGGAACATGTTCAATGATATAGAACTTACCTTTATGTTTGAGAGTATAAGTTACTTGAGTTTCAACCATAGTCTCATTCATAATTAATTTCCTCTTTATTTAGACTTTCGAACTCTATCATTAATCCAAAGTTCTGGGTCTGGTTGATATAATGTGATGATTTTAACTAACGGTCGATTTGGATAGCTACATTGGACATGAAGTGGTCGCCTATTCTTAGTATAGCCCAATATCAGACAGCTAGGGATATACTTGTCATTTGGATAATCCTCTATGATCAAGGCATTTTCTGAAATAGCTTGTTCCATCTCTGATACACTTATATTCCTTATGATGCTTTGATCAACCGCATGTTTTGAGAACTCATATTGCTTGCTTTTTATTTTTTCAACAATTTTTGCTAGCTCAATCATACTTTTATATGATGGCTATTTATGCATTTTGCATATTTTTTACCTAACTTCAAACCCTCCTCGGGAAACAAATTGATCAATTTATATTACTTACCGATCTTCAGAGGAAGAAAGCGGTAGCAAATTTATAGTTCCCCCCTCGTAAAGTCAATATATTGTATGAATTAGCTGTTGTCATAATTCTTCGTGTCTGAGGGTATTGTGATATGTTAATTGATCATTTAATACATCCAATGCCTTTAATATCTGACGATCATCATCAAACGACGAAGAAATTCGAGCAACCTGACCTCCAAGTACAGAGGAGATTTCACGCTCTAACCCAATGGTTAAAAAGTCAACCTCCTTATCAAATATGTTTTGCTTCTTAGTAGCAAAATGTTCAGATAACAGGTTTAGAGCATGTTGTACGGTTAAATTCTTTTTATCAAGAGAGTCCAACTCCGACTCAAGGGTAAGAAAATGTTTTTCACCCTTAACTTTTAATTCAATGTCCTTCGTTGATATATAACTCTTAAATGCAGACATAATTTTATCATCGATAGTCACAGGTAAAGTCATGGAATAATCCTTCACGTGAGTGGAAGCAAATTTAAAAAATAGTCCTTTTCGCCAGCATTCTCTCGTGAGTGTAGGAACTTTATTAAAATGAACCTCAATATCAGGAGTAATACCTCCCTTTGCATAAACCTCTCTTCCGCTGTTAGTAAAAAACAGTGAGTCCTCTTCACCCTTAACTATAAGAAGTTCATCTCTAATATATCCGGGTTTCTGAATTAATCTACCCGAAGGAATATAATATTTGGCTGTAGTAATTTTTAATGAATGTTCTTGATCCAATGGAAAGACAGATTGTACTAACCCTTTTCCAAATGACTGAGTACCGATAATTACTCCCCTGTCAATATCCTGAATTGCTCCCGCAAGAATTTCACTGGCGGATGCACTGCCTCCATCAATTAACACAGCAATTTGTACAGAAGTGGAAATAATTGGCTCACTCTGGGATGTATAACTCCTGTTTGATTCCTCAGATTGTCCATGAGTTTCCAGTAATTGTGCTCCCTTCTCTGTCACCATATCCAAGATTTTTATGGCAGACTCCAGCAATCCTCCTGGATTTCCTCTAACATCAAGAATTAACTTGGACAGACCCTGTTCCTTCAACCTCAGCAGTGATTTTTTAAATTCGCCGGTTAAATTTTTCGAGAATCGTGTAATTCGAATATAACCAATTTCATCATCAATCATACCAGCGAAGGGAATATCCTGTATTTTGATTGATTCACGAGTAAGTTCAAAATTAATCAGGTCATCCTCACCGGAACGAAGAATCGTTAAAACGACAATAGTTCCCTTCGTCCCTCTAATCTTCTTAGCAGCTTCATCCAATTTCATATTTTCAGTTGATTCACCATCAATTTTCACAATTCTATCACCTGTGAGAATCCCTGCTCGCTTGGCTGGAGTATCTTCCATTGGGGCAATTACGGTCAATGTATCATCCCTCATACCCAGTTGAATACCCACTCCTCCGTACTTCCCTTTCGTAAGCATATCAATACCTTCACGATCTTCCCTTTCAAGACTGATAGTATAGGGATCCAATTCCGACAGCATCCCATCAACTCCCGCTTTTGCTAATTCAGCCGGGTCAATACGGTCTGAGTAATGGGTCAGAACTTTTTTATACACTTCATAAAGATATTTCCAGTTACGGCTCGCTTCCAAATATTGATCAGAACCTGCAAAAATAAATGTGAGCAAGCACAATGTGGCTAAGGTAACGAAAATACTCTTCTTAAATGAAATTCTATTCATTAATAAAACTCCTTTAATCTCTTTTGCGTTTCTTTCCAAATGATATCTTCTATTTTAGCGATAGATTTATCACCTTCAACAACAATATATCTTCCGATTTCCTCTTTTGAAAGAGAAAGGTATCCCTCACGAATCTTTCTCAGGAAAATATCATCTTCCTGTTCCAATCGGTCAAATTTTTTCCCATACATTCTTTCCCTGCACTTTTCAACAGAAAGATCAATCAGGAAAGTCAAGTGTGGAACTAATTCATACGTAGCCACACGATTGAGTTCTCGAAGCCACGTTATATCCAGTCCCCGACCGTATCCCTGATAGGCAATCGTTGAATCAAAATATCGATCACATATAACAACTTTTCCCTCATCAAGTGCAGGCATTATGATTTCTTTCGTCAATTGAGAACGACTGGCAGCCAGTAAAATAGACTCTGTTACAGGATCCATCTCAACATTGTCAGCAGATAAAAGAATCTCCCGGATCATTTCAGATATTTTTGTTCCACCCGGTTCCCTTGCAAATATAACCTTGTGTCCAATAGCCTCAAGTCGCTTCTTGAGAACAACTGCCTGGGTCGTCTTCCCGCAACCATCTATTCCCTCAAATGTGATGAATATTCCTCTCATTTTATCAGTCCGCCTAAATTATTACTTGTCTATTGAAGAGTCCACTCTGAAAAGGTATTTTTACAAAAGTATGAGATTATGAACTTCATATATTGTTGAAGATAGCCTTTTTGCATTAGCGAGAATTAGCGTAATTCGCGGTTTCTGGAGTACACTCATTGAATTTGAAAAACACATTCGGGTCATCCTTCCCAATGACAATAACAATTTCCCCTCTTGGTTTGTGTTGCTGAAAATTTGTTACTGCTTCTTCTAAAGTACCGCGAAAAACATCTTCATACATCTTGGTCAACTCTCGACATATTGCTACTGGTCGATTCCCGATATAGTTTACACAATCTTTGAGCGTTTTCAAAAGCCGTTCAGGTGATTCAAAAATAATTATGGAACGATCTTCATTAGCTAATTGAGAAAAACGTGCTTTTCTTCCTTTCTTTCGTGGTAAAAACCCTTCAAATGCAAATCTATCTATTGGCAATCCTGACAACACCGCAGCTGTTGTTAATGCGGATGCTCCAGGAATCACAAACATTTCAATCTTTTCTTTAAGTGATTCTCGTATCAACCGATATCCTGGATCACTAATTCCTGGTAAACCTGCATTAGTAACAAGTGCAACATCAGAACCAGATTTCAATATTTGAATTACTTTAGGGATCCTTTTAATTTCATTCTGTTCATAATAACTATACATTTTTGCAGAGATATCGTAATGTTTTAATAATTTCCCTGTTCGACGCGTATCCTCAGCAAGAATTACATCAACGTTTTTCAGTACATCCAGAGCCCTCAGGGTAATATCTTTAAGATTCCCGATAGGTGTGGCAACAATATAAAGTGTAGAAATGAGTTAACTCCTAATTATGAAGAGTTTCAAGTGACTTGCGGATAGTTTCGATTCCAAAATCGACATCTTCAGAACTAATATTCAAAGGAGGGCGAAACCGAATGGAACAAGTACCACTTCCAGACACAATTGTTCCATTTTTGAGGATCTCAGATTTTAGCTTATCTCTCAATTCTTCTGAAGATAAGTCAAAGGCACACATCAATCCAAGCCCCCGGACGTTGGTGACTATATCCGGATAGTCACTTTGTATCCCATATAGCTTGTTTATCAAATATTTTCCTGTTTCACCAGCTTTTTCGATAAGATCCTCATCCCGTATAATTTCCAGATAAACGGTGAACCGAACCATATCTGCTAAACTGCCACCCCAGGTAGAATTGAGACGATTGGATTCTTTAAAGACGTTATCCTCGATTTCATCAATTCGATCACTGGAAACAAATCCACAGACCTGAGATTTTTTCCCAAAACACATCATATCCGGTTTTATATCAACATGTTCCCAAGCCCACCATTTCCCGGTGAGCCCCAGCCCACTTTGAACCTCATCGAAGATTAACATAATATCATTTTCGTCGCACACATCACGGAGCTTCTGGAAAAATTCCTGTCGAAAGTGGTTATCCCCTCCCTCACCCTGGACGGGTTCTATGATCAGTGCAGCAATATCATCTCCATATTTATGAATTGCGTCTTTGATTTGAGCCAGAGCTTGTGTTTCAGTTTTCAATACTTTCTCAAGGTTATCATTTTCCAATGGAAAAGTGATTTTAGGGTTAACAATCCGAGGCCAGTTGAATTTTGGGAAGAAAGCAGTCTTCCGAAGATCAGCTGAGTCAGTAAGAGAAAGGGTATATCCCGTTCGACCGTGAAAACATTGTTCAAAATGAATGACCTGAGATCCAATCTCCCTTTTCAAACCTTTTTTGAAATTCTTTTTCACTTTCCAGTCAAATGATGCCTTTAATGCATTCTCAATAGCCAGTGCTCCACCCTCAATAAAAAATGCATATCTAAAATGATCAGGAATTGCAATCTCAAAAAAGGTATCAACAAATTCTGCCATTTGAACAGAATAAAAGTCAGAGTTAGTGGGTTTATTGATTGAAGCTGTAGCGATTCTTTCCTTTGCCTCCAGCACTTTCGGATGGTTATATCCAACAGGAAGAGTAGCAAACATCGCAAAAAGATCAAGGTATTCACGACCATCCCTACCGTCCACTAACCATGACCCATGACTTTTTTCCAGATCAACAATCTGTAAAAAACCATCTGTCAGCATATGCTCCGACAGAATATTTATTACCTCATTAGCGACAATTTTACCCATTCTATTTTCCTACTTTATCCTAACTTTTTTGGTTCATCACACATTTTTGTGGGTAATCTTGTCCGGCTATTGACGGAACCTGTCCGGCTCCTGACGGGTATGTTTTTCCCTTCCCCGCACCAAGAGGGCGAGTAGGCTTAGCAAGTACAGACCACCCCTTCATCCCCTCCCACGACAAGTCGGGATCTTGGTACTTGGCAAGGAGGGGAAAGAGGGGAGATCCTGAAGCTTTAATCTTCCTGTGACAATCATTCATGAAGGACTCCCTCAATGTCGTAAAAAATGAGCTTTTCCATATTCACTCCTTCCTTACTCACACAAACTTGTTAGGCTACTGACGGACCGGTCAGACTTTTGACTTTTTTTCTATCATCTTGATATTCAGATTTTCCAATTCAGTCAACACAGGCTGGTAAATTTTCTTCACATTAGGAATATGGACACCCATCAGCGGAATTTTTCCTTCAGCCATTAATTTAACTCCTATAGCTAATGGAAGACTAACAGTTCTTGCCATCGAAGTGTCTCCATAAGGAATACCGTAATCGATCAAGGTAGATGTGATTAAATCTCTGCTTTTATCACTGTTTTCAACCGTGAATTTGTGGCGGAGAATTATCATATCTTTTTCACCTTCCCGGTAAAAAAGTTTCTCCTGCATTCGGTAGCATAAAATATCGAGGTAATTATTCAAATCAGGCAGCCTATCATCGCTGAAAAGACCCAGCCATTCCAATCTTCTAATGATATCAGAATCAGTGCCGATTCCAAGTTTCTCTGCAGTAGTAGAAATTACATCATTTAGCTCTGTAACGTTAGTAATCTCTGCCATCATTTCGACATAAGATTTTCCTGTGAGATTTTCCTGCAATGTATCATCCACCAATCCTATATCTACAATAGCTTTCAAAGTATCACACCAACCCGGGTAACGATATGTTCCCCGCATGACAGTCAATGCATCTTTTAATCCGTATAATTCTTTGTAAGGAACAGAGTCCCTGTTTGGATAAACTTCAAACTTACCCAGTCCTTTGATTTCCTCAACTCGATAATTTGAAAAAAGCTCTTTCCCATCAATGTTGATAATATCCCCATCTTCAAGGAATTGAGCTGAATTTCGGGACGCCAGTACCACTCCCTTTGGACTCCAGGAGAATTTATATCCAAATGGGTTATCGTTATCCTCCGGAGCTGGTAAACCCCCACAGTAAGAATAAAAATGCAGGACTTTCCCCTCTTCCCTATGAACATCGTCAATAATTTTCATCGCTGACATATGATCGATTCCTGGATCAACACCCATCTCATTTAAAAACAACAGCTTTTTTCCCTTTACTTCATTGTCAAGAGCTTGCATCTCATCATTAACATAGGAAGTGGTTGCCATGTCTTTTCCCAATTCAAGACAGAGTTTTGCAACCTTCACATGATATACCCACGGAAGTAAACTGACCACGATATCACTTTGTTTGACGAATTGAACTAATTTTTCCTCATCTTTCACATTGAGAGGAAATGCAGCGCCATTTTTGTAACCTTCAACTAGTTTTTCTGCTTTGCTCACAGTACGGGAGGCAACAGCAACAGAAATGTCCGGTTGTTTTAATAAATAACGAACACCGGGTCTGCTTACTAATCCTGCACCAAGGATCAATATCTTTTTCATAATGACTCCTGTTCTAAAAATTGTTCCATGTAACGATATTCAACAGTCAAAGCTCCACGGTGGAGTATTAACGCTTTTTTAATTGGATATGATAATCTTAAATTTTCAAAATCAACATTGAAATCTGCCATAACAATCTCATTCACAAATTCTTTCAGAACTGAAGAAAATTCAATTGAGGCTTCCCTGGAAAAATCAGCAGGTAGATTGTCAACAGCCATAATGGTAATTCCTTCGCTATATATGCCATCTTTGAATTTATCCTGAAGGGGAAAATATGTAAATGTGTCGTCATCTGGATCTGTGGTTTTGTAGGTGATTTCAACAGCTCCATTTATATCACAACTTATATCCCCAATCACCGAAAGAGTAGTATCTTGCCGATTCCTTAGATAATTTTTAGTGACCAGTCTAGGATAATCTGCCGACCAGAAAATGCAATTCATTAAAACAGTAAGATAGGGAAGATATATGTGGAAGTTTGGTACATATTTTTCCGGGTGATCATAATAATCCTGTAACTCAAACTGACCGTCTTTGGGATTCACCATATGTTTCTCTTTGAAGACAACCTTATACAGGTTAGAACGGTCAGATTGAATTTGATCATATTTGTCAACAAATTCAGCAGGGTGAATTTCATAATAAGGCAGCAGGTCAAAAATTTCCTGAGCACCTTTTGAGACATTCCCATACCCTGTGAATCCAACAATTAATGGACAGACTTCAACGGGGAGTCCCCTTTCATTTATTTCTTTTCCAATTTCCCTTACATGTTCCTTTGCATCTTCTACAGAAGCATATTCTGATAGTCGTTTAATTTTCTCAAAAGGAGTAGAGTATCCCTGAGCTTTGATCTTCTTTCCATAAGCACGAAGAGTTCTTAGCATTCCTGCTAAACCAGCATAACGTCCAAAAAATATCATACGCATATCTTGCTCATCTACAATCCGTTCGAAATCAATTAAGTTGCATTTTAAATCCATTAGTTTATTCAACATCATCATATTGTGAGATTGACCTTTAATCGTGTGGGAAAAAAACATGTATGTTTTATTTGCCTGAAGAAACTCCACTGGAATTTCTTTTACAGCAAAAATTGTGCTGGCACTACTTAAATCTTCCGATATTTTAGCATTGGCATTTCGATATTCATCGTCGGAAAATGTCCTGATATTTGATGGTTGTATGATGGTTTGGATATCATACTTTTTTCTTAAATTAAAAATATCATTCGGAATCAGGGGAACCCGTCCTTCCCAAATATTTTTATCTTCTCGACGAATTCCAATTATCCCAGGCATGTTTATCTATAATTCAGCATTGAGTTATTCTAAAAATCAGGAATATCAGTCTGAGAAATCACCAAATTTAATTCCTTGAGCCAGCGGCATTTCGTGACTCCAGTTAATCGTATTTGTCTGCCTTCGCATATACGCCTTCCAGGCATCTGAACCGGCTTCTCTTCCACCTCCCGTATCCTTTTCCCCACCGAAGGCTCCGCCAATCTCGGCTCCAGATGTACCAATATTGATGTTTGCAATCCCGCAGTCACTACCCTTGTGTGAAAGAAATTTCTCAGCGTTGATGAGGTCAGTCGTAAACATCGAACTGGAAAGACCCTGAGGAACATCATTGTGCATTCGTATAGCACCATCAATAGATTCATACTCGATCAGGTAGAGAATAGGAGCAAAGGTTTCTTCCTGGACAAGAGGGAAATGATTTTCGGCTTTGGCGATGGTTGGCTCTACAAAATATCCGGGATGATCCAATACCTTGCCACCACATAGAATTTCACCGCCTTCCTCTTTTAGACGATCAAGTGCGATTAAATATGTCTCAACAGTCGCTTGATTCACAAGAGGCCCCATCAGTACCCCACCATCCATTGGATTTCCAATGTTAACCTGCTGATACGCATCAATGAGCATTGACGCCACTTTATCAAACTGAGATTTATGAATGAAAACTCTCCGGGTGGACGTACATCTCTGCCCGGCAGTGCCAACGGCACCAAAAACGATAGCTGGGATAGCTAGTTTAAAATCTGCTGACTCGTCCACAATAATCGCATTATTTCCGCCAAGTTCAAGAATGGTGCTACCCAGCCGCTCACCCACAACCTTTCCAATTCGCTGACCTATAGGACTTGAGCCCGTGAATGATACAAGCGGAATTCGTCTATCTTTGATTAACCTTTCTCCAATCGTTTTTCCGCTGCCAATCACAAGGCTAAATATGTGGGGATATCCATTTTTTTCCAGTACGTGATTGCAAATATGCTGGACAGCAATACCACAGAGAGGCGTGGAGGATGACGGTTTCCAGATGACCGTATCACCACAGACTGCTGCAATGAAAGCATTCCATGACCAAACAGCCACGGGGAAATTGAAAGCTGTGATAACTCCTATCGGTCCTAAAGGATGCCACTGTTCGTACATCCGGTGAAGGTACCGCTCCGAATGCATTGTAAGTCCATATAACTGCCGTGAGAGTCCTACTGCAAAATCGGCAATATCAATCATTTCCTGAACTTCACCATCTCCTTCGGCTTTGATTTTTCCCATCTCCAGAGAGACAAGACTACCAAGATTATCTTTGTTCTTTCGTAATTCCTCAGCCATCAGACGAACCATCTCTCCCCGTTTAGGTGCCGGAATCATTCGCCATTCCTTGAATGCTTCAATGGATTTTTCCGTCACATTCTCATAATCCGATTCTGATGCCTGATAGACAGAGGCAATAACCTCCTCAGTAGCAGGATTAATTGAATCCAACTTCCCTGCCTTAACAGTAGTTGACCAACCTCCAGGACCTGAACAAGCCCCATGATTTTCCAGTTCGATACCAAGTTGTTGTAAAATGTCCATTATTTACTTCCCTTTAAAAAAACATTATTCCAATTCGATTGATGAGTTGTTTTTTGATGAAATATCTAAAAATATTACGAGGTGAATTTAGATGATATGGAAACGATTTTCAAGGAAATTGGGTGTGAAAATGTAATACCTTACAGTTAAACCTCTTCGGTGACCCCTTTTTCCAATTGAATTCAAATAAA
>JACKQG010008398.1_pt1 | contig 10065 bp, 10 predicted proteins | sample 8237621 | NCBI WGS metagenome assembly JACKQG01 (sample SAMN15677084, study PRJNA649215) | marine metagenome | biome: marine; feature: Black Sea; material: saline water; isolation source: suspended particulate matter (SPM) from the Black Sea western gyre | collected 2013-06-09/2013-06-10 | depth...
CGGAACTGGACGCCATGGGCTGGCTGCAGCCGCCTTCGGACCAGACGGTGGACGGTGATCCAGATTACGATGTGTATGTTCAGCAATTGAAGTACTACGGCTACACCATGTTCCAAGGAGAAGCTGATCAGGGCATTCAACCTGGGGACAACGAGAACTCACCAGAGGTCATAGAACTCAATGCTTGGCGCTCCTATATGGGCTTGGAGAACGATTATGATAATTTCCCTTGCACTCCCCTGGACTGCATCCGGGTGACAGCGGCTCACGAATTCAACCATGCCATCCAGTTCGGTTACGATTATTGGGAGGAGAGTTGGCTGATGGAGGCGACGGCGACCTGGATGGAGGATGAGGTCTATGACTACGTGAACGACAATGTGGCCTATCTTGTTTTCTACTTCGACGACCCTGACCTCTGCCTGCCTAGCGAATATCCATATCGTCCAATACGCCCGTACGCTGATTGGATCTTCATGCGCTTCATCTCTGAGCACCACGGGGGTCAGAGCACGGTCAGGAGTGTTTGGGAGCGCAGCGTTCACTACGACAGTTACTATGGCTCTTTTGCTTTCGATACCCTCAGCGATGCCCTCTCCGCCATAGGCGCCAGCCTGCCCTCGGTGTTTACTGCATTCGCCGCCGCCAACTACGTGATGTCCACCTGTCCAGCCAACGACCCCTACTGCTACGAGGAGGCGAGGTTCTATCCCGATGTCTACGTTGAGGGAAACGTTGACTTCTATGGTACGGCCACCCACTACCAGCCCCCGGATGGGGTGGAGCAATACGGCGCCGATTACATTGAGATTGACTCTACTGCGGATTCGATGGAGATTTCTGTGGTCGGGACGACGGCCAGCACCACTTACGCCGCCCAGTTGGTGGCCCTTCGACAAGCTCAGGGCGAGGCTCTGCAAGGCGGCGCTGCCACTGTGATCCCCATACCCATGAGTGGTGCGCCCTCGTCCGGCTCCGTTCTGATTGATGCTTCCAGCTATGATAGCCTGACTCTGATCGTCATGAATGTGACCCCGACGGCAGGGGCGTGTAGTTACTCCAATTACTACGTGATCCTCGGTGTGGGCACGGCTCCCGATTTGGATTGCGGCGCTGCCGTTGCCACAAGCTGCGGGGGCGCGTATCAGGGAGATACGACGGACGCACCCTCCAATGTCACTTACTACAACTGCGCCCGTCCCTGGCAGGAGAGCGGCCCGGAAGACGTCTACGTCTTAACCACCGCAGACAGCGGCGACATCGTCGCCACCCTCGACGATATATCGGTGGATTTGGACGTGTTCATTTTGTCCTACTGCGATGCCATGAACTGCCTTGCTTATGGCGACAACGCTGCTAAATATCGAAATGGGCCTCCGGGCACTTACTACATCGTGGTGGATGGGTACAAGGGAGCCTCGGGCAGCTACACCTTGAGGGTGAGGTGTGGCAAAGGTTTGGATTGCAGCGCTGCTATTCCCATAAGCTGCGGGAGCTCATATCAAGGTGATACCATGGGTGCAAACTCTAACGTCACCTACTACAACTGCTCCAGTTGGGATGAAAGCGGCCCCGAAGAGATCTACGCCCTGACGACCGAGGCTGCCGGTGATATTACTGCGACCCTTAGCGACATGGACATCGAGGTAGTGGATTTAGATGTGTTCATGCTATCCTCCTGCGACGAGAACAGCACCCTTGCCTACGGCGATCAAAGCGCCAGCTACAGCCATGCTCACCCAGGTACCTACTACATCGTGGTGGATGGCTACAAGCGGGATTCGGGCAGCTATACCCTCGACATAAGTTGCTCCGCCTGCCCCGGTGTGGGGACGGTCTACATCACTGCCGAGGACAACGAGAACAATGACCGCGCGGGTTGCCCGGATAATGACATGTACGCCGACGCCGGCTGCCTGTTCAAGACCGATCCGCAGCACCCTATCGAGTTCAACTTCCTGGTACCCTCCCTACCCTCTTTCGAGACGGCACAGCTCAGTCTGCGGGCCTGGGACGTGGACGAGGGAGGCGATCCAGCAGATCCACCGGAGTGTGTTGAGCGGGACGAGGTTTATTTCAACGGGGAATTCGTTGGCTACCTGGCCGGCGCCGACAAAATCTGGAGCACCTCTGTCTTCGACGTTGACCCTTCGCTGATACAACCAGGCGACAACCTGGTTCAGGTAAACATTGATGTTGATAATTGCGATTCGTGCGCTAGCGTTGATTGGGGACAGTTGGCCCTTGACGGTGGCGGCGGCGCAGCGTCCATCTCCTCGGTTGTTCCAGACAGAGCTTGCTATCTGCCGGGTTCGACGGCGAACGTGACGATGACGCTGCGCACCGCGCTGGCCAGTCAGGAGGTCAGAGTTGAGGCCAATGTCCTCAGTGCCGCGATCAGTTACCTGGTTGGCATTTCGCAGACGATGACCATCTACGGTCCCGACCAGAACAACGGAATCCCCCTGTCGCTGCACCTGCCTGTTGGCGCTACACCTGGCGACTACACTCTGCAGACCATCGTCTTCGATACGTGCAGCGGAACCCAGAGCGATTACCACGAGACCACCATCCGCATTGATCCTGTGTGCGCAACGGTAACTCCTACTCCAACCAGCACCTCTACGCCGACCTCCACGCCAACCGGTACCCCTACGCCCACCTCCACGCCAACCGGTACCCCTACGCCGACCTCCACGCCGACCAGCACTCCCACCGGCACTATTTTCCCCACCGACACACCCACCCCGGTCCGGGTTTACTTGCCCATAATCTTGAAATGGTGGTATAATCAGTAGCGAGGGCCGATGGCTCAAACTAAGAGGTGGTCGAGGAATACGATGCAGCCGCTCCGCTTACAGAAGATGCCTGTCCTATCTTCCTTGTCGCCACGCGATTGGGAGAAGGTGAAGGGTCTGTTCACTGAAAAGCACTTCGGGAAAGACGATTACATCTTTTTCGAGGGTGATCCCTCCTCCTGGCTTGGGGTTGTCCTGGAGGGGCGAGTGAAGATGATCAAGCACTCGGGGACTGGCAAGGACGTGGTCTTGGACTTGATCGCGCCTGGGGAGATGCTCGGCGAGGCGGCTGCTTTCAATGGGGAACCTCACCCGGTCACCGCCCAAGCCATGGAGCCGACGGTGATGGCCATTATTCACCAGGACGACTACCTCCGTCTCCTGAAGCAATACCCTGCCCTGACGCTGAGGGTGATCGAGGAACAGGGGCGTCAGTTGCGGGAGGCTCAGGAGACGATCAAAAGCATGGCTGTCGAACGGGTCGAAAGGCGCATAGCCCGCATTCTTCTGAAACTGGCAGCAACCACAGGTTCATCAAGCGAGGGGGGAATCATCGTTATCGAGCTGCCCCTCACTCGTCAAGACATCGCCGAGATGTCCGGCACTACCGTGGAGACGGCCATCCGCACTATGAGCCGATTCCGGAAGAAGGGCCTGGTTCAGACCAAGCGAGGCCGGGTGACTATCTTGCAGCCTCACGAATTGGTCAAGATCGCGGAAGAGCTCTGACTCAGAAAGAGAAAGACCCTTAGGGTTTCTGAAACCCTAAGGGTCTTTTTCGATGATAGCGTCGTTCAGATCGTTTAAGAGCGCCTCCAGCTCAACGTTCCATTCCCTGGCGCTCTCGGCGATGCTGTGGAAGCCGCAGATGTAGCAGCCAGTGCATTGCATGCCATGGTGAAAAAAGACCTTGATGGTCTGCGGATACTTGGTCGCCACTTCCTCAATGCTCATCCCGGCGGTTATCTTTTGGTTTATGGGCTTGGCCGTCATCTTGATTCCTCCGCGCATTGCTGCCTCACCGTGGGGCTGGAGTGCGGACGCAAGTCCGCTTGGCTCTTTGGGACTTCGCAGGGTAATCACGAATTTCAGCGAGTGATACCCCACATCTGGGTTTTAGCTCCATGAAATACTCAAATGTGGCATAGAACAAGTGTTCGCCCTGCGAAATCCCAGAGACCCGTCCGCTTTAGCAAAATCTAAAGCAAGCTTGCGCTTGCACTCCGAATCCGAAACTCCCTCCCGCCGACCATGACTATTCCACCCGCTTCCTGACGTAGACTCTATATTCACCGTCCGCTTGTTCGATGCCCAGGAACTCGTTCCCGGTGCTCTCGCACCAGGCAGGCATGTCGGTTCTGATGCCCTTGTCGTCAGCCACTATTTCCAGTACCTGGCCAATCTCCAGCTCTCGAATCTTGTTCGCTGTCTCGATAATGGGCATCGGGCAGTAGAGCCCTGTGCAATCCAATGCGGCGTCTGCTTTCATGGACATCCCTCCTCTCACTGTTCGTAGTGAGGCACGGAACGGAGTGGAGTGCCGTTTAGACGCCACTCCGCGGAGTTTACCCTGAGCGGAGTTGAAGGGCTACGTGGCTCACTACAAACCATCCCTCTAGATGAACAGGTTGACTGTTCCTTTGCGGGCCTGGCCCAGGAAGGTGGCCGCGCCAGCGAAGCTGTCTACCTCGGGGATGAAGGCGTCTTCACCCAAGTCCATCATCCCCATGCTGGTGGTGCAGGCGATCAGCTTGACTCCCAAGCGATTGGCCTGCGCTATCAACTCCTCAATGGAGGGCATCTTGTCTTCCCGCATCAGCTTCTTGATCATCCGAGCGCCCAGGCCCAGCATGTTGAACCTGGAAAGCTTCAGGCGCTTGCTGCCGCCACGGTTCATCCAGTTGAGCATCTTGCGCATCAGTCCCCTGCTCCTGAGGGGACCTTCGTTCTTCTTGATGACGTTCAACCCCCAGAAGGTGAAGAACATGGTGACGTCCATGCCCATGGCTGCCGCAGTGGTGGCGATGTTGAAGGATGCCAGGGCTTTATCCAACTCTCCGCTGAAGACGACGATGGTCACACTTTCCTTGTCTCTCTCCATCTCAGCACAACTCCTTCTTTCACCAACAATCAATACACCTCTGCTCCGCAGTGTGGGCAGACCTGGGCTTTCTTCGGCAGCGGCTGGCTGCACTGGGAACAGAACCGCAGCTCTGCCCCGCAGCCCTTACAGAAGGGCATAGGCGTTGTCAGGCTGCCGTTGCAATAGGGGCAGTGGCAACAAGTCTTCTCATCTTCGAGTTCGAAAGCTTCTTCTCTAGTCATTTCTATCCTCCCTGGTTGTAAAAGACTCTCAAGAGCTATTCTTGTTTTTGGGCTTGCTTGGACTCGTAGTCCTCAATGGCCTTTTGGAGGGCCTCAGCCCCCAGGTTCGAGCAGTGCATCTTGTTGGGGGGTAGGCCATCCAGCTCTTCGGCCACCTCATTACGATTGAGCTGCTTGGCCTTCTCCAGGCTCATCCCCATGGCCATCTCGCTGACCATGCTGGAGACAGCGATGGCAGCCCCACAGCCAAAGGTCTTGAATTTGACGTCGCTGAGGTGGCCGTTGTTTACCTTGATGTAGAAGGCCATCACATCCCCACACACGGGGTTGCCCACCGTGCCCACTCCATCGGCATCGGGTATCTCCCCCACGTTGCGGGGGTTCATGAAATGATCCATTACTTTTTCGCTGTATACCGCCATTTGATTTCTCTCCTCTGTTTATCAACTCCCCTTGTACAGGGGTGACATCTGTCGCAGTCGTTGGACGATGGGGGGCAGTACCTCCATCACGTAGTCCACATCTTCCATGGTGTTGTCCTGGCCCATGGTGAAAACCAGAGAACCTTGAGCCAGGGCAGCAGGGACACCGATGGCCGTCAGCACGTGGGAGGCTTTGAGGGCGCGTGAGGTGCAGGTGGAGCCGCTGGAGACCGCTACCCCTTGCATGCTCAAGAATAGAAGCATGGATTCCCCCTCGATGAATTCCACGCCGATGCTGACGTGGCCTGGGAGGCGCATGGTAGGGTGGCCAGTCAGATAGACGTGGTCTATTTCCGTGGTCAGTCTTTCTATCAGTCGGTCCCGCAGAGGGATCAAATGCTTCGCCCGATCCTCTCCTTGGGCCTTGGCCAGCTCGGCGGCCACGCCCAGCCCCACGATGGCGGCTATGTTCTCTGTCCCCGCCCGGCGGCCGCCTTCCTGGATGCCCCCGTCTATGAGAGGCATCACTCGCAACCCTTTGCGGATGAACAGGGCCCCGGCTCCCTGCGGACCATAGAATTGGTTGCCAGCCAGGCTGAGCAAATCCACCCCCAACTCCTTCACGTTCAGGGGGAGGACCCCAGCAGCAGCCACAGCATCGGTGTGGATGTAGGGAAAGTGTCTCGTGCCTCTCTCCCTCACGGCTTGAGCGATCTCGACGATGGGCTCGATGGCGCCGATCTCGTTGTTGGCGTGCATGACCGAGACCAGGGTGGTGTCTTCGCGTATGGCCGCTGCCACGTCAGCAGGATTCACCAGACCGTGCTCGTCCACGTCCACCACCGTGACCTCGAAGCCCAGCTTCTCCAACGTCTTGGCCGAGTTCAGCACCGAATGGTGCTCGATAGCCGAGACGACGATGTGCTTGCCCTGCTTCTGATTCATCAAGGCCGTGCCTTTGATGGCCATGTTGTTGGCCTCGCTGCCGCTGGCTGTGAAGTAGATCTCCCTCGACTGTGCCCCGATGAGATCAGCCACTTGTGCCCTGGCCTTCTCCATTGCCTCCCGGGGCCCCTCGCCGAAACTGTGCAGGCTCAACGGGTTGCCCCAGTGCTTTTTCAGATAAGGCAGCATAGCTTCCACTACTTCGGGGAGCAAGGGCCTCGCGGCGGCGTGATCGAAGTAAACTTCTCTCATGATTATTTCTCCGGTTCAAGCTCAATCTCGTCTCTATGATACCACAACATACAGGGAGTGTAAATGACTTTGGTCATATCCCCTGAGCTAGAATTTGTAGGATCGCGGGGTCTATGGTATAATCGCTCCCATAAAAGCGGAATCCTTGCGAAGGTTACGGCTTCGATAGCGGGGATTCTATCGTGGGAACCCGTTTCACTGAACCTTCGCAAGGATGGCCCAGGGGGGACGAAATGGCTAACTTTGACCTAATGAAAGAACTGCACATTGCTGCCGAAACCAAAATCGTGATGCTGGTGATTGACGGCCTGGGTGGCTTGCCGATGGAGCCAGGTGGGCCTACTGAGCTTGAGGCAGCCCGGACGCCCAATCTGGACGCCCTGGCAGTTGAATCCATCTGCGGCCTGAGCGCGCCCATCGCGCCGGGCGTCACGCCCGGCAGCGGGCCTGCCCACTTGGCCCTCTTCGGCTACGATCCGTTGCGCTACGAGATCGGGCGGGGGGTGCTGGAGGCTTGCGGAATCGGCTTTCCGCTGGGGCCTAACGATGTGGCTGCGCGGGGCAACTTCTGCACTGTGGATGAGAATGGCCTGGTCGCCGACCGTCGGGCCGGGCGCATCCCCACTGAGAAGGGCGCGGAGCTATGCCAGGTGCTGCGGGCGATCCAGTTGCCCGGCGTGGAGACCTTCGTCGAGCCGGTCAGGGATTACCGCTTTGTGGTGGTGCTAAGAGGGGAGGGCTTGTCGGGCGGGTTAACCGAGACCGACCCTCAACAGTTGGGGGTACCTCCTCGGTCGGTCGAGGCCCTGGTTCCTGAAGCGCAGCGCACCGCCGAACTTCTCAACCAGTGGATCGCTGAGGCCCGCGAGTTGCTGGCTGACCAACATCCAGCCAACATGGTTCTGTTGCGGGGGCCGGACAAGACTCCTCTGCTGCCCGGCATGGCCGAAGTCTACGGGCTTAGAGCAGCAGCCATTGCCGTCTATCCCATGTATCGCGGCGTAGCCAGATTGTTGGGCATGGATATTCTGGAGACTGGGGAAACGCTGGAAGAAGAAGTGGAGACCCTGAAAACCCACTGGGAAGAGTACGACTTCTTCTTTGTGCATGTCAAGAAGACGGACTCAGCGGGCGAGGACGGCGACTTCGCCCTCAAGGCCTCGGTGATCGAGCACGTGGATGAGGCGATGGTACCAGCCATCACCTCTCTGGAACCGGACGTTTTCATTGTAACTGGCGACCACTCCACGCCGGCCCTGCTCAAAAGCCACAGTTGGCATCCCGTGCCCACTTTGTTGCACAGCAAGTATTGCCGTCCCGATGAGATTCGGACCTTCGGAGAGCGCGCTTGCATGCGCGGGGGATTGGGGGTCTTTCCGGCCACAGATTTGATGTGGTTGGCAATGGCCAACGCCCTGCGCCTGACTAAGTTCGGGGCGTGATGAAGTTCAAAGCTCAAACTTCAAAGATCAAAGCTCGCCTCGGTCGGAGACCTTCGGCGAACGAGACCTTGTTACTCGTTGCCTCATTGCCTCGTTGCCTCGCTACTCGTTGCCTCGTTACCTCATTACCTCGTTGCTCTGCTATACGTCAGTCTACCGCTCAGCCACGCTACTACACCCAAGATCACCGCTTCCCCCAGGGTAAACACTCCCCAGAGACTGGCCGCGTCGAACCAAAAGCGGGTGGGGAAAAGGCGGATCAAAGTGTCTGAGAAGGCGAAAATCCAGGAATCTCCCTCGAAGAAGGCCAGGTGAAATTGGGTGAAGAACCAATCGAAGCTGAGATAGACCAGGGCTACCAGGGCCAGCAGCAGGGCTATGGTCAACAGAGAACCTTGGAGTAAAGAGAGGGATATGCGGGGCTGGGTGTCTCGTATTACCAGCAGGATGGCCAGCGAGAAGGCGATGAGCAGCCCCAGAAGTCCGTGAGCCAGGAAGGCCTGCCTGGTCACCACCTTGACGTCCACCATGTGGGCTAATTCCCGCTCATTGAATAAAGGCCCATCCCCTCCCTCCAAATCCCCCAGTAACTCGATGCCCGTATCCGAGCGCAAGTAAGTGACCGCCCTGTCAGCCACCATGAGCCTCTCTTCATCCGTGAACCCTGGCGAGGGTGGGAAGTTCGCCTTTCCGTACTCGTAGCGCAAAAAGGTTGGGGTCATGAAGATGTAGAGGTTCGTCAGCAGCAGAAAAGCGGGGACCGACAGAACCAGCAATATCCTGGCAATTGTGTGGACGCCTTTTTTGAGCATAGTTTGAGCCTTTCCTGTAGGGGCAAGATTGATTTTTACTACTGTAGGTCTATTATACTCCGTTCACCAGGTTCTGGCAAACCACCTTCGCTCAAGGGAACGAAGTTCCGTGGAGAGCAAGTTGACTCGCGAGGTCTTTCGTGGTATAGTCTTGTCATCATTGGCGAAACCGACTCAAGGACTCAGTCATGGCGGGGGGGGGCATTTTGGAGCGTGTTGAGAAGTTAACGGTATTCCTCGATAAGCTGGTATTCTCGCTGGCTAAACACTGGCTGCTGTTGGTCAATCTGGTGATAGCCGTCTACGGTGGCCTACCTGTATTAGCTCCAGTCTTGATGGGCTGGGGATACACCTGGCCGGCCGAGATTATTTACACAGTCTATAAACAACTCTGCCACCAGTTGCCACAGCGCTCCTTCTTCCTCTTCGGCCCCCAATTGGCCTATTCCCTCGAGACCTTGCAAGAACTGTTGGGGGCGGAGATGCTCGCTGATGATTCCCTGGCTAGTGCATTCATCGGCAACGCGGCTCTCGGCTACAAGATGGCCTACTGCCAACGCGATACGGCCATGTACGGTTCAATGCTGCTGGCAGGGATGGTCTTTGGCCTGGTGCGCCGCCGTCTCAAACCTCTTACCCTTACCCGCTATCTTATCTTCCTTGCCCCCTGGGCAGTTGACGGATTCGTTCAACTTCTCACTTCGTATGAAAGCACCTGGCAACTGCGCACCATCACCGGCAGCCTCTTTGGCCTGGCTACCGTTTGGTTTGCCTACCCGTATCTGGAGGAGGGCGCGGTGGAACTCCGACGCACGATCAGCACAAAGTGAGAGAACCCAGGTTTCTGGGTTCAAAGTCCAAAAATCAAGAGGGCCAGGAATACTCATCCCTGGCCCTCAATCAAAAGGAGGAGAAGAAATTGACGGCATGGCCCATTCTCAGCCCGTGCACCACTGCACAGATGCTCATCGCCTTTGATGAGCCATGCCTGATTATATGATACCACCTTTTGACTTTTCTTGCTAGACGTTTGCCCTACGATTGCCCTACGGAATGCCTACAATTGATT
>JACKQG010008400.1_pt1 | contig 10064 bp, 7 predicted proteins | sample 8237621 | NCBI WGS metagenome assembly JACKQG01 (sample SAMN15677084, study PRJNA649215) | marine metagenome | biome: marine; feature: Black Sea; material: saline water; isolation source: suspended particulate matter (SPM) from the Black Sea western gyre | collected 2013-06-09/2013-06-10 | depth...
GCCACTTATTATTGTCCAAAATGTCAGACCTAGATAACCCTAAAGCTCTTTTTCAGGCTACTTGCTCTACCAATTCAGAACCATATGCACTTCAAAATATTGGCGATATGATGTCACCTGAATTTAGCGAAAATTGCATCATAATTGTTGACCCTGGTATGCCGATTCACAATAAAGCATATGTCATTATTGATTTTAATGATGAGCTTTATTTCCGACAGTTTATCTCAGAGGATGGAGAACAGCTATTGAGATGTTTAAACCCTTCATATACTGATATAAAGCTGAATAATAATTTTGAAGTTCGTGGATGTATCACACAGCAAAAGCAGCGTAAAGTGAAATCACTCCACTATTATTTGCCTGATCAGGACAGTGGAGAGATGACTTTTACTTATAAAGGTAAAGAAAAAGAAATCAATCCCTAGTGGAATCAATCCAAATTAGATGTGCCATTCTTCCTGATTTCTGCCCATCTCTTCGATATGAAAAAAAATGATCTGGCTCATTATAAGTACATCTATCTCCGCCACTAATTGATTTAACCCCAAGGCTTTTTAGAACCACTCTTGCTGCATCATATAAATCGAGGTAATATTTGTCATTTAAAAAATTAAAACAACTCAAAAAGTTTTCATTTTTAGAAAGATATTGAGATTTAACCTCCTTGCCAACTTCAAAAGATAATTGCGATATTGCTGGCCCTAGGTGAACTATCAAGTCTTCTGCATTATCAAATGATTTAATTAAAGATTCAATTATTCCATCAACTAAACCTCTCCAGCCAGCATGGGCAATTCCAATAGCAGTCCCTTCTTTATTGCTCACAAAAATTGGAAGGCAGTCAGCAGTTAGAACCCCACAAACAGTCCCCATTTTTTTACTATAGCTTGCGTCAGCCTCAACTATTGATGATATTGAATCTGCATTAACTGAGATATTAGAGTGGGTCTGATTAATCCACACAGGAGAAGATGGTAAATCATAGTGACTCAACAGTAAGGAGCGATTTGCTAATACGGCACTTTTCTCATCATTAACATGCAGCGCCAAATTAAAGTTATTAAAGTGACCCTTACTTCTTCCACCTTCTAAAAATCTTGATGTTGAGAGTAATTTAACTTTGCTTGGAAAAAAATACATAAATTTAAAAAACAAAAATTTTCATGAGTCAAATTTATTCAAAACTTCTAAAAGCTTTAGCATGTCATCTGGAAGTGGGACCTTCCATGACATTACTTCTCCCGAAATAGGGTGACTTAAGGTTAATTTTTTTGAGTGGAGCGCCTGCCTTTTAAAATTAAGTAATGCTTCTTTTAATTCTTCACTTGCTTTTTTTGGAAAACGAACCCGGCCACCATACATTGGATCCCCTATCAAAGAGTGTCCAACATGGGATAAGTGAACGCGGATTTGATGAGTCCGGCCAGTTTCTAAAATTGCCTGCACATGAGTATGACTTTTAAAACGCTCAATTGCCCTATAATGAGTTACAGCTTCCTTGCCACTTTCTGAAACAGCTTGCTTAACTCTATCTTTAGGATCACGGCCTATTGGCTCATCAACCGTACCTCCAGCAATCATATGCCCATAAACTATGGCAGAATACTCCCGATCTACTAAGTGAGATTGTAGCTGTTCAGTTAAATATTTTTGTGATTTTTCATTTCTTGCAATGACCATTAAACCAGACGTATTCTTGTCTAATCGATGGACAATGCCAGCCCTATCAAGTTTTGATAGATTTGAATCATAATAAAGAAGAGCATTTGCCAAGGTCCCACTCCAATTCCCTGCTCCTGGATGAGTAACAAGACCAAACTGCTTATTTATAACAATAATGTCTTCATCTTCATAGACAATATTTAAGGAAATTTTCTCAGCAATCCAGTCGGTAGTTTGTTTTTGATTTAAAGTTAAGCAAACAATTTCATTGCCACTAGACTTATCCTTAGGCTTAAAATTTTTTTGATTAATTAAAGCATCTCCAGACTTAATCCATGCTGTAATTTTTGAGCGAGAATAATCAAGCAGCATTTCAGATAATGAAACATCCAGTCTACTTCCTAACATTCTATTTGGAATGATAATGTTTAATGTTTTCATAGGATTATTTTAATTGATATCTCTTATAAAGTTTGTGTTGTTGATAGTTTTTGAAATTTAGAATTAACATTAATAAAAAACTAAAAAATAGTCTATGTAAGATGATTAAATTGACATCAATAATCTAGATAATATGTAAAATAAAATTTAATACAAGCTAATATTAGCTGAAGTTTTGTAAATAAAATAAACTATAGTGACCAATAATTAAATTGTGAAATTACTTACACCATCAAAAGAACAATTAGAGTCTGTCATATCACTATATTCGGATGGTAAGATTAATGAGGCAATAGATGCGATTAATACCTTAATTGAAAGTGATTCTGAGAACCCTCTTCTTTTCAATATTTTAGGAGCTTGCTTCAAGAAATTAGGGGAAATAGATACTGCAGCAAAAATGTTTAATACTGCAGTTACTCTAAAGCCAGATTATGCGGAAGCACATTTTAACCATGCTGTTGCCCTTAATGAGAGTGGGAAGACTGATCTTTCAACTGAGAGCTACAAAAAAGCATTAACTATTCTTCCAAATTATCCTGATGCTCACAATAACCTTGGTAATATCTATTTAGATTTAAATCGATATCAGGAGGCACTTAAGCATTATGAAGCAGCAGTATCTTATAAACCAAATTTTTCAGAAGCATATAATAATCTTGGTGTTGCTAATAGAGAGCTCGAACAAATCAATAATGCAGTTGAAAACTTTAAAAAAGCAATAGTAATTAACCCAAGTTACACTAAAGCCATACTAAATCTTGGTAACGCCCTTAAAGACCTTGGTGAGGTAAAGGATGCTGAGAAGTGTTTTGAACAGGCCTTAAGAAATGAGCCAGATAATGCTCAAGCACATGTTAGTTTAGGTACTTTTTTTAAAGAAAAAGGTCAAGTAAAAGATGCTATTAAAAGCTTTAAAAGGGCAATAAAAATTAAACCAAGCTATGGAGTAGCTTACTTTAACCTTACTCTTATGAGGGATAGTAATATAGAGAAAAAAGTGATTTCTCAAATGTTGAGCCAGCTTTCTTCTAATGACCTTAGCCAATCTGATCGAATAAATTTTTGTTTTGCCTTAGCTAATACTTATGAAAAGCTAGAAAAAAATGATGATTTTTTCAAATTCTTAAATGAAGGAAATCGATTGCGTAAAGAAGAATTAAATTACTCACTAGGACGCTCTCAAGGAACTATTTACCTTGTAAAGAAAATATTTAGTTCATTACCTTCCAATAATAAAAAATCTTTACCGTTTAAAATATCGGGCATTCGTCCAATTTTTCTTGTTGGGATGCCCCGCTCTGGCTCGAGCCTAGTAGAACAAATTCTTTCAAGCCATGCTAGCGTGCACGGGGCTGGAGAAATACAATATTTACGAAAAATCATAACTCCAATAATAGAAAGATATGAAGAAAATGATTCTAAATCTATAGGCAAAAAGAAGGAGATTTCTGATAAGGATTATTTATCAATTCGCCATCAATATCTTGATCTCCTTACTCGTTTCAATACCCCTGAAAATGTTATAGTTGATAAATCACTTCTGAACTATCGATTTATTGGTATTATTTTAAAAGCCTTTCCTGAGGCAAAAATTATTCATCTTAAAAGAGATGCCAGGGCAATTTGCTGGTCTATATATAAAAATAATTTTCACCAGAGTGGTATTGGATTTGGTAATAATATGGAAGATTTAACTGGATATTATATTTCTTATTGCGAAATGATGGCTTTTTGGCATGAAAGATTTCCAGGAAGAATATACGATCTTAATTATGAAAATTTAACTACTAATCAAGAAGAAGAAACCAAAAATTTATTAGAGTATTGTGCGCTTGAGTGGGATGATAATTGCTTAAATTTTCATACAAATAAAAGAACTGTAAAAACAGCTAGCGCACTTCAGGTAAGAAAGAAGATATATCAAGGAAGCTCTGAGGCATGGAAAAAATATGAAGCACAACTACAACTACTAATAAAACCTCTCAGTCTTTACTAGTATTTTAAGTGCTTTCATTTTAATTAGCCATAAAACTGATTAAAATTTATAATCTTGGTATGCAGCAAGAGGACTTTAACTAAAATTGATACAGTTATCCATCAATCGTATATAGTTAAATTATGGATTCATTTAGACTCTAACTTTATTAGAGATAATTAAATCTGATTTAAAAAACTCTCTTTCAAATATTTTTCATACAAATTTTAAGCGCACAATCCCAGAAATTAATTTTCAAGCCAAATTCTTTTGAAATTTTATCCTTACTCATTATAGTATTTGGAGGTCTTGTTGCAGCTGTTGGATAATCTTGAGTTTTAATTGGATTTATAGCACACTGAACTCCTGAGATATTTACAATTTCTTTAGCAAAGTCCGACCAATTGCAGGCTCCTTCATTTGAATAGTGATAAATTTTTGATTCTTGTATAGCCATATTAAATTTTTCACTTTTAATAATAGTTAAGATTACTTGGCCTAAGTCAGCTGCATATGTTGGTGTTCCTATCTGATCAGAAACTATATTTAAATCACCGCCTTTTTTAATAAGCTTTAGAATAGTGTCAACAAAATTATTTCCATACTCAGAAAAAACCCAACTAGTTCTTATGATAATAGCATTATAATTCATTATTGAAAGAACTGCATTTTCTCCAGCTAATTTAGTTTTGCCATAGATATTTAATGGAGAAGTTGTGTCATTTTCAAAATATGGCTTATGCTTTAAACCATCGAAGACAAAGTCAGTTGAGATGTGTATTAGCTTAATATTATCTCTTTTAGCTATTTCTGCAATTTTCTTCACAGCTAAATGATTAATCATATTTGCTTCTTCTTGATGATCCTCAGCCCTATCAACTGAAGTATAAGCAGCGCAATTAATAATCAAGTCAAATGATTGGGCTTCAAAATAATTCTGAATATTAATAATAGAATGTAAATCCAAGTCGTCTCTAGTTGCAAATACAAAGCTTTCACTTGTTTCTTTTTGATTAACAAGCCTTTTGATTGACCTTCCTAGCTGACCACTTGCCCCTGTAACTAAAATCAACATGACTTATAAATCAAAATAATTTTTTATTATCTGATAGATTAGAATAGTTCTGATCAGCCTTTGAAAGTATTATTTCTTTCTCTAAAAAATGCCAATCGATATCAATTTCTTTATCATTATATGCAATACCTTCTTCATGCTCAGATGAATAATACGCATCAACTTTGTAAGCAAAAATTGCCCCATCACTAAGCACTATAAAGCCATGGGCAAAGCCTCCAGGAACAAAAATCTGCTTTTTATTTTTTTCACTTAATACAACAGATACATGCTTTCCAAATGTTGGGCTATTTCTCCTTATATCGACTGCAACATCCAAAACTTCTCCCTTAATAACTCTAACTAACTTATTCTGGGTGTAAGGAGGTAATTGATAATGTAAGCCACGCAAAACACCTTTTGAAGTTGATTTAGATTCATTATCTTGAATGAATTTCACTTGATATCCTAATGCCTCATCAAGTAATTTTTGTTTGAAAGTCTCCACAAAATAACCTCGCTCATCACGATGAATAACTGGCTCAATCAATAGAACATCTGGAATAGTTTGTGGTAAAAATTTCACTAAATCTCCTCTAGATTTTTAAGAAGATATTTGCCATATTGATTGTTATTCATTTCATTAGCAATAGAGCGAAGCTTGTTTTCAGAGATATAGCCATTATCAAAAGCAATCTCTTCGATACAAGCTACTTTTAAACCTTGCCTTCTCTCAATAGTTTCAATAAATGTCGAGGCTTCTAATAAGTCTTCATGGGCTCCTGTGTCGAGCCAAGCAAAGCCCCTTCCAAGCAATTGAACCTTTAAACGATCCTCATTTAAATACATTTCATTGATACTAGTAATTTCAAGTTCTCCTCTTTTAGAGGGCATAACCTTTGAGGCCTTTTTGATTACATCATTTGGATAAAAATATAAACCAGTTACTGCATAACTGCTTTTAGGATTCTCAGGTTTTTCTTCAATACTGATAGCCTTTTTAGAGTAATCAAATTCAACAACCCCATAACGTGAAGGGTCATTTACATGATAACCAAATACTGTTGCCATATTATTATCTATAACACTAGAGACTCCCTTCAGAAGAAAATCAGTCAATCCTTGTCCATAAAATATATTATCTCCAAGTATCAGCGCTACGCTATCTGAGCCAATAAACTCCTCACCTATAACAAAAGCCTGGGCCAAACCATCTGGAGAAGGTTGAACCTCATATTGAAACTTCATCCCAATATCAGAGCCATCACCCAAAAGATTTTCAAACCTTGAAATATCATCTGGGGTAGAAATAATTAAAACTTCTCGAATGCCAGCTAACATCAAAATAGATAATGGGTAATAAATCATTGGCTTATCATAAATAGGTAGCAACTGCTTAGAAACACTTTTGGTTAGTGGGTAAAGCCTTGTTCCGGATCCACCTGCTAGAATAATTCCTTTCATTTGCTATTGACTCCTAAACGCTCAAATTTATAACTTCCATTTTTGATATTTTCACACCAATTTTTATTATCTAAATACCACTCAACAGTTTTACGAATGCCTGAATCAAAGTCTTCTTGTGGCCTCCAGTTTAAATCCTTAATTATTTTATTTGCATTAATAGCGTACCTTACATCATGTCCAGGCCTATCTTTAACGTAAACAATCAACTCACTAAAAGAGTTCATACCATTCAATTTATTTGGTGCAAGTTTATCTAAAATGTCACAAACTTTTCTAACAACTTCAATATTTTGAATTTCATTATTACCACCAATATTATACGTTTCACCAACTTTGGCATTAAGAGCTACACTCATTAGAGCCAATACATGATCCTCCACAAATAGCCAGTCTCTTATTTGTTTTCCATCTCCATAGATTGGAAGTCTCTTACCTTCAAGTGCATTCAAAATAACATGAGGAATCAACTTCTCAGGAAATTGGCAAGGCCCATAGTTATTTGAGCAATTAGTGATTAATATTGGTAATCCATATGTACGATGCCAAGCCCTAACTAGATGATCAGAACTTGCCTTAGATGCTGAATATGGAGAACTTGGATCGTACGAAGTATCCTCTGAAAAAAAATCCAAGGTCCCACCTAGATCACCATAAACCTCATCAGTTGAAACATGAAGAAATCGGAAATTTTCTTTCTTATCTCCTTTAAGTGACTGCCAATATATCTTTGATTGCTCAAGAAGTATGAAAGTTCCAACAATATTAGTTTGTATAAAATCGTCTGGCCCATCTATCGATCTATCGACATGAGATTCAGCCGCAAGGTGCATTACAATATCTGGCTGATTCCTTTTAAAAACCCCAAGTAATTTAACCTTATCACAAATATCTACTTGCTCAAAAATATAATTATTATTGGCCTTAATAGACTCTAAAGACTCTAAATTTCCAGAGTAAGTTAATTTGTCAATATTCACCACTTTGTGGTGAGTATTTTTGATAATATGCCTTAACAGTGCTGAGCCTATAAAGCCAGCACCTCCTGTAACAAGGATAGTTTTCTTTTTTGACATCATTTTTTAATTAAAAATTTTATTTTACAACAGCTCTAATTACTTACTGAATACTAATGCTCTAAATAAATATGCTCAGAATCCAACCCTTTTTGGTATTTATCATACATTTTCAGGTAAGCAGACTCTAGGTTCCTTGTAAATAGAGGGGTATCATATAGCCTTGCTGTTGGCAAATTACTTGCAAGCTTATTCTTGATGATTTTCATCTTTTCTGGATTCATCGCAAGTTCAATAGCAAACAGCTCATATTCTTCTTGATTAGTTTTAATCAACTCAGGTAAATTTACTGCATTCAAAAGGCTTGCGCCCATTCTACTTACCAAGGAGTTACCTAAACAAGTAAGCATTGGTAGTCCCATTCGCAGAGCATCACTAGCAGTAGCTCCTGCATTGTATGGCAAAGTATCTAGAAAAAGATCGGCAACTTTATATCTTGCCAAGTATTCAAGTTTAGCCAATCGTTTTCCAAAAATAATTCTGTTAGGCTGAATGCCTCTTAGTATAATTTCTTTTGTTAAATTTATTTTTGCTTTATCGTTATCTGCAAAAATAAGCAATACACTTCCATCAACTTTTTTAAGTATTCGAGCCCAACTATCAAAAGTAGTAGGTGTGAATTTATAGTTATTATTAAAACAACAAAATACGAAGCCTATCTCAGGAAGCCCAAGATCTTGACGTGTAAAAACAATCTCTGGGGTAGGTTCTTTCGAATCATTGACTTGATAAGATGGTAGATAGACAATTTTTTCTGAGTAATATTTTTGATTATTTTCAGGAATCATTACCTGATCTGCAATCAAATAATCATAGTAAGTAGCGCCCATTGTTCCAGGATAACCAATATAACTGATCTGTATTGGTGCTGCTGAAATAGCAAATACTTCCGTTCTAGAATCTTTAGTAAATCCTCCTAAATCAACAGCAATATCAACCTCCAAAGACCTTGCAAGCATAGCTATATCTCTATATGGTAATAGGTGAACATCATGAAAGTAATCCACTCCTGCTTTGATTCGAAGATTCATTTCATCGTTTGTATTTGGGCCAAAAGAAAACGCATGGATTTCAAATTTGTTTCTATCGTGTAATTCGTAAAGTTCTGCAGTTAAAGAAGCGACAGGGTGTTTTTTGAAATCAGCTGAAAAATAGCCAATGCGAATTTTTGAGTGTTTAGAATAAAGGCCTATTTTAGGTAAAGAATAATTTTGTGGGTAATGCTCATCAGCATAGATTTCAGCAGTTTTTCTCTGAATCTCAGGATCATCAATCAATGCCATAAGTGGAAATGGGCTCACAACCTTTTCTCTATTATTAATTTTTTTAGTTAATTCATTGAGGCGAACTGGTAAATCATCCCAGATGCAAAGCATCATTTTGGTATGCAATACTTCACCAAAGACAAAATCTAATTTAGAATTGAGTATAACCTCACTGTCATAAATTGCCATTACTTCATCAAATCGTTTGAGATCTTTCAAGGCGGTTGCAAGATTAGCGTGAGCATCAACATAGTCAGGCTTTATAGTTATTGCTCTTTCATAATACTTAATAGCCAAATCAGTTTGGCGCAGTTTATTGAACGCAGTACCTATGTTATTATTTGCTTCAAGGTAATCTGGTTTAAGCTTAAGTGCTGCCTTATAGCTTTTAACTGCCTCATCCAATTGACCGAGCTCTAAAAATACTGTCCCAATATTATTATGTGCATCCACAAAGCCAGGGTCTAAGACTAGCGCTCTCTTATAACAATTCATTGCATCATCCAGTTGATGGAGTTTGTAGAATGTAATGCCAAGATTGTTAATTGCTTCTACAAATTCTGGCTCAAGTTTAAGTGCTCTCTTATAGCTCTTAACTGCTTCATCCAACAATTCTGACTCCATAAGAGCATTGCCAAGATTGTTGTGTGCTTTAACAAAATCTGGTTGAATAGCAATTGCCCTTTCATAATTATTAATCGCATCTTCCATCTGACTGAGGTTATAAAACCCAATCCCTAGATTATTAATTGCCTCTACAAAGTCTGGCTTAATTTTTATTGCGGCCTTATAGCTCTTAATTGCTTCATCAAATTGGTCAAGATTTAAGAATGCAACACCGAGGTTATTATGAGCCTCTTCAAAGTCTGGCTTAATAGCCAATACCATCTCATAACATTTAATAGCAGTTTCAAATTGACCAAGATCTTGAAACATAATTCCAAGACTGTATTGCGCCGAAACATAGTCTGGCTTAATCTCTAATGCCTTCTTATAACTCTTTACTGCTGCATCGCCTTGTTTGAGATCTTGATACACATTTCCAAGGTTATTGTAAGCGCCTGCAAAGTCTGGCTTCAGTTTTATTGCTGCCTTATAGCTTTTAACTGCTTCATCCAATT
>JACKQG010008401.1_pt1 | contig 10063 bp, 9 predicted proteins | sample 8237621 | NCBI WGS metagenome assembly JACKQG01 (sample SAMN15677084, study PRJNA649215) | marine metagenome | biome: marine; feature: Black Sea; material: saline water; isolation source: suspended particulate matter (SPM) from the Black Sea western gyre | collected 2013-06-09/2013-06-10 | depth...
AGAGGACAGCGATATTGATATATTGGTGGAATTTCAAGAAGGCGCGACTTTGTTTGATTTGGCTGGGATGGGAAATTTTCTTGAGGAGAAGTTACAGTGTAAAGTGGATATAGTTTCCCAAAGAGCTATCAGGAAAGAACTCAAGCCATATATATACAATGAATTGATATCCCTATGAAACGATACATGTCGCCCCTAACGGGGCTAGAGATGGCGGTGAGCATTTGATTACTATAAACATAACGTCCCTGACGGGACTTTTCAGATAGCCTTTGAGGAATTGAACACATTATGAGCAAATCTAATAAACTGACAAACAGTAAGAACGACAAACAAGTGACGGGAAAAATCATCAATTCGCAAGCCAGTATGGATAAGGCGGTGAAATCCATCTGTGACATACTCCGCCGTGATAAAGCCAAAGGCGCGCGGCTGTATGTACCTGAACTTACCTGGATGTTCTTCCTCAGATACTTGGATATTATGGAGCAGCAGGAAGAACTAAAAGCAAAAGCGCTTGGAACATCTTTTCAACCTTCAATTGCTGAACCTTACCGCTGGCGTGATTGGGCGGCGCCTTTTGACCATAGAATTCCCTACGATGAAACTATTTTCCAACAACAGGGCTGGAAACGGCATGAGTTATCTGAAAAGGCTATGGGTTCATATCTTTCTTTTGTCAATGATGAACTATTCCCATACTTGAAAACACTGAGGGATGGCTCTGAGTCTACTAACAAGCAAAAGGTAATCTCTGAAATCATTCGCAACAAGGAAAGAACCATTTTAGCAAGCGAAACTAACCTCCAGAATGCGCTTGACGGGATACATGAACTGACAGAAGCCACAATAAGCGACCAGCATATTTTCCCCATCTCTCAGGCTTTTGAAGGACTTTTGCCAAGTCTCGGCGAAAAGCAAAATGACGGCGGTCAGTTTTTCACTCCCCGCGAGATTATCCGGGTTATCGTAGATACTGTTCAACCGCAGGTTGGGAAAACCGTATATGACCCTTGTTGTGGAACGGGTGGATTTTTAATCGAAGCCTATAAAGCTATGATGAAACAAAATCCAACCCCTACACAAATAGCGGAATTAAAGACTAAAACCCTATGGGGACGAGAAGACGCCGGCGAAGCGATTCCCATTTGCCTTGCTAATATGGTACTTCATGAGATTGACTTACCCCGGATATGGCATGGCAATACCTTGACAGGCGCAGTAACATACGGCGAACTATTTTCAGACGCGCCGAATCAGTTTGATTATGTGCTAACCAATCCACCTTTTGGCAGTAAAGAAGGAAAAGACGCGCAAGCGCAGTTTGCATACAAATCCGGTAAAGCGCAGATTCTTTTCCTTCAACATATTATTAATTCTTTAGCTGATGGAGGTACCTGTGGTATGGTTATTGATGAAGGTGTGATGTTCCACACCAAGACCACAGCGTACCTGCAAACCAAGCGTAAACTATTAGATGACTGCAATCTCTGGTGTGTCATCAGCTTGCCACAAGGTGTTTTCGTCAATGCAGGCGCAGGGGTAAAAACCGATTTGCTATTTTTTACAAAGGGAAAGCAGACAGAGCGTGTCTGGTACTACGATATGACTTTGACTGATGATTTCAAGCCGCGCAAAGTGAACAAAGGTAATCCACTGATTTATGATGATTTTCAAGATTTCTTCGAACGATTGGCACTTAATCCAGATGACCCGAAAAGAATCAGCGAACGAAGTTGGTATGTAACCATAGATGAGCTCAAAGAGAAAAACTATGATTTAAAAGCAATTAATGAAAACGCCCCAGACACTTCAGACAAGCGGACGACAGATGAGTTAATGGCTATTATCAGCGAAGCTCAAAGACAGATAGAAGATGGGTTAAAAGGATTACTGAAATGAGAAGAATCAAAGAACTCCCGGAATTTAGCCGCCCACGCGAAAAACTAAAAGAGAAAGGCGTTCAATCTTTATCGGATATTGAGCTTATTGCTATCATTCTGGGGAGCGGAAACAAAGAACAGGATGTGATGACCCTTTCATCCAAAATAGCCAAGTTGATTTCGGAAAATCAGGAACAAATATCTTTGGAGATGCTATCAAATGTCGAAGGCATAGGTCTTGCAAAGGCTTCGAAGATTTTAGCTGGTTTCGAATTAGCCAGGAGATACATTGTAAAAGAATCTATTAAAATTACAGATGCAAAAGACGTGTTACCGTTACTCAACGATATAGCGGGCAAACAACAGGAATATTTTGTCTGTATTTCATTGAACGGCGCTAATGAAGTTATTGAAAAAAGGATTGTGACTGTTGGGTTGCTGGATAAAAGCCAAGTACATCCGCGAGAGGTTTTTGCTGATGTTATTACCGACCGGGCGGCTTCTGTAATTTTATCTCACAACCATCCTTCAGGAGAACTTAAACCAAGTAATAGTGATCTAAAAATTCATGAACAGTTGATAGAAGCTGGTAAAATTCTTGGCATTAAGGTTTTAGACCATATTATCATTTCAAAGAAAGGATATTTTAGTTTTCAGGAGGAAGGTTTAATTTAGGTAAGTAATTTCAAAAACAGGAGAGTAAAAATGAGTAGTAATACCCTACAAGAGCATATTTCGATATCCAACAGAAGTGTTTTTAAACCCATTCCAGATAAATCAAATGGGCGGCTGACCTATCAACAACGTTTGGATTCGATACATGCAACCAAGCTTGAACAAACTTTAGCGAAACAGAATACAATTGGTTCCATGAACCACGATGACCATGGTATAATTCCTCTACCGCCAGAGAGTAGTGAAGTTGTTCAAAGTATTAGTGGTTCAGGAATGGCCATTACGGATACGATTCTGAAAGGAGTAAAGATCAAAAGCAACCATGAAAATGGCGGCTTCTATGGGCCCAAATTATGCGGCGAGAACTTTAGGTCGATTTTAGAGAACCACCCAACTTATATTGACCCAATGAGTTCGTTGGCAGGCGGCTATATGGTGAATTTTGGTTCATACCGCAAAGGCGGTTGGAAGCCGGAGTTTGATTACTCGCACCTTCAGGAAGTGCGAGAGAAATATCAACTTGTTGGAGCGATAGGAGCGGCCCAGCACTTTTGCCAGGACCTCGCCATCGGCCTTGATTTAGGCTGGCAAGGTATATTAGATAAGATTAAGCATTACCGTAAAATCAACGTTGATAAATCCGACCCTTCGCTTTGCTCAAGGGCAAGCTTTTACGATGGATTGGAAGACGTAGTGTATGGGATGCAAAGCTGGATAAGGCGCAACGCTGAAGCTGCTCGCGAGAAGATAAAAACAGAAGAAAATCCGCAGTTGCGCGAGAATTTAGAACAAATGGCTGACATCAACGAACGAATGGTTACAGAACCACCTAAGACATTCCGCGAAGCATGCCAATGGATACTCTGGTATGATATGGCTGCGCGCATGTACAATGGCAGCGGTTCATTGGGACGCCTTGATGTATTGCTAACCCCCTATTATGAGCGAGATAAGGCGGCAGGTATACTCACAGATGAGGAAGCGACCTTCCACATTGCATGTCTGTTAGCGCGAGATACAGCTTATCTTCAGCTTGGAGGGCCCGATGAGAATGGAAATGATGTAACAAACACAGTATCCTTATTAGTATTGGAAGCTGCGCATCAGCTTAAAATTCCTGCTAATGTAGGAGTCTGCGTTGGTGAAAATGTAGAACCCAACCTGTTGCGCAGAGGGGTTGAGATTATGCTTGAGGATAAGATGGGCATACCCAAATTCTTAGGGATTGAGAATACCACAAATGGCTTTGCCAAGAATGGTTATCCACTTGAAATCGCCCGACAACGGGCATATTCTGGATGCCACTGGTCAGCCATTCCAGGCAGAGAATACGCCATAAACGATTGTGTCAAAATTAACTTTGGAGTTGTTTTTGATGTTGCGTTGCGCCATATGATGGCAGAAAATCCTACCTCTCCAAATATAGATAAATTGTGGAAATATTTTGGGAAGCACATGCGGATTGCTGTTGAAGGTACTGCAAAGAGCATTGACTTCCATTTGGAGTACATGCACGAAGTCTTCCCTGAAATGGTACTTGACCTACTGTGTTATGGTCCTATTGAGAAAGGTCTTGACGCATCGCATCCCGGCAGTGTTGAGTTTTACAATTTGTGTATAGATGGTTGCGCCCTTGCCACTGTTGCTGACTCTTTCGCAGCAATCGAACAGCGCATTGAAAAGGAAAAGCGCATGACATGGGACGAGCTAATGCACTACTTAGATACTAACTGGGAAGGCGAAAATGGCGAGCGCGCGCGTTTAATGATGAAGAATATTAAGCGCTACGGATATGGCGGCACTCTGGCTGATGAGTATGCAGTACGTGTCTCCGACCTTTTCACCAGGTTCGTGAAAGAAAAGCCTACGCCAAATGGTTTTAACTTGATACCAGGGTTATTCTCCTGGGCAAATACTATTCCGATGGGCCAAACCCTCGGCGCTACGCCTAACGGTCGATATTCGGGTGACCCCATATCTCACGGAGCTAACCCCGACCCAGGCTTTCGACCAGATGGCGCGCCCAGTGCTATGGCCATAGCTATCGCATCGTCACAGTCAGGCTACGGTAACACAGCACCCATGCAGATTGAGTTGGACCCTGGCCTCTCCAAGGATGACAATAGCCTGGAAAATATTACTAGCCTCATTAGAACGCACTTCGAATTGGGTGGGACGCAGATAAATATGAATATAATCGACAAGGATCAAATATTGGAGGCTCATGAAGATCCATCTAAGTATCCTGACTTAATCGTGCGTGTAACTGGTTTTAGCGCATATTTTAGCAGCCTTTCTAAAGATTTCCGGCAGTTGGTCGTGGATAGGATTATTTCTGAGTGCTAATAATTCCTTATTCTGTTAAATGAGCTTTACCAGAAAATACTGCAAAGAGACATGTTGCCAGAGTAATTTCAGAGAATGTTTTGTTCTGGCAAAAAATTTATCTTGACATTCCCATTAATTTTAGCTACAATATTTATGGCGTTTGGCGGGAGAAGTAGGCGAAAACCACATTTGATACCCGTCCCGTGCGCTGCCTACTGCGTAATCGGGTACCCAAGCGCCGCAATATTTCAAAGTATGTACAGCCAATACACACGTAAGAAATTGCTTCTCTACTTATAGAGGTTTTCTACGTTCCCTGATAGTTTTGACTTAATTTTAGGAAGGCACAATCAATGACTCTGAATAATTCATATAAAATTCATCGTTGGCATTGGTGGCTTCATGTTCAGAGTCGGAGTGTGCCTATGCCAGAACAAAACAGTTGACGAGATTACCCAGTTTTTAGGAATAAATTTAAGCCGTAGGCACTCTGCAATGAGTCCTACGGCTTTTTTTATACTTATGGCGATATAACAACAACATCTGAAAGTTAAGGAGAAAATCAATCGATATGAAAATCTTAGAGCAATTAAAATTTGATGACAATGGTTTGATTCCAGCCATCATTCAAGATGTTGAAAACAACGAAGTCTTGATGGTAGGATATATGAACCGAGAGTCGATAAAAAGAACACTTGAACTCGGCAAAACATGCTTCTGGAGTCGTTCTCGACGGGAATTTTGGGTTAAAGGCGAAACATCTGGGAATGTCCAGATAGTGCGTAATGTTTACTTCGATTGCGATGGCGACGCGCTTTTAATCAAAGTTGAACAGAAAGGCGGAGCGTGTCACACAGGATACCGCTCCTGCTTTTTTAGAGAAATGTCTCTTGACGGAAATTCAGTAACCATCGTCGGTGAAAAGGTTTGATGAGTGATTTTATCACTTATCACTCATCACGTTTCACGCATCACGCATCTGAGACTTATTAAATATTAAGGAGTATTCCCATGTACTACCCATCATTAGACGAATTTCGCCAAAAAGCGAAACAAGGAAATTTAATCCCGGTGTATAAGGAGATTTTAGCGGATATGGAAACACCTGTGTCCGCGTTTTATAAAATAAAAAATAGCTCCCATGCTTTTCTGCTGGAGAGCGTTGAGGGCGGCGAAAACATAGCCCAATATTCATTTTTGGGCAGCAACCCATCAATCATTTTTCAAAGCAAAGGCAAAAGGGTCCAAATAAATTATCTGAACGAAGATAAAACAGATGAGATTACTAGCGAAGCGCCGTTGAGAGAATTGGAACGACTTTTATTGGAATACAAATCTGTCGCCGTAAAAGGCTTACCACCCTTTCACGGTGGATTCGTTGGTTTTCTTAGTTATGACATGGTGCGATTCTTCGAGGAATTGCCGGATGATACGCAAGATGACCTGAATTTGCCGGACAGCCTGTTTGTGTTGACAGATACTATTTTGGTATTTGACCACGTAAACCACAAGATAAAGGTGGTTTCTAACGCGCATATCACAGATGGTGCTGATGCCGCTTATTATGAAGCGACGGAAAAAATTGATAATCTGATTGACACATTAAAAAGACCGTTATTTCTGCCTCCGAGTGACAGTAAGCGAGTTGGGCCAGTACAAGTCACCTCAAACTTTACAAGGGAGGCGTATCACGAAATCGTTCGCCGTGCGAAAGAATATATCGCTGCTGGAGACATTATTCAGGTTGTTCCATCTCAGCGGCTCAGCGTACCGATGTCTGTCGATAGTTTTAAATTTTATCGTGCGCTACGAACCGTCAACCCATCACCGTATATGTACTACTTGCAACTTGGCGATTTGCATATTGCCGGTTCATCACCGGAGATGATGGTACGCGTAGACGGCAGACGTGTAGAAACCCGTCCAATTGCTGGTACGCGCAGACGTAGCAGCAATGAAGCTGAGGACATTGCGTTAGCAGAAGAATTACTGGCTGACCCTAAGGAACGAGCAGAGCATGTGATGTTAGTCGATTTAGGGCGCAATGACCTGGGGCGGGTGTGTGAATACGGCAGCGTGCATGTCGATGAGATGATGTTCATCGAACGATATTCGCATGTAATGCACATCGTCTCCAACGTCGTCGGAACACTACATGAAGATAAGACGGCTTTCGATGTCATTGAAGCCTGCTTCCCAGCAGGAACGCTCTCCGGCGCGCCGAAAATCAGAGCAATGGAAATTATCGACGAATTGGAACCGACTCGTCGTGGAATATATGGTGGAGCAGTCGGATATTTTAGCTTTTCTGGCAATGCGGATACCGCAATTACGATTCGCACTCTCGTCGCCAAGGATGGAATGGCACATATCCAAGCTGGCGGCGGAATTGTCGCGGATTCTGAACCCGAAAATGAATATCAGGAAACTTTGAATAAAGCCGGAGCATTGTTAAAAGCGCTGGAATTAGCAGAGTCCGGTTTGGAATAAGAGCCTATCCGAAAAGTTAAATGTCGTCTTGAACACCAAATCCAAATAGTGTTCAAGACAAAAATGGATGCCCGACTTTCAGTCAGGGAAATTCCCCCGCTAAAGCGGGACGTCCAGGATTTTCCGTTTGGAATAAGAGCCTATCCGAAAAGTTAAATGTCGTCTTGAACACCAAATCCAAATAGTGTTCAAGACAAAAATGGATGCCCGACTTTCAGTCAGGGAAATTCCCCCGCTAAAGCGGGACGTCCAGGATTTTCCGTTTGGAATAAGAGCCTATCCGAAAAGTTAAATGTCGTCTTGAACACCAAATCCAAATAGTGTTCAAGACAAAAATGGATGCCCGACTTTCAGTCGGGGAAATTCTTCGCTAAAGCGGGGCGTCCAAGATTTTCCGTAAGGAGTTTCGCTATGATTTTTATGATTGACAATTATGATTCTTTTACATACAATTTAGTGCAGTATTTGGGCGAACTGGGTGGAGACCTACAGGTATTTAGAAATGATAAAATCTCGGTTGCCGAAATAGAAGAATTGAATCCTGAGAAAATTGTGATTTCGCCAGGGCCATGTACACCTTTGGAGGCAGGAATATCCAATGAAGTGATTCTAAATTTTACAGGCAAAGTGCCAATTCTGGGGGTATGCCTCGGACATCAGTGTATCGGTCATGTATTCGGCGGCGACATTGTGCGCGCGCCGCGCCTGATGCACGGTAAAACATCTATGATTCATCATGACCGAAAGACAATCTACAAAGGCTTGGAAAATCCATTTGAAGCAACGCGTTATCACTCACTCATCATCAAAAAGGAAACAATGCCCGATTGTCTGGAACTGAACGCTTGGACTGACCAGGACGAAATTATGGGAGTACAGCATAAGGAATATCCCATCTGGGGTGTTCAATTTCATCCTGAATCCATTTTGACCCGCGCGGGGAAGAAACTGCTGTCGAATTTTTTGACGATTTAACCTGACTTTCGTAACCCCAAATTCTATTTTGGGTTCTGGAATTAAATTTGTAGGTCGATTTCCCAAAATCGACTTTTTAAATAGTCGAATATGGAATCCCGACCTACTCCTGATACAGGAGGGTTCTGACTATGGCTCGAGTAGAAATTGGCAAATACTTAGTTATTGATTCGGAAATTTGCCACGGACAATTGACATTCAAAGGGACGCGAATTCCGGTGGAAACAGCATTAGCTTATCTTGCAATGGGCTACTCTGTTGAACAAATTATAAGGAAATGGCCCCAGTTGTGGAGTGATGCAATCGAAGAAGCAGTAGACCTCGCGACTGAGGCTTTGCTTGAACGTTATACACCAAGTAGGAAAAAGGTAGCATGAGCCAGATTATTGTTGATGAACAACTTGACCCGGAAGAAGTTCTTGAGCCGATTCGACAATGGTAGTCGAGTTTGAACTTCGACCTATAGCGTTACATTATCTGGATTTCAAAATACAGAGGCATCCCATGAAAATAGATATTGAAAAATACATCTCTAAACTGAGCAACCTTTTTGCTCAAGAACCAGTCAAAGTCGTATATCTATTTGGTTCGCAGGCGATGGGCACAGCCGGTCCCCTCAGCGACATAGACATTGGAATCTTGTTAAACTCTAATGTCGCAAAAGTAAATTACTTCAATTATCGGTTGACTTTTACCTCGAAGCTGATATCTATCTTTCAGTTTGAAGTGAAAGCTCTGGATGAATACCTGGACTTTCTACCGATGCAAGAGAGATACTTTGAACAGTTATTGAAAAATATTGAGGAGGGTAGATTTCTTGATAGACCGAGAATCAATCGTTGCTAGGCTTGCTAAATTGCGGGAAAATGTTCACAACTTAAAACAATTGCAATCCTACTCCTTTGAGGAATTTTCAGGAAATTTTATGATTTATAATGCTGCTGAACATATCTTGCAAACTAGCATCGAATGTATCCTAGACATAGGAAATCATATTATATCAGGCTTGGGATTGAAAAGGTCTGAATCATATAGTGGAATTGTAGCAATCCTTGGGCAGGAAGGCATAATTCCCCATGATTTTTGTCATAAATTGGAAGGGATGGCGGGATTCAGGAATATTCTCGTGAATGAATATCTGACAGTTGATTTACAAATTGTCTATGAAGTTCTACGATACAGGTTGAGCGATTTTCAAACATTTGCAGAACAAATTTGCGCTTTTTTGAGACGGAATTGTAAAATGTGAAAGGAGAGACAAAAAATGAAAGAAATCAAAGCAGAGGAATTAACCTCAGAAAATTTTATTGAATTCGGCGTGGTGGTTAATACACCTAAGACTGAACCTTCTTTGCCATCAGGCTACGTGCCAAAGCTTGCTACGTTCCACATTGATGGTGAGGCGGAGATTGGAATATGCACGATACATAAGAGCACAGAACCGATGACACGGATGGAAAGACATCTTAAGACGATGGAGATTTTCGTTTCCATAGAAGGAGATTTCCTGTTGGCAATGAGCCGCCCAGAAGTACCCGCTGACCCAGAGGACATACCACAAGCGGAAAAAGTTAGAGCTTTTCATGTTCGGGAAGGACAAACGGTGGTGATGAAGCCGGGGTCATGGCACGGTGTTATTTCTTTGGATGAGCGTTGCAGTTTCTTAATTATCTTCAAGAAGGATACAGCTAAGGATGACTTGATGGTCAAGA
>JACKQG010008403.1_pt1 | contig 10060 bp, 5 predicted proteins | sample 8237621 | NCBI WGS metagenome assembly JACKQG01 (sample SAMN15677084, study PRJNA649215) | marine metagenome | biome: marine; feature: Black Sea; material: saline water; isolation source: suspended particulate matter (SPM) from the Black Sea western gyre | collected 2013-06-09/2013-06-10 | depth...
CCCACCGCATGGATTGCATCCAAGACCCCTTCAAGTTCTGCGAACAACTGTTTTTCATTGAAATGCCTTATCTGGGCCGCGCCGCTCGGACAAAAGCCCGAACAACTCCCGCACCCTTTGCAAAGCGCCTCGTTGACGACCGACACCTGGCGGCGCTCATCAAATTCGATGGCCGAGTAGGCACACAGATTAATGCAGGTTTGACAGCCGGCGCAAACATCCGGATCGATCCATGAAATGGCCGAAGGAATCTCGACATATCCCCGGGTAGCCAGGGCTAGGGATTTGGAGGCCGCCGCGGATGCCTGGGCGACTGTATCCGGAATATCTTTGGGGCCCTGACAGGTTCCAGCGAGAAAAACCCCGGCAGATGGGGTAGAAACCGGTGCCAGCTTGGGATGTTCTTCCTGAAAAAAACCGTCCGCTCCGACATTTATCCCGAATTTGCGGGCAACTTCAGTTGCATTCGATCGAGGCTCCATGGCCGTACACAGAATAGCCATCTCCACCGGAACCTCTAGTAAAGTGCCGGAGAGCGTATCCTCTGCTTTCACCACCAGCATTCCGTCTTCTTCGTTTATCTGGGAAGCTTTACCTCTTATCATTCGAACGCCTTCAGACTGCACCCGTTTGAAGAACTCCTCATATCCTTTACCAAAACAACGCATGTCGATGTAGAAGTTATAAATTTGGGTGTCATGACCACACTTCTCCTTGAGTAGATGAGCATACTTTAATGCATACATACAGCAGGTGCGTGAACAGTACTCATGGTAATTTATGTCCCTGCTGCCGATGCAGTGCAGTATGGCGACACTCTTGGGCGGATCGGTGAACTTTAAACGGTTGTCCGGATCCCGTTTGAGGAGCTTTCCGCTGGTTGGACCCGTGGCGTTGGACAAACGTTCAAATTCAAAATTGGTGAAAACATTGGCATACTTGCCGTATCCGTATTGCTTCATCGGAGTGGGGTCAAGGGGATCATACCCGGTTGCTATAATGATCGACCCCACATCAACAACTTTTGTTTCAGCTTGCATGCCGTGGTCGATCGCTTCCGGTTTGCATACGCTTTCACAGAGCTTACATTGGCAACATTTACCGCAGTTGATGCATTTTTCAGCTTCACGTAATGCGGATGCCTCATCTAATCCCAGATCCACTTCTGTAAAGGAGTTTTCTCTTGCTTTAACATCAAGGAACCCGGGTTTGGCGCGTTCAACTATAAGCGCATCTTCGGGAACAGGTGCGTAATCCTTTTCTACAGGGGCTTTTTTCTCTTCACGTTCATCATCATATTTTTCCATCTCTTGATTGAGATATCTTTCAATGGCCTTTACAACCTTATGGCCGGCGGCAATAGCCTCAATAACTGTTGCAGGCCCTGTTACCGCATCGCCGGCTGCAAAAACACCGGCTTCAGATGTCTGCATGGTGAGATGATCAACCTTGAATGTTCCCCATGCTGTAAGATCAATATTTTTTTCTCGTACGATGGGTTCAGTCTCGGCCCTCTGGCCAATGGCAGGTATGATCATATCGCATTCAATCACAAACTCGCTGCCTTCAACCGGAATCGGCCTTCTTCTGCCGCTCTCATCAGCAGGTCCCAGCTCATTTTTAATACATTCGATTCCCACTACCCGGCCCTGCTCCTGAACCGCTTTAACGGGAGAAGCAAGGTGAAAAAACTCAACCCCCTCCTCTTTTGCCCCCTCAATCTCTTCTGCATATGCCGGCATTTCGTGTTCGGTTCTTCTATAAATAACGGTGACGTGTTCAGCACCGGAACGTATGGCGGCCCGGGCGGCGTCCATGGCAACATTGCCGCCGCCGATAACCGTCACCCTTGATTGGGCCTCTTGTGTGCCTTCAAGATTCACTTTGCGCAGAAAAGGAATCGCATCCACGACGCCGTCAATATCTTCGTTCTCTATATTCATTTTAATAGGCAAGTGGGCGCCGATCCCCAAGAATATGGCATCAAAACCCTGGTCTTTAAGGCTTGCCAGGGTAAAATCATCTCCCAGAGCCATATTGGTTTCAAGCTCAATTCCCGTGGAAAGAATATGGTCTATCTCCTGATCAAGTATCTTTGGCGGAAGCCTGTAATCGGGAATACCGGTTCTGAGCATACCTCCCGGTTTTTCCATGGCCTCATACACAGTAACCTTGAATCCTTTCAACCTCAGGTAATATGCTACAGTAAGACCTGCGGGGCCGGACCCAATAACGGCAATCTTTTCATCTCTTTGCTCGACTTCAGGCAGCGGCACGTCTTCAAGCCTGGCATTGTCAGCGGCAAACCTTTTTAAATTCTTGATGGAAATCGGAGAATCTATCAAAGATCTTCTGCATTCGTTTTCACATGGATGCGGACATACCCTTCCCAGTACTCCGGGCAGCGGCAATCGTTCCATAATAAGATTTAAGGCCTGCTGATACTTCCCAACTCTAACCAGCTGTACATATCCATGCACATTGGTTCCTGCCGGGCAGGAAGTTGTACAGGGAGCCGTTGACATCTTATCAATGGCGTATGTTATGGGAACTGCTTGGGGGAATGGCCGGTAGATGGCTTTGCGCATCCTGGTACCCACATCCCATTCATTGGGGAATTCAACCGGGCAAACCTGTTCGCAATCTCCGCACCCGGTACAATTCTTTTTAACATAGCGGGCGTTTTTGTGTACGTTGACCTTGAAATTGCCGACAAAGCCGCTGACCTCCTCGACTTCACTGTATGTAAGCAGCTCGATGTTGGAATCCTGGCCCACGGAGACCATTTTGGGCGTACCGATACAGGCGGCACAATCCAGGGTGGGGAAGGTTTTATCAAATTGAAGCATATGGCCGCCGATTGTGGGCTCTTTTTCCACCAGGTATACTTTGTGGCCGGCACTGCCGATGTCCAGGGCCGCCTGCATGCCTGCAATACCGCCCCCTACAACCAGGACATCCGGATGGACACTTACTTCACGGGTCTCGAGGCTCTGATGATAATTGACCCGGTTTATGGCCCCGGCCACAAGGGTCTTGGCCTTACGCGTGGCCTCGTCTTCGTCTGCGGTAACCCAGGAAACATGTTCGCGAACACAGGCCATCTGGAAGTAGTATGGATTGAGCCCGGCACGCTGGCAAGCGGCCTGGAACGTCTTTTCGTGCATTCGCGGTGAGCAGGCCGCCACCACCACCCGGGTGAGGTTATGCTCTTTTATATCTTTTTCGATAAGCTCCTGCCCCGGGTCGGAACACATAAACAAGTAATCACGGGAAATCGCCACATCCGGTAAGGTCGCCGCAAACTCGGCAACTTCCTCAACTCGAACCCGGCCGGCGATATTGATGCCGCAGTGGCAGTTATAGAATCCGATTCGCTCAGACATGACACTCCTCCTGATCAAAGCTCGCAATGAAACTCTCGTTTTTATCCTCTTGATCCGACACCCCCACCGACTCCAAAAGTAATTCGGCCAGGTCCCGGACAGCAATTTGTTCCGTGACACCTATTTCTCTGACAGCATCATTAAGCATGCGGATACAGTATGGACAGGCTGTAGCAATTATATCAGCACCTGTGTTAATAGCCTCACGTATGCGCAGCACACCGAAGCTCTGGTCACGCGGGGTGTCATTCCAGGCACCACCGCCGCCACCGCCGCAACAGAGACTTCTTTCTTTATTACCGGACATCTCGACCAGCGTTAATCCCGGTATGCTTTGCAACACCCGGCGAGGCGCATCGTAAATGCCGTTGTGCCGTCCCAGATAGCAAGGATCGTGATACGTGACAATGCGATTTACTTTTTGCACCGGTGTTAAACTGCCATTGGCAACGAGTCGGTCGAGAAGTTCCGTATAATGTTCACTACCGACAGCCCCCTGCAATTCATTATAGTTTTTTTTGAAAGCGTTCAGACAGTGTGGTGAAGTGGTCAGGATCTTCTGTACGCCGGCACCCAAAAACAGATCCGTGTTTTGGCGGACAAGATCCGAGAATATACCTTGCGCACCGATCTTGTGGGCCTGGTCGCCGCAGCAACTCTCTTTTGTACCGAGAGTACCAAAAGAGATCTCTGCCATATTTAACAGACGGGGCAGCGCCTGACCGGCTTTTTGGCTGCCCCGGTCAGGGCTGGTATCATAGGCCGTGGTGCAACAGGTGAACAGGCAGTACTCGTTGCCCTGTGCAAAGGCGGGCATGTCAATATTTTCGGTCCAATCCAGGCGCTTCTCACGCAGGGCACTCCAGGGGTTGCCGTTCTCTTTGAGACTGCCAAGGGGTGCCTCGAATTGCTTGAGGACCCTCCCGGAATCTATGTTTTGTACACGCACTTCTTTAATTAAATCAATAATGTCTATGCCTTGAGGGCAGTATTGACCACATTGGTTACAAGTGACACAGCTCCAGACGGCCGTATCAACGGTTTGCTCCGTGCACGTATCCAGACAGACATAACGCAGGATCTGACGCGGGTTATAGGATGAAACCTGATTCCACGGGCACATAACCGTGCAGGTACCGCACTGCAGGCAAGTCATAAACGTTTCTTCAACCGCATCCTTTAATGCCTCTATGTCGATATGGGAGTCTTTGGTCGCCTTTTCCTTGACCGTAGTCAAAAAGATCGCCAGCGGTCGGTAGAAAAGATGTCCCAATTTTCCAAATGGAATCATGATGCTAAGCATGCCCACACATATTGCAAGGTGAATTACGTACATAAAGTAGGTTGCAAGGGGCCATTCGGCAAGACGGAAGAAGTGAATGAAAATTCCGGTAAACGCCATTAGAAACAGAAGCACCAGAAAAAACCAGTCTGTGAAATCTGAATACCGGTGGAGTTTCTCTTCTTTCTTATAGCGGCTGATGAGCATGTCCGCTGAAATAAGCATTATAGCGACAGTGGCGTAGTATCCGAAAATGCGGGTAGGGTGCCACATGGGATGGACGATTTCGGTCTGGAATGATCCTAAAAAGCCGATCACCAATACTTCCATGGTCACATAACCGGAGAACAGAAGGAAATGTCGCCACCATCGGCCTCTTTGTCCGGTGCCGCATTTGCGCCATCGTTTCTGTGTAAAATAGTGCAGGACAAAGGTCTTTGCTTCCGTGATGTAGGTCAGAAGCGGAATCTTGGTGTCCCGCATGATGTGGCTGTACATTCGAAACCCGTTGGATAGCAATAGAGCCCCCAGGACGGTGAGCATGATTTTGTCGCCGAGTTTAACCCAGGCGACCGGAGCAAAGGTATTGAGGGCGACGCGGTCGGTGACAATGGGACCGTGGCCAAAAATGAAAAGTGTAATAATACTCAGCGCCACCAAAAGAAAAGCGCCTACTTCCCAAGCCGGTGATGCATAGAATCGACGGGCTAACCCGGTCCAATCATACTGGGTGGTCAGCCAGCGACGGGTGGCCATCATTGTCTCGGCAGGTTCGGCACCGCGAGGACAGTCTGTATTGCAATCCCCGCAGTAATAACAGAGCCAGGGTTCGGGCGACTCAAGCAGCCTGTCTTTTAGCCCCATTTGCAGATAGCGATAGACTTGTCGTGGAAAAGTATTTGTTCCACTGGACAAAGGGCATGCGGCGCTGCAGTTGCCGCACTGCATGCAAATCTCCATATCTTTGGCTCCAAGTTTCTCTATCTCGCTATACAAATCTTGACTGATGCTGTTTCTTCTCAAAACGTCTCTCCCAAAGAACAATTAGTGTCTGACGCAAGTTGATCTTCAATAATTCTAAGCAGCACTTCCGCCTCAGGCGGTTTTTCCATGTAAGCCTCCGGGGCCGGTATGGCGCTGTCCTGGCGTACATTCAGCATTTTTATATAATGGTTGAATGTTTTGTGGGCCACAGCCGAAAGCATAATCACCGGAACCTTATTAAGCACTTTGTCCATTTTGAGCTGCCGGTACATGTAAACGCCGCCTTCTCCCGGCATCATGATATCGAGGATAATCAAATCAGGCACGACATTTCTTGCCTTCTGAAGACCTTCTTTTCCATCCCGCGTCATTACAGGCTTATACCCACTTGTCTCAAGCAGTGTGGATAGGAAGATTCTCATGTCCAGCTCGTCATCTACGATAAGAATCTTCTTCTTTTTCATTTTGCCAATCCCATTACCCTGATCGGTAGTTACTCTATCCGTTTTTATAAACAGACATGTCAAAATTTATGCCACGTTTTCGTATGAAACTTTGGTGCCGGTAACACGCAGATACTCGATACGGGTTTCTGGATACCGGATAAAAAAAGTGCTTTTTGAAAAAAATCCAGTATCGAGCATCCAGTATCGAGCATCACTTTTATTGCACCTTATCCGGACGATTCACGCTGGCCACCGGACATGACGCTCTTAGTACCACCTGTTCAACCGTGCTGCCGAGCACCGCCAGTTCAGGATCAACTTCACGGGTATGGTGAGCCATAACAATCAGATCGCCCTGTTTTTCACGCTGGTACTTTAAGATTTCAATATAGGGCGTTCCTTCCCGGATCTCGATGTCAAAATTATCAAAATCTTTTAATTGGGAACCATAGCGCTTTTCCATCTTTTCCCGGGCCTCTAAAAGCATGCCTTCGATCTCCGGCTGGCTCTTGACTTTGCTGGCATCAGCAACATTGATATCGCAAGCATGGAAAAGATGAAGCCTGGCACCGACTTCTTTGGCCAGTTTGGATGCAAACAGAAAGGCCGAGTCAGCCGCTTTGGAAAAATCGGTTCCGAAAACAATGTTGGAAAACAACTTCCAGCAGGTTGTACAGGGCCTGCTGATAATGACCACCGGGCAACGCGCCGCTTTGGCAACTCTCTGCATATTGCTGCCGACAACACTTCTGTACCTGGTGGCACCGACATCCTCCTTGCGTGTGTGGGCCCCCATAATGATGAGGTCCACGTCTTCATTCCGCGCTTTGCGCAGAATTTCGCGATGGGGATTTCCGACAGTGGCATCAATCTCCGAATTTTCACTGTCTTTTAGTAAGGTGCTATAGGTATTTTTCATCTCGTCTTTTACCCATTCGAGATAATCCTCATCATACTCGACTTGGTCACCCGTTCGAATGTCCGTCACAAAAGAACTGTATCCCCGCGTGGGAATCCCCAGGACATGGAAAATGTAGAGTTTTGCATCCCACTTCAATTCCAGATCAAACGCTACTTTAGCGGCATTATCACAGGTGGGGGAAGCGGTAGTTGCAAATAATATTTTATTAAACATTGGTCACCTCCTTATTTCACATTGCTTCGGAGTTCCATGAAAGCTGAGTTCCCATGCAATCCCGTCAATAAATTCAAAAAGAGTGTACACCGTATCAAATTCGAATATATCCACCCGGTCTCCGAAAATTACGTGTTTTAACTTGCCCAGCTTGACCGGCAAATCCAGCAGGTTTTCCAACTGCAAGGATTTGATCTCACAGGTCTCTTTGCCGTAAATTCCCATCAGGGAGGTGTAGATTTCTAAACGTTTCCCGGGAAAGCCTATCATCTCGATCGTTTTGCTAAACTCGAGATAGTCAATACCGTTAAAGCAACATCCGTTTTTCGGACAATCGCGGAACTCCTCCCTGTAGACGGGAAAGAAATCATTCAGCTCCATAAGCAAAGAGTGTTTTTCCAGCATCTCAAAGTAACCCCTTAACGGGTATCCCTCTTCAAGTTCCACTCGGAATCCTAAAACCTTCAACAGCTCTGTTGCTACGGTTTTACCGTTTAGAAGAATTGAGCCGTCTTGTTTGAGTGCGATCGTATTCATTTCAAAATCCCGAAAGTCCAAATGTAATTGGATGACTCTTGTGTTAAGTTGTATGAGCATGAAACATGCCAAAAAACATTTTTTTGGAATTTTTTTAAATTGAGAAATGATTTCAACAGGTTAATGAATTTCGTTACAACAGGCGTGTAATTTAAAGATAGCCCTTTAGTTGCGATATTGAAACACAACGGGTGGACACATCGGCGGCTTTGCAGATAAATAGATCGAATTGATTTATTTTAATTGTTATTATATCGGATATATAAAAATGATTAGTTGTTTGAAATGGTATTTCATGGGAGCTGAACACGGCCAAAAAGGCAATGCAACAATACGCAACATGCGTTGCATTTTGTTGCAAAAACAGAATCGTGTTACGATTTTATGAAAGATTTAAAAAGCCATGTTGTATTTTTTCATTTTCCGCCACAACGTCGTACGGTTGATGTTGAGGGCCTGTGCGGTTTTGCTGCGGTTCCAGTTATACTTATGCAGCATTTCCCGGATCATGTTTTGCTCACTCGATCCGATTTCTTTATCAAGGTCGATTTTTTCTTGCTGAAAGATCATTGGGAAGGTGTCTTTCTTTTGGAGAGCGAGGGGAAGGTGTTTGCGTTCAATTGTATTTTCCTGACAAATAATAAGCGCATGCTCTATGATATTTTCAAGTTCCCTGACATTGCCGGGGTATTCATGGTTGAGCAGGATTTCCATGGCATTTTCCGAGATCTTATCGACCCGGGTATCTCTTATAACACACAGCCGTTTGAGAATATGGGAAATCAGCAGGGGAAGGTCTCCTTTCCTGTCCTTTAAGGGCGGCAATTCCAGACGCATAACATTGAGACGGTAAAACAGATCTTCCCGAAACAGCTTGGCTTTCACCAGTTGATCCAGACCCTGATTGGTAGCGGCAATAATCCGGATATTTACTTTCGTGGTTTTTCTGCTACCCAAAGGGTAAAACTCTTTATCCTCAAGAACACGCAGCAGCTTGGCCTGAAGAGATAATGGCAGGTCTCCTATTTCATCTAAAAAGATGGTACCACCGTCGGCTTCCTGAAATCTGCCGGGTTTATCCTTTTCTGCACCTGTAAACGCACCCTTGGCATATCCGAACATTTCCGATTCCAACAGGTTGTCCGGCAGAGCCGCGCAGTTCACCTTTACCAGGGGCTTTTCTCTACGTGAACTGGCCGTGTGAATAACCTTTGCCAGAATGTCTTTTCCGGTGCCGGTGGGACCTTCAACCAGCACCGTTGCGTCGCTGGCGGCAATCAAAGGGATGATGTCAAATATTTTCTGCATGGCCGGGTCTTTGCCGATCATATCATAAAAGGTATAGCGGTCTCTGATCGCGCTGTCGAGCTGATACTTAAGGGAAAGATCCGCAATGGTTGCCAGTCCGCCGACAATACGCCCTTCTTCATTTTTCAAAGCCATGACATTGGCCCTGATGGGAATGACTTGGCCTTCATGGGTGATGATTTCCTCTTCTTTATTCGAACGCGGCCGGCCGTCTGATATCGTCTCGGTCAGTAGAAAAACATCATCAAAAGTATCTTTGCCGAATAGCGTTGCACAGGACTTCCCGAGAATTTCTTTGCGCATAAATCCGGTAATCTTCTCTGCCATAGTGTTGAAAAAGGATACGTGACCGCTACAGTCTACAGTCAAAACTCCGATATCAAGATTGTCGAGGATGATTTTCAAGCGCCGGTCGTCATGTCTGACTCGTTCAATCAGGTCTTTGAAGGCCGAATGGTCTTGAAAAATTTCTATGCAGCCCAATAGTTTTTGGTCAGGACCATAGATCGGCGATATTAATTTTGTAATACTGTGTACTTCATAGCTTTGATCAACAATTTCCAAATCAGCGCTTCCCAATTCTTCACCGGTTTTCAGTATCTGGTAGAACTTGCACTCTCCGCCGCACAAATAATCGTTAAACGTCTGATGACAATATTCCCCGATGGCCGCCGACGCTGAATGTCCTGTGATAAGTTCGGCCGAGCGGTTCATAGCAACAATTTTGCGATCAGGTTTTATAATAATGACACCCACAGAAAAATAGTCAAAAATACTAACCAACTGACTGTATTTGATTAAAATCTCATCCATATGCTTAGAGTTCTAATTCGTTTATTCGGCAACGCATTTTATGGCAAGACACCTGTTCATGCAAATCGTGACTTTTTAAGTGCCTTAAGTTTGAATTGCCTAAAGTGAGCTAAAGTTATGGAACTCGCCTCTGGCGAGGGCAATTATAATTGAAATTGATAGAATACCT
>JACKQG010008404.1_pt1 | contig 10058 bp, 6 predicted proteins | sample 8237621 | NCBI WGS metagenome assembly JACKQG01 (sample SAMN15677084, study PRJNA649215) | marine metagenome | biome: marine; feature: Black Sea; material: saline water; isolation source: suspended particulate matter (SPM) from the Black Sea western gyre | collected 2013-06-09/2013-06-10 | depth...
TACTCGGCCACTCCTCTGTAATTTTTTCTTATTTTACAGTTACATGATAAAACTGTGTATCTATATAACTACTTTTTTACTATTCTGTCAATGCCCATAAAATGTCTGAGGGCCTCGGGTATTATAACAGAACCGTCTTCTTGTTGGAAGTTCTCAAGTATGGCAGCTACAGTACGTCCTATTGCAAGGCCTGAACCGTTAAGTGTATGCACAAATTCAGTACCTTTCTTGCCCTGTCTTTTAAATCGTATAGAGGCCCTGCGCGCCTGGAAGTCCTCGAAATTTGAACATGATGAGATCTCCCTGTACTTGCCCTGCGCGGGAAACCATACTTCAAGGTCATAGGTCTTGGCCGCTGAAAAACCTGTATCCCCCGTGCAGAGACTGACTACCCTGTAGCAAAGTCCGAGTCTTTTTAAGACCTCTTCCGCGTTTGCCGTTAGCGCCTCAAGCTCATTGTAAGAGTCCTCGGGTCTGACAAATTTCACCAGTTCAACCTTATTAAACTGGTGCTGCCTTATTAATCCCCGCGTGTCCTTGCCGTATGAGCCGGCCTCCCGCCTGAAGCAGGGGGTGTATGCTGCATAATATATTGGAAGATTCTCTTCCAGAAGTATTTCATCCCGGTGCATATTGGTGACAGGTACTTCCGCAGTTGGTATTAAAAGTAAGCCTTTTGAGTCTTCCTCAAGTTTAAACAGGTCATCTTCAAATTTGGGAAGCTGTCCTGTTCCGGTCATAGATTCTCTGTTTACAAGAACCGGGGGCAGTATCTCTGTGTATCCGTTTTCTTTTGTGTGAAGGTTGAGCATGAAGTTTATAAGGGCACGCTCAAGCCTGGCCCCTGCTCCTTTGCTTATTACAAACCGTGCTCCGGAGATCTTGCCTGCCCGCTCAAAATCCAGGATATCCAGATCTTCTCCTATGTCCCAGTGGTTTTTGGGCTCGAAAGAAAATTCGGGTTTACTGCCCCACACCCTGATTTCTGTATTGTCGGATTCATCCCGCCCCTCTTTTACCGATTCATGTGTAATGTTTGGAAACATCAGGAGCAGCTGCATTGCCTTAGCCTCAAGGTCTCTGAGGGTGTTTTCCTGCGCCGAGATCTCATCAGACACGGCCTTTGCCTGTGTGAGTGCCTCTTCAGCGTCCTTACCCTCTTTTTTCAGTTTCCCGATTTCCTGAGAAAGGCTGTTACGGGTCTGCCTATTGTTTTCGACGATTTGCAGGATATCTCTGCGTTCGTTTTCGAGCTTTAAAAGTCTCTCGAGCAGTTCAGTATTTTCGCCCCTTTTTTTCAGGGCGGCAACGATTATTTCAGTTTGGTCTCTTACTGTTTTTATATCAAGCATGGTTACCTGTCTTTCATATAGATTCCGAATTATTGCGATTTAGACATGTACTAAGGTAAGAGAAAATATTCTAAAAATCAATAGCGTGATAAAAAAAGCAGGCATTGCCTATGCATTTAGGTGTTTTTATAGTAATATGAATAATTATGACTCAAACCATTAAAAAACTATTTCAGGCAATTATCCTGCTGTTTCTTTTAATCCCTGCTGTGTCTAATGCCTTTACCGTAACTTACCAGCCAGCAGAGCCGAGGCAGGGGGATGTACTCTTTGTGAAAATTGTTACTGAAAATGCCGGTTCTGCCGAGGCTGAGTTTCAGGGTAAAAAATATAGTTTCGGAAGGGTTGATCAGAAGCACCTGATTGCGCTGCTGCCGATTGATATTTATACATCGGCCAAAGAATATGATCTTCAAGTGGTTCATAACGGGGCTAAGAGTGTTGTAAATATAAAGGTGCATGCCCGCGAGTTTGATACTATTGAACTGACCCTGCCTGAGGGCAAGGTTGATCTGAGCCCTGATAGTCATAAACGTGCAGCTAAGGAATCGGTGATGCTGAAGAAGGTATGGGAAAGCGAGTCTGAAAGGACCTGGAACACCAGGTTTGAAAGGCCGATTAATACTGAGATTTCCACGCATTTCGGTACAAAACGCATTATGAATAAAAAGAGAACCAGTGTTCACAGGGGTATGGATTTTCGCGGAAAAACGGGAACCCCTGTTCAGGCCATTAATAACGGGACGGTTATTTTGACTGACGATCTTTTTTTCGGCGGCAATACAGTGGTACTAGATCATGGTATGGGACTGTACTCAGTTTATATGCATCTTTCCAAGTTTACCGTAACCAGCGGGGATATCATTAATAAAGGTCAGGAAATCGGTCTTATCGGAAATTCCGGGCGGGCTACAGGGCCTCATCTGCATCTAAGCGTAAAGCTGCACGGCACCAGTGTTGATCCTCTGTCTCTTATTGATCTTGACCTCTAATTTTTTTCATATCCCCTGACGGATATCTTTTGGATAGTAAATGAAAATATGGATTTATATTTAATAATTATTATTGCGGGCTATTGCCTTGTCTCAGGATTCGGATACTGGCTTGATTACCTGAATCTTGTTCACCTGGGTAAATTCGGGGCTGTTATCCCTGAAGAGTTCGAGGGGCATATTGATCAGGATCTGCTCGTAAAAACCAGTGCCTATAACATCGAAAACGCGCGGTTTGGTTTTGTATCATCCATATTTAACAATGCAGCGGTGCTTACGTTTATGCTGGTGCTGCTCAATATATACAATAACTGGATCAAATCCTTAGACCTTTTCTTTATAGCATCGGGCATAGTTTTTTTTCTGCTAATGACATATGCGGAAACTTTAATCTCAATGCCGTTTAGCCTGTATCACACGTTTAGAATAGAGAACCGGTATGGTTTTAATACTATGACTTTCAGGCTCTGGATTATTGATGCCTTAAAATCATTGGCGGTTTCCACCATTCTTCTGGCACTTTTAGTATCTGCAGGTCTGTATATTATTCAGAAGAGTCCGGATCTTTGGTGGTTATGGCTTTGGAGCTTTTTTCTGTTTTTCAGCATCGTTATGATGTATGTAGCTCCATATGTTATTGAGCCTCTTTTTCACAAGTTCAGCCCGATCGGCGATGAATCGCTTGAGTCTGATATCAGGGGGCTTATGGAGAAGGCAGGGATTAAGGTGAGTCGGGTGTTTAAGGTAGATGCCTCCCGCCGGACGCGACATACCAATGCTTATTTCACCGGTATTGGAAGGGTGAAGCGTATTGTTTTGTATGATACGCTGCTTGAGACTATGGACAGGGAGGAGATCCTGGCAGTTTTGGCCCATGAGGCAGGTCACTGGAAGAAGAAACATCTGCTGAAGCACCTTGTTACAAGTGAGGTGTTCGCACTGGTGATTTTGTATATTGCCTGGCACGTGCTGAAGAATGATATGCTGTCCGGTATTTTTCATTTGACAAACGGGACCTTTTTTTCCGAGGCAGTGCTTCTGGGTTTTGTGGCCTCCATACTCGCCTTTCCTCTGGGGCCGGTATTTAATTATATTTCGAGGAGGCATGAAGAAGAGGCGGATAGATATTCGTATGAAATGACGGGCAGCGGTGAGGGGATGACAGGCGCATTGGTAAAGCTGTCTACGGATAATCTTTCAAATCTTCATCCTCATCCACTGTATGCGCTTTTCCACTATTCTCACCCTCCAGTTCTTCAGAGGATCAGAGCAATAAAGGGGTTTAGCCGGGCGGACTCTCCGGATTAAGATTGTAATTAGAATATCGTTTTGTTATATTTCTGAAGATGACGAACTGGATACTGCAATCAAATGTTCATACTTTTGATGGAAAAGTCCTGCTGACAGCGGGTACTGAACTGACAGATTCCGTGTTTCAGGAAGTTATCAGGTCCAATTCTGATGCTCCCTATAAAAGTTATAACCTGCTTCAGTATAGTGGGATAAAAAAAGATCTCCTGGAATATATGGCAACCCCCCCGTATGACCGGATATTTGATGTAGGGGATAAATATGCAGAATTTATACAGATCGTGGAAAGCATATCTTTGATAGAACCGGTCCTGCAGTCTCTGGATTTTTTGAAGGTCCATGATCCGTATACTTACAGACATACACTTACGGTATTCGCCCTTTCCTCTCTTGCCTCTTTATACCTTATAGATGATTTTCATGAACGTGTAAGAGAGGCATCGTCAAGTCCATCGCATGATATAGGAAAGATGTGTGTGTCACAAGTTATCTTACAGAAAAGCACACCTATGACAATGAAAGAAAGAGATATACTTGTTCAACATACTATTGCCGGTTATGTGATTATGAGTTATTACTACAGGGATCTTAATAAGTTGTCTGCGAAAGTCGCCAGGTATCATCATGAGCGCAGAGACGGATCTGGTTATCCGAACGGTTTGAACCTTTCAGATCCTTTGATAGAAATTGTTGCTGCATGTGATATGTATGATGCCCTTATATCGGACAGACCTTACAGGCCCGTATCGTTTGATAACAGGACCGCCCTTGAAATCCTGACGGAGATGTCCGATGCTGATGAGATCAGCGTTGATATTGTAAAAGTGCTGTGTTCATTTAACCGTCAGAATAAGCCTCACTATAAAGACTGTACTATTTCAAAAGAAAAAAGGGGCGCCCCGCCCGCTGGAAATAACTACGGCCTTATCGATGAATCTGAAGATGGGCAAGGGAGTTCTGTTTAGTAATTCGCTCGGATTGTTCCGTCTTTTGAGAGTCCTGTCAGTCAGAAGTTTTTGACATCTCGATATTAATTATAGTTAAATAAAAAGTTCCTGAAGCCGTTTAATATTTGGTTCGGGAATTACAATGCACGAATGTGCACGCAGAGCATAACTGCCTGTGATAATTAAAATGATAATACACTCGGGAGATAATCATGGCAAAACTCAGTCACAAAAAATCAAAGGCATGTTTTCAGCAGGCAAAGCGTATTATCCCGGGGGGCGTAAACAGTCCGGTACGGGCATTTAAAGCTGTTGGCGGCAACCCTCTTTTTATTGATTCTGCCAAAGGCTCTAAAATATATGATGTTGATGGAAATGAGTACATTGATTATGTCCTTTCCTGGGGGCCTATGATTCTCGGACACGCCCATCCGAAAGTGACGAAGGCAATTCAGAAGGCCGCGGAGAAAGGTACCAGTTATGGTGCTCCGACCCCGCTTGAGACCGAGCTTGCATTGATGATCCGCAAGGCTTATCCCTCGATGGAGGTTGTAAGGATGGTCAATTCAGGTACAGAGGCTACTATGAGTGCGATCCGTGCGGCACGCGGATATACCGGTCGGGATAAGATTGTAAAGTTTGAGGGCTGTTATCATGGCCATGCGGACGGTCTTCTTGTAAAGGCGGGTTCGGGCATGGCAACATTCGGGGTTCCTACGAGTCCGGGAGTTCCGAAAGATTATGCCCGTAACACCATCACGCTTCCTTACAATGATCTTAAGGGATTTAAGCAGATCTGCGAAAAGGCGGGTAAAGATATCGCCTGTGTAATATTGGAGCCTGTTGTTGGAAACAGCGGCTGTATCCTGCCTAAACCCGGTTATCTTGAGGGCATAAGAAAGCTGACTGAGAAACATGGAATAGTACTGATATTTGATGAGGTGATGACCGGTTTCAGGGTCTCCTACGGCGGGGCTCAGAAGGCCTTTAAGATTAAGCCGGATATGACTTGCCTTGGCAAGGTTATTGGTGGCGGACTGCCTGTTGGAGCGTATGGCGGCAAGAAAGAGATCATGAGAAATATTTCTCCTGATGGTCCTGTCTATCAGGCCGGTACACTCTCCGGTAATCCGCTTGCGATGACTGCCGGAATCGAGACGCTTAAGATACTGTCTAAGCCTGAGACCTATAAAAAAATAGTGCAAAAGGCAGAGGCGCTTGAAGAGGCGCTGAAGGATGCTGCAAAACGTGCCGGGGTCAAGACTAAATTTTACAGGGCAGGGACCATGTTCTGCACTTACTTTACGGATAAGGAAATATACAACTTTCAAGATGCCGCTGCGACCGACACAGCCGCCTTTAGCAGATTCTTTATGTCTATGATGGAAAAAGGGATAAACCTTGCCCCTTCCGCTTATGAGGCGGGCTTTATGTCCTTAGCACATACCAGTGCAGATATTAATAAGACTGCGAAAGCTGCTTATCAGTCGTTTAAGGAAATATTTTAGTAAGCTGCAGAGTGTGAGGAATAATCTCAGGCAGGTTCAAGGTTAAAGCTTTGCTGGAATATCGTGATCTCTATTAGTATTGAGTGAGATCTCAATTACTTACAGACATTCTCAGATTCAGACTCTCTTGCAGGTTCCCCGTACCCTGGACCGCAATTGAGGACTGTCCTTCAGGGCTGAACACAAAATTAAGGAAGTCTTTCACTTGCTCACAGCCTCCTTCGGGTGATAATGTACAGGGGCCTGTAGGGATTTCTGAGATCCCGAGTCTGGAGATGTTTGCGGCAACTGCTTTTTTAACCGGTCTATTTAATCATGCCTGCATGTCCCTCGGGTGTAATTATCATAAAGTCAGTATAGTGTAGTTTTTTCAAATCTTTCCCTCCCATTATAATTTCATAGATTTTTTGCAGGGCTTTTAAAGATTCTCTTTGTGAGAGCAGAATAAACATCCTGAAGGCAATAATAAACGATAAAGTTTTTTGTTTAAATGCCGAGATTAAAGAACGTTATAACGTATTAATGGAAGATTATGAAGCTGTGGTCAAATAAAATAAAGATATCTCATATGGTTACAGGCTTTGCTGCGGTATCTCTTGCGGTAATATTCATACTTGCCGTCTCAATTATCAGGCAGGGGACTGATAATGTTGATATTATGCGGGTCAATTATTATGAGCATGTAAAACCGCTTGGAGAGTTACGTCGCATGCAGTCAGTATTACGGGAGTTTGAGTTTCGTATGTCTGGTGTCATGGCTGATATTGTCGCACCGATCGGGGCAGCTGAGCATCTTAAACTTTCTGTGATAGAGCTCGAGACGATATGGCAAAGGGTCAAAGATCACCTGCCGGTTCATACCGGCGACAATGTGGCTAAGTTTTCTTTAGGGCTCAGCCGCTTCAGGAGTATGGCCATTGACCTGCAGGAAAGTTATTTTAATGAGGACATTGACGGAGTAAGAGTCATGAGCGACCGGTGGCTGGAACTTAAACCTGCAGTATTTAAGGAACTGGATTATATAGCAAGTGAGATGGCCATAGATCTTGAAAAGAATTTTAATTACCATCAGATGCATATGGAAGATACTAATATCTATGCAATTGCCGGGCTGATTGTAATTGGTATTATATTCCCGATTGCTGCGGTCTTTATGATTAAATCAATTCAGGTCAGGATGACGACTCAGACATGGCTGGCGACCGGTCAGGCCGGGTTGAGCGAAAAAATGCGCGGAGAGCAGGAACTTTTAGCGTTGACTCAGAATATTATCAGCTATCTTGTTACCTATCTTGAGTCGCAGATAGGAGCGTTGTATCTCGTGAATGACAGCGGACAGTTATTCTATTGCTGCGGCTATGGCTATGAAAAGGCGGAGGGTACGGCCCGTGTTTTTGAGCTCGGAGAAGGACTGGTCGGTCAGGCTGCTCAGGAGAAGAAAATCCTGATTGTTGAGGATGTGCCGGAGCATTACGTAAAGGTTCGCTCGGCAACCGGTGAGGCCAGACCGGCAGTTATTGCCGTTGTGCCTTTGATTTATGAAGGAAAGGTCATGGGGATTATCGAGATTGCATCGCTTCACAGGATGAAGCCTCTGCACAGGGAGTATTTAGAGCGCTCTCTCGGGAGTATCGCGCTTGCACTGCATACTGCGATGGCGAGGCTTAAGATTGATGATCTGCTTGAAAGAACTCAGCTGCAGAAAGCTGACCTTAACATACAGCAGGAGGAACTGCAGCAGATCAATGAAGAGCTGGAGCAGCAGTCAGTGGCGCTTGAGAAGAAGAAAAATGAGCTCAAGGAAAAAAATATTGCCCTTGAGAAGGGGAATCAGGAAATTGAGAAAAAGGCAGCGGAGCTGGAGCAGTCCAATGTGTATAAATCGCAGTTCCTTGCCAATATGTCCCATGAACTTAGAACCCCGCTTAACAGCATGCTCATCCTGTCAAGGCTGCTGGCTGACAACAAAGAGGGCCGTCTCAGCGAAAAACAGGTTGAATATGCCTCTACTATCAATGGTGCCGGGACAGATCTGCTTTCACTGATCAGCGATATACTGGATCTTTCAAAGGTTGAGGCTGGTAAGATGGAGGTGCAGCATGATACCGTGATCCTGCACGATTTCGCATCGAATATTGAGCGCAGTTTCAGGCATATCGCAGAAAACAAAAAACTATCCATGAGTCTCGATATTGAAGAAGGTCTGCCCGAAGCAATATATACGGACCGTCAGCGGCTTGATCAGATCGTACGGAATTTTCTTTCAAATGCCTTTAAGTTTACGGGTGAAGGGGGCATAGAAATAGGTATTGGGAGGCCTGCGCCAGGTACTCATATGACACGGAGCGGGCTGAGTAAGTCCAGTACGGTAGCAATCTCTGTTTCTGATACCGGCACTGGTGTGCCTGAAGATAAAAGGGACTTGATATTTGAGGCCTTTCAGCAGGCCGATGGTTCAACCGGCAGGCAGTTCGGCGGGACCGGTCTCGGACTTACTATATCCCGTGACCTGGCAAGCCTGCTTGGCGGGGAGATACAGCTTAAGGCGAATGGGGAAAAAGGCAGCAGGTTTACTCTGTATCTTCCTGAACGGCATGAGGATTTCGATGATTCATATCTCTCGCTTTCGGGGGGAGATGCAGGTATAAATATAAATGCCCCGGAGACCGTGCATATTGAAGATATCAGGGATGACAGGCTGGCCGTTCTTAATACAGAGAAAACCGTTTTAATAATTGAGGATGATCCGAAATTTGCGAAGATCCTGTTTGATATGACGGTAGAACGCGGGTTTAAGGGTATTATAGCGGGTGATGGAGAGGCAGGGCTTCATATGGCTGATTATCTCCGGCCTGACGCAATCATTCTTGATATCGGACTGCCTAAAATTGACGGCCTGGAGGTCATGGCCAGACTTAAGAAAAATAGAGCAATAGCGAATGTTCCTATTCATGTGATCTCTGCATACCATAGAAGTATTGAGGCGCTTAAGAGCGGGGCAATAGGATTTATGCAGAAGCCTGTCAGCGTTGAACAGCTGGAAGGCCTTTTTGACAATATTGGCCATAGCGGCCCCGGGATCAGTAAGCGCATATTGATTGTCGAAGACGACACCGCGCTTCTTGGCGCTATGGAAGCACTGCTTGCTAATGACGGAATTGAAACCAGCTGTGCAAGGACGGCTCGGGAGGCGCTATCACTGCTGAGGGCAGAGGTTTTTGACTGTACTATTATTGATCTCGGCCTTCCGGATGCTTCGGGACTTGAGTTGATTCAGATGATGCGCAGGGACAGGGATATTCCGCATACCCCGGTTATTATTAACACTGGACAGGATATTTCGGAAGATGAAGAAGTCAGATTGCGGGAAGTGGCTGAAAGCGTGATAATCAAAGGGCTGAAATCAGTAGAGAGGCTTCAGGATGAGGTTTCTCTGTTTTTGTATGGAATACGGGCGGAAGATTCAGGCGTAAAGCAGCATAGGTCTGGCGGGCCTGATGAACATGAAGACTATCTTTCAGGGAAAAAGGTACTGATAGTGGATGATGATATGCGGAATATCTTTGCGCTTATCAGTATTTTAGAGAGTGTGGGAATCGAGCCTATTGCAGCTAAGAATGGACAGGAAGCTCTCGACTGCCTTAATGAAAACCCTTCTACGGATATTGTCCTTATGGACCTGATGATGCCGGTTATGGACGGCTACACAGCTATTCGCGAGATCCGGAAGCAGCCGAGATTTAAGAAGCTTCCTGTCATTGCGGTAACCGCAAAGGCGATGAGAGGAGACCGCGCTGAGTGTATTGAGGCCGGGGCGGACGATTATCTGCCGAAGCCTATTGATGTCGATAAGCTGCTTTCGCTGGTGAGAGTATGGGTATGCAGATAAATATCATGGGTGATACGGAGGATCTGGAATTAATCGCTCTGATTGAGGCGGTTTATTAT
>JACKQG010004495.1_pt2 | contig 10057 bp, 4 predicted proteins | sample 8237621 | NCBI WGS metagenome assembly JACKQG01 (sample SAMN15677084, study PRJNA649215) | marine metagenome | biome: marine; feature: Black Sea; material: saline water; isolation source: suspended particulate matter (SPM) from the Black Sea western gyre | collected 2013-06-09/2013-06-10 | depth...
ACGAAGTGCGCGCCGGCGCACGCAACGCCGTGCGGGTTTGCATGAACGTGCAGGCTCAGGACCGCGTGTTTGTGCTCACCGACGATGAGACGTTGGGCATCGGCCAGGCACTGGCCGACGAAGCCGCCGCCACCGGCGCGGCCGTCGCCCTGCGCCGCCTGGAAGAGTACGCCCCCCGCCCCATCACCACCGCGCCTCAAGGGCTGGTTCCGGACATCGAAGCCTTCGCCCCCACAGTCACCTTCTTCGCCGCCGGGTCCCAACCCGGAGAAGTAGCCTTCCGCATGCAGTTGGGCCTACACCTGCGCGGCGTGCTCAAGGTGCGCCACGGCCACATGCCTACGATCGAGCCTCGCCTGATGCGCGAAGGCATGCGCGCCGACTACCACCAGGTGCACGCCCTGACCATGCAGGTGTACGAGCGGGTGCGGGAGGCCAAAGCCATCCGCGTCACCTCGCCCAAGGGCACCGACCTGACCGCCCGCTTCAGCCCCGACCTGAAGTGGATAGCGAGCCACGGCCTGTACCACGAGCAAGGGCAATGGGGCAACCTGCCAGAAGGGGAGGTCTTCACCAGCCCGGCGACGGCGGAGGGCATCATCGTCGCCGACGTGCTGGGCGACTATTTCAGCCCCAAGTACGGCATGCTGGAGCACCCCGTGACCTTTCACGTCGTGCAGGGCTGGGTCGAGCGAGTGCAATGCGCCGGCAAAGCCATCGAGACCGAAGTCTGGGATTACCTCAACAGCGACGAAAACGGTCGCCGCGCCGGCGAGTTCGCCATCGGCACCAACACCGCCGTCACCGAGCTGACAGGCAACCTGCTGCAGGACGAGAAACTCCCCGGCGTGCACGTCGCCTTCGGCAATCCCTATCCCCACGAGACCGGCGCCGACTGGACCTCCAGCGTGCACGTGGACGTCATCCCCACCAATTGCACGATCGAGGTGGATGGCCAAGCGATCATGGTGGACGGCGAGTTCCGGCTGTAGGAGACACAGAGCATGCTAACCGACCGCGACGTCGTCATCGTCAGCGCCTGCCGCACGGCCATCGGCCGCTTCGGCGGCACGCTTTCCAACATTCCCGCGACAGATCTGGGCGCGGTGGTCATCGGCGAGGCGGTGCGCCGCGCCGGGGTAGACCCGTACGCCATTGACGAAGTGCTCATGGGCAACGTCGTCTCCGCCGCGCTGGGACAGGCCCCCGCCCGCCAGGCGGCCATCAAAGCCGGCTTACCCGCCGACCACATCCCGGCCACGACGGTCAACAAGATCTGCGGCTCCGGCCTGAAAACGGTCATGCTGGGCGCGGCCATGATCGCTGCCGGCGACGCGCAGATCATCGTCGCCGGCGGCATGGAGAACATGAACCTGTGCCCCTACCTGCTGACGCAGGCGCGCACGGGCTACCGCCTGGGCCACGGCCAGTTGCTCGACGCTTGCGTTCACGACGGCCTGTGGTGCAGCTTCGAGAACCAGCACATGGGCAACAGCGCCGAGTGGATCGCCCGTGAGTACGGGCTGACCCGCCAGGAACTGGACGAGTTCGCCCTGGACAGCCATCGCAAGGCCGTCGCCGCCGTGGAGGCGGGCAAATTCAAGGCGGAGATCGTGCCCGTGGAAGTACCGCAGCGCAAGGAGCCGCCCCTCATCTTCGACACCGACGAGAACCCGCGGCGGGACACCAGCCTGGAAGCGCTCGCCCGGTTGCGTCCGGCCTTCCAGAAAGACGGCCTGGTCACGGCGGGCAACGCCCCCGGCATCACCGACGGCGCGGCGGCCGTGGTCATCATGAGCCGGGCCAGGGCCGCAGAGCTGGGCATCCAGCCGCTGGCCCGCATCACCGGTTACGCCCAGGCCGGCGTGGAGCCGCTGAAGGTCTTCACCGCGCCCATCTTCGCCGTGCGCAAGCTGATGGCAAAAGCGGGCACGACCATTGACGACTACGACCTCATCGAGGTCAACGAGGCCTTTGCCGCCCAGGTGCTGGCCGACGGCCGGGCGCTGGGCTGGGACTGGGAGCGGGTCAACGTGCACGGCGGCGCCATCGCCCTGGGCCATCCCATCGGCTGCTCCGGCACCCGCGTGCTGGTCACCCTGCTCCACGCCTTGCAGGATCGCGGCCAAAAGACCGGCCTGGCGACGCTGTGTCTGGGCGGCGGCGAAGCGGTGGCCCTGAGTGTGGAGATGGTCTGATCACGATTGCGGATTGCAGATTGCGGAGTGCGGATTGCAGAATGGGAAATCCGCATTCCACAATCCGAAGTGTCAGTGTAAGCAAGTCAGGGTCGACTTAGCAAATCAATCGAAGGAGATTGAACACCATGGTAAACACATGCAGATACGACGGCCAGTACACCTGCGACTGGGACCAGATGCTGGCCCAACGAGCCGAGCGGATGAAGAGTTCCGTCATCCGCGAGCTGCTCAAAGTCACGCTCCAGCCGGACGTGATCTCATTCGCTGGCGGGCTGCCAGCACCGGAGCTTTTCCCCATACGCGAGTTCAGGGAAGCCTGCAACTACGTCCTGAAATACGAGGGCGAGAAGGCCCTGCAGTACGGCCCCACGGAGGGATATCCCCCGCTGAAAGAGTTCCTGGCGGACAAGATGCAGAAGTACGGCGTCCCGGCCGAACCCTCCAACATCCTGTTAACCAACGGCTCGCAGCAGGCGCTAGACCTCATCGGCAAGGTGTTCGTTGACCCCGGCACGGTGGTGCTCACTGGCCGTCCCACCTACCTGGGCGCCATTCAGGCCTGGAACAGTTACGAGGCCCGCTTCGTGACCGTGCCGCTGGACGACGACGGCATGCAGGTGGATCTGCTGGAGGAGGTCCTCAAGCGGGAGCCGGTGCGCTTCATCTACGTCCTGCCCAATTTCCACAACCCGGCCGGCACCACGCTGCCGCTGCAGCGGCGGATCAAGCTGGCGGAACTGGCGGCCGAGTACGGCGTCTTCATCGTCGAAGACGATCCCTACGGCGAGCTGCGGTTTGAAGGTGAGGACATCACCCCTATCGTCGTGCTGCACAAGGAGAACACCATCTACCTGAGCACCTTCTCCAAGACGCTGGCGCCGGGCGTGCGGCTGGGCTGGATCGTGGCGCCCGAGCAGGTCACCGCCAAGCTGGTGCAGGCCAAGCAAGGCGCCGATTTGCACACCAGCACCTACGTGCAGATGATCGTCAACGACATCTGCCAGCGCGGCCTCCTGAGACCCCACGTCCGCAAGCTGCGCGAGGTGTACCGTGAGCGGCGAGACGTGATGCTCGCGGCCCTGGAAGAGCACTTCCCCGAAGGGACGAGCTGGACGCGGCCCCAGGGAGGCCTCTTCCTGTGGCCACGGCTGCCCGAAGGCTTGGACTGCGACGATCTCCTCAAGATCGCTGTGCAGGAGGAGAAGGTGGCCTTCGTGCCTGGCTACGCCTTCTACCCCGATGGTGACGGCCGCAACACCATGCGCCTCAACTTCTCCAACGCCCAGCCGGACAAGATTCGCGAGGGTATCGCCCGGCTGGGGCGGGCGATCAAGAGGCAGTTGGCCAAATAGAACACAGGGCGTAGAAGCTCAGAAACTGGAAGCGGTGAAACAGTCGAATTGGCTCCAGCAACAGGCGCAGCGCATCACCTGGCCCGATACGGCCAGTGGGCCCGCAGTCGGCCACGCGCTGCGCCTGTTCTGGTGGAACGGCCTGCTGGACAACCTCAGCGAGGCCTTCGCCCTCTCCTACCTGCCCCTCTTCGCCCTGAGCTACGGGGCAACCAACCGCCAGATCGGCTTCCTGAGCTCGGCCGGCAACCTGCTGGCCGTGGCCGGACTGTGGCCTGGCAGCCGCCTGGCCGAGCGCTGGCCGCGCCGCAAACCGTTGGTGATGCTTTCCAGCAATGCGGCGCGCCTCACGCTGCTGCTGCTGGCGCTGCTTCCCTTCCTCTTCCACGCCCCGCACATCGTCTGGATCATCATTGCCTGTGCCGCGCTGCGGGTCTTCTTCAACAACTTCGGCCTGCCGGCCTGGACGGCTCTCTCGGCAAATCTGGTGCCCGAGGCGACGCGGGGACGCTACTTCGGCTCGCGGAACTTCGGCATGCGGCTGGCCACCTTCTTCGGCTATCCGCTGGCCGGGCTGCTCATCGGCTGGGCCGGCGCGCCGCAGGGATACCAGCTCAGCCTGGGGTTGGCGGGCAGCATTGGCTTGTTCTCGACGGCCGTCTTCTTCGGGCGCATCCCCGAGCCGCCGCTGACGGCGGACGAGCAACGGGCCTCTGGCGAGCGTTGGGCCTTGCTGCCCGCCTTGCGCGCCCAGCCCATGTTCACCTCCTTCTGCCTGGCGGCTCTGGCCTGGCATCTTTCGATACAACTGGCCGGGCCGTTTTTCAACGTCTACCTGGTGAGCGAGCTGGGCGGGACGACGGCCACCGTGGGCTGGCTGCTGGCGCTCTTCAGCCTGTCGAGCATGGTGGGCCAACGGCTTTTCGGCCGGCTGAGCGACCGGCAGGGTTCGCTGTGGGCCATGCGGCTGGCCGGCTTGCTCATCCCGCTCTTCCCCTGCGTGTGGGCCATCGCCCGCTCTCCCTGGGTCATCGTGCCTCTCTACGCCTTCGGCGGAGCGATCTGGGCCGGCTACGAGATCGGCTCCTTCAACACGCTGCTTTCGCTGACCCCCGAGGCCCACCGGCCGCGCTTTGTGGCCTTTTACCAAACGCTGATCTTCACGGCCGGTTTCGTCAGCCCACTGCTGGGCGGGTTCCTGGTGGAAGCGATTGGCTTCCGTCCCGTGTTCGTGCTCTCCGGAGTGGGCCGTCTGCTCTCCACCCTGCTGCTCATTCGCCTCATGCGCCCGCCCGCCAGTCAGCACTGCGAAGCGTGACCGGCCCTTGCCAGCGATTTTGACAAGTGGGGGTTTTTGTGGTAAATTATTCCAAGATTCTGGCAGGCGAATTCACCGGGGGAAAGCCCAACCATTCGGCGTTGGACATCCAACTCCGAACCCCGAACGCCGAACTCCAAACCCCCAGCCTGCAACATCCGTTGTGAGGGAATGCTATGCCTCGTTTGCTCCGCGACTCCGAGTACCTCTACGGGCTGCACGACCCCGGCGGCGAGCACATCATGCTCGGTCAGGATGTCCCCGGCTGGGTGCTCATCACCGTGGCGGTGGGCCACGACCCCAACGACCACAGCCCCGGCGATGACCGCAGCTTCTGGAGCGACTACCGCCGGCTCTCCGACAAGAGACTGGGCGTGATGGTGCGGCTCAACAACGGCTACGGCGGCGCAGGAACCCTCCCTTGCCAGCGAGATTATGACAACTTTGCCCGCCGCTGCGCCAACTTCGTGCGCAACTCGCAGGGTGCCCACATCTGGATCGTGGGCAACGAGACCAATCATCCCATCGAGTGGCCTGGGGCCGACTGGGATTGGGATGCCGCCCCGCCCCGCCCCCGCAGCCCCGACAGGGAAGGCGAGAAAATCACGCCCGACCGCTACGCCAACTGCTACCGCCAAGTCCGGGAGGCCATCCACGCCCTCAGCGGCCACGAGAAGGACCAGGTACTCATCGGGGCCGTAGCGCCCTGGAACAACCTGACCACGTACGATGGCAACCCCCACGGCGACTGGGTGCAGTACTTCCGGGACCTTCTGGAACGGCTCGGCCCGCAGAGCTGCGATGGCATCACCTTGCACGCCTACACCCACGGCACCGATCCCAAGTTCATCCAGTCCCCAGAGAAGGTGCGCGACCAACGCTTCCAACAGTACCACTGGCACTTCCGCGCCTACCAGGACTTCATGCAGGCCATCCCCACCAACATGCGCCACCTGCCGGTCTACATCACCGAGACGGATCAGGGCGACGACCCTTGGCGCAACGAGAACGCCGGCTGGGTGCGCCAGGCTTACCAGGAGATCGCCGAATGGAACAGGAAGCACGAGCAACAGATCCGCTCCCTGATCCTCTACCGCTGGCCCAGGGTGGGCAGCGACAAATGGTACATTGACGGCAAGGCCGGCGTCATCGAGGACTTCACGCAGGCCCTGAACGAGCGCCATCAGTGGGGGGTGGAACCGGTCATTGACGTGGAGGCGTTGCGCAAGCAGGTGGACGAGTTGTCGGCCCAGGTCAACGAGCTACAGCCGGCCCTGCGGCGGATTGCGGCACTGGCGACGGAGGTGGCCCGGCTGCAGCAGATGATGGAAGGCCTGGCCGGACAGGCTGAGCAAGCCGCAGCCCTGCGCCAGCCAGTAGGCGACCTGTTGGCCAAAGTCGAGCAGTTGGAGGCCGACGTCGGGATCACGCCCGGCGGCGTGGTGCCCCAGCCGCTGCTGCAAGACGTGCGCACGACCCTGCCGGTGCACGCCAGCCAACGCTGGCCCTCGCGCAGCGCCGACACCATCCAGCGGGTGGTCGTCCACCACACCGTCACCCGAGACGACGTCACCCCGCAACGCATCGCCGAGGCGCACGTGGGCCAGGACAAGCCGGGCATCAAGTACCACTTCCTGATCACCGGCGACGGCGCCACCTACTGGACGCAGCCGCTGGAGGCCGTCGTGGAGCAAACGCGGGTCAGCGCGGTGAACGATGACGGCGTGGCCGTGGCCCTGGCCGGCAACTTCACGGAAGCGGTGCCCACGGCGGCCCAGATGGACAGCGCCGCCCGGTTGATAGTCTGGCTGCTGAGCACCCTGCAGCTCAGCAGCGAGGCGGTATGGGGTCGCAACGAACTGGATCGGGGCATCTCTTCGCCGGGCGCGCAGTGGCTGCAAGGCGCCAGGTTCAAAGACACGCTGCTGGCGCAAGTGCGCAGCATCCTGGATGAGGCCGAGGACCCGGCCCAGGTGATCGCCCAACTGCGCCAGCAGGTGCGGGATCTGCAAACACAGATCGCTGAGTTGCAGGCGCTGGCCGCTCAGGTGTCGCCCCTGCAACAGGAGGTGCAAGGTCTGCAAGCGACCGTGCAGCAGCAGAAGGCCGAGATCGCCCGCCTCCAGGACATCATAGACGCTGGCTGTGGCGGCGGCGGGGTCGTGCGGCAACCCGACGTGCTCGACGTGGTCGACTCACTGCCCCAGCACCCCACCCTGCGCTACGCGCAACGGACGCGCCCCATCTCCATGATCGTGGCCCATCACACGGATACGCCGCCCACCTTCACTGTGGAGCAGTTGGCGCACTACCACGCCTTCGGCACGCGTAAAGATGCGCAAGGCAACTGGATCAAGAAGGAGTGGCCAGGCATCGGCTACCACTTCGTGATCACGCCCGACGGTACGATTTACCAGGGCCAGCGCGAGGAGACCTGCTCCTACCACGTGGGCGGCGAGCCCAACAACTACAGCCTGGGCGTCAGCTTCATCGGGCGTTTCATGAGGGCCAACTACGACGACACGCCGCGAACCCCGGAAGAGCAGGTGCCCACCCCCCAGCAGATGCGCAGCGCCAGCCGTCTGATCGCCTGGCTGATGCAGAAGCATGACGTTCCCATCGAGAAGGTCATGGGGCATCGGGATGTGTGGCCGGGGCACACAGTATGCCCCGGCGATCAATGGACGGCAGGGGCCCACTGGAAGAGCCTGCTGCACCAGCAAATCAACGCTGTGCTGCAAGGGCGAGAGAAACTGATAGACCACTGCCTGCTCTTCTGGGATCACGGCGCCGATTGGGGCGAGACCGACTGGCGCAACGCCCAGGCCTACATCGCCCACTTCCGCCCCACCAGCGGTTTTTCCACCGACGATGCCCTGCTGGCCCAGCACGTGACCATCGTGGGCGGCGACGCCGGCGTCAGCGGAGAAGACGAGGCGCGGCTGCGCGCCGCCGGCGTGGACGTGCACCGCCTGGCCGGGGCCGACGAGGCGGAGACCAGGGCCTTGCTTGGCGAACTGGTGGAAAAGAACACGCCCTGGCCCGGCGCGCCGCCCCTCGTACGGAAGGTCACGGAGCCTGTGGTCAGAGACCTGGCGGCAGAAGTCACAGCAGCGACCGCGGTGGACGAGTGGAGCGTGCCCGACGAATGGTCGGAAGTGGAAGTGTCGCCCGCCGTGCCCGAATCTGCGCGTCCGCGCGTCAAAGTCTCGCCATTGGAGTGAAGTCAGGAGCCACCATGCACAAGCTAGGGTTCTACATCGAGAACAGCACCGTGCAATTCCTGCGCGAGGCCCTGTGCCAGGCCAAACCGCCGACCATTCTGATCCACGCCGGCGATCGGGGTCTGCTGCGCGACATCCGCCGCGAGTTTTCGCCTGACTCGTTCATCATCGGCCGCATCTTCGTCGAGCTGCAGCAACAGATGGCCTGGCTGGATAGCAGCGATCCCGAAAGACATGGCCGGGAGTTCGCCGACACCATCCTCAATTTCGACTTCGGGCTGGCCACCGAAAAGGGCGCCAACGACCGGCTGCTGATTGACGCCTGGATGAGCCTGAACGAAACGCTGCCCGGCCCGGCCTCTTTCCCCAACTACCAGGTGGACGCGACCTTTCGCCGCCGCGCCGAAGCCCTCGATCGCTTCCAGGTGGCCTTTCGTGAACGGCTGCGAAGCCGCGGCCTGGAAGCCGTGGCCTTCAACTTCGCCGCCGGCAACTTCACCTATGCCCCCCACTATCTCGATTGGTTCCCGCGCACGCTGGAGTCGTACATCTACCTCGGCACCCACGAGTATGGCTGGCCCACGCTGATGGAAGATCCCAGCAAAGGCACGGCCACGAGCGCCCTGTTCTACCGCCGCTGCCTGGAGGGTATCCGCCAAAGCTACGGCAACCGCCACCGCGTGATCATCACCGAAGCCGGCCTGGCCCGCATGTACAAATACCCCAACGACCCCGCCGGCGATGTGGGCTGGCTCTATCGGGGAGAGACGATCCCGGAAGAGCAGTACTGGGAATCTCTGAAATGGTATAACGACGAGTTGTGCCGCGACGACTACGTGCTGGGCTGCTGCCTGTTTGAGGTGGGCCACGCTGGCCGCTGGGAGAGCTTCCGCCATCTGGGGGTGAACAATCAAGGGCAGCCCATCCTGCTGATCTCCAGGATCGAAAAGCTGCGGGAGGGTCTGCCGCCACCACCTCCCCCCCCACCGCCACCACCGCCGGAGGTTGACCTGGCTGCGCTGCGAGAGAGCATCGCCAAGCTGAAAGCGACGTTGGCTCCTGCTGTCCAGCAGACCGCCGCACTCCCGGCGCAGGCGGCCCAACTCCAGCAAACGCTGGATGACCTGGCGGAAAAGGCGGCTCAAGCCGCCAGCTTGCAGCAGCAAGTGCGCAATCTGCCAGCGCGGATCAGCCAGTTACAGGCCAAGGTAGACCAGTTGGAGGCCAGCGATGGCCGTGACGATCTGGACACGCTGCGGAAGCGGATCGCCGAGCTGGAAGCGCAGTTGGCCTCATTGCAACCCGCCGTGCAGCAAGCGGCTGAACTGGTCGCCCAGGTGGCTCAGGCCCGCAGTGCGCTGGCTTCACTGGTCAAAGGCGCTGAGGAGGCCCAAGCCTTACACCCCAAGGTGAACGCTCTGCTGGCGGAGGTTGAGCGTCTGGAGGCCCTGGCTGGCCCCCTGCCGGGAGGCGAGGTGCCCCAGCCGCCGCTGCGCGACGTGCGCACGACCCTGCCGGTGCACGCCAGCCAACGCTGGCCCACACGCAGCACCGACGCCATCCGCCGCGTGGTCGTCCACCACACGGTGACCCGCGACGACGTCACCCCGCAACGCATCGCCGAAGTGCACGTGGGCCAGGACAAGCCGGGCATCAAATACCACTTCCTGGTCACCGGCGACGGCGCCATCACCTGGACGCAGCCGCTGGAGGCCACCGTGGATCAGACGCTGGTCAGCGCGGTCAACGCCGACGGCGTGGCCGTGGCCCTGGCCGGCAACTTCATGGAAGCCGTGCCCACGGCGGCGCAGATGGACAGCGCCGCCCGGCTGATCGCCTGGCTGCTGAGCACCCTGCAACTCAGCACCGAGGCCGTGTATGGCCGCCACGAGCTGGACACCAGGGTCTCCTCGCCGGGCATGCAATGGCTGCAGGGCGCACAGTTCAAAGAGACGTTGCTGA
>JACKQG010008405.1_pt1 | contig 10056 bp, 12 predicted proteins | sample 8237621 | NCBI WGS metagenome assembly JACKQG01 (sample SAMN15677084, study PRJNA649215) | marine metagenome | biome: marine; feature: Black Sea; material: saline water; isolation source: suspended particulate matter (SPM) from the Black Sea western gyre | collected 2013-06-09/2013-06-10 | depth...
GGCAAGGACAGCTTATCCCTCTTGTGGCTTCTGAGGGAGAGGATTAAACGGATACCCATCGAATACAGGATTACTGCAGCGCATGTGGATCCAGGTTTTGGGGCTGATTCGGCGGGGCAGATGACCTCCTTTTTTTCAACACACGGTTTTGATTACAAAGTCCTCAAGAGCGAAATCGGTCCCAAAGCCCACGGGCCGGATAACCGGGAAAACCCCTGCTTTCTTTGCTCTCGCATGAGAAGGAAGCTGCTTTTTCAGTTGGCCGATGAAATAGGTTGTAACCGGATCGCATTTGGTCACCATAAGGATGATGTTATTGAGACCTTTTTTTTGAATGTTTTTTACGGGGCGTCTATAAGTACCATGCTCCCTGTGCAGGAACTTTTTAAAGGAAAATTGACTCTTATCAGACCGCTCTATCTGATAGAGCAGGATCTCATACAGCGTTATGTAAGATCTATGGGCTGGAACACGATCAAACTGGGCTGCCCAACCTCAGGTTCTTCAAAAAGACAGGAAATCAGGAATATGCTCAAGGGCTTTTACCGGTCAAACCGGAAGATAAGGGGGAATATCTTCCACGCCTTGCAGAATGTAAACACCGAGTATCTTTTATAGTAAATAGTGTCTGAACACTAAATAGTCAAAGGGAGTCACAAAATGGACGATGCGGTGATCTTGTCAAGAGTTGGTCTGTTTTCTTTGATGAAGAAGAAAGATTTGCGGCGTATAGCAAAATTAGCGAAACATCATTCCTATAAAAAGGGGGAGATCATAGTCAGAGAAGGGGCTCGTGATGGCCGCCTGTTCATTATCATTTCCGGTGAAGTGGAGGTTATAAAGAATTTAGGCGCTGGAGATGAAAAATACTTGAGGGTCCTGAGGTCTGATAATTATTTTGGCGAGATGGCGCTCATAGATGATCATGTTCGCACGGCAAGCGTTGTCGCCAAAGAGGAGACAGAAGTACTTTCGTTATATCAGTGGAATATACGGGAAGAGATCAAAAAATACCCCTCCATTGCCATTGAACTCCTGCAGACATTGGGGCGGCGACTCAGGGCTGTTGAATAATGAGAGACCTGAGCAGGTGATAACACCTATATTCAGAGATCCCCAAGCGGTCTCGTGAAGGTATATTTCGCCGGCTCTATTACAAGTTTCTGACGCGCTTCTTCCTCATTCCCGCCAGCCAATGAAAAAGGGAGGGAGATAACGTATGCAATGGCACCCACAGCAGTTGCAACAATCCCTAATGGTCGCATTACCACGAGATCCCCTATCATGTAACCCCCTTTCTCATCTAAATCGTTAAGATATTCTTTTGCCGGGGCCATAGGGGCAAAATGGAAAAAGACCAGGGCTGAAATCAAGAAAACAGCCAATAATTTTTTTATCTTTTTTACCATATCTATCTCCTTTCCAAACAATCCAGCCCTGCTGTGTGAAGCAAATCAGGCAGATCAGATTGCCACATACATACCTCTGCTCTTAGATTTGACTTTCCCTTGTCTCTTGAGTCTGAAAATAATATTTCGTACTTTTATAGCATCAAAGTTTGTCTTCTTTTCCAGTGCGGCAGTATTAAGCCCCTTTTTGCTTCTCTTGATGATGCTCAGCACAGTGTTAGTGGCTGTCTTTGAGGTTTTCTTCTTAGCTGAGGTTTTTCTGATTGCCTTCTTAGGTGCGGTTTTTTTTCTTGCTTTTTTGGCTACAGCCTTCTTGACTGCTTTCTTTGTTACGGTCTTTTTGCCTGCCTTAGCGATTGGCCTTTTTTTGGCAGGTCGGGGAGTTTCAACGTTCTCTAATGCCTTTGCTATTTTTTCAGTTTGTTTTGTTAATAACTTGAGGCTTTTGACTACAGACTTCAAATCCTTTTTTAATGCTTTCATTGTCATCTCCTTTAATAGTATTTAGTTTCAGTTAATTAATTATTCCAAAAATTAATACATTTATCGGAACATTGCAAGCAAAAAAACGCAGGGGTGTATATATTCACTGTTCAAGGTCGGTTTTCGTCCGTTAAGCTTGCTCTATAGTTGTCCCAGAGTTTACCTTAACGTTGCAAGAGTCGAGGATGCCGCAGATCTGCGACGTCAAGGGTGAAGCTGTAGTACTTTACCGCGAACCCTTGACAACAAAGGAGATGTGGTATTCTCGGCTTTCCCATCGGGTAAATAACATGGCTGTTTTTTTGCTGTTTTCAGGATTTCACCAAGAGTGCATTCTAACATCTAATGCTAAAATTAACAATGACCTGTAATACCAGTCTTTAAGCCCAGTTGGCCATGTTATTTATGCAACCAGAGGGTTTAGTTGTGTTTTGAAGTTAATCCCTTTCGACAATATTACGCAATTTCGTGGAAATATAGGAGCAAACACCCAGTACAATTCCGGTGCCTACTTCAGCAGCAATCTCCGTATTGCTCCTATGCGTAAGAGTTTTGTGAACTTTGCTTCCATCATGATCATCATTTTTTAAAAAAATCATTATTGTCTCATAGGCTTCGTTGACTTCCTTAAGTTTTTTTTCGGCCTTCTGCTTAAGACGGGGATTGCTATAAAAGCGATCCGGATGCCAGACATTGACAATATCTTTATAAGCCTGCCTTGCTTCAGCTTCAGTTGCAGCATGGTGTAACTCAAGTATTTCAAAGGATCGTCGAATATCCATCAGCTCCAGAGTCTTGCTTCTCTAATAAAATTGCTTGTAAGAATTTTGCTCTGTTAAAGCAGCCATGGAAGTAAAAATAGCACGACCTGATCTTCAAGTCAACTCGATCGTCCTTCCACCCCTATTCATCTGCGTTTCTTTAACTTGACATGCCATAACAATTTTCCTACACTCTCTCATCGGTAAAGGATTTTTCATTATTAATTTAAAAGGCGTAATTGGTTTTATGTAAGCGATCATTAACCATTAATCAGAAGAAGGAGGTAAAGAAATGAGCATCAAGCGAATCATGAAGTTTAGTGTATTGGGTATCCTGGCTCTCTCTTTTCTGGCAGCGCCAAGCATGGCTGCAGATCCGATTAAGATCGGTATTTTGCAGGGTTTGAGTGGCCCCTATGAGATATACGGAAAGGCTGAAGTTACCGGCTTTAAAATGGGCCTGGAGTACTTCACCAACGGAACCAATAAGATCATAGGAAGGCCTGTGGAGTTGATCATTGAGGACACCCAGCTCAAGGCGGCTCGGGCCAAAATGCTTCTTACCAAGCTTTACGGCGACGACAAGGTTGATCTCGCCATAGGTCCAACGAGCAGCGGCGTAGCCTTGGCCATTCTTCCCGTGGCACAGCAATTTAAAAAGATCCTCATCGTGGAACCTGCTGTGGCCGATGCCATTACTGGCAAGGCATGGAATCGCTATATTTTCCGCACGGGCCGGAATTCCGGTCAAGATGCAATCTCCAACGCCGCCGCCATTGCCAAGCCGGGCGTCAGCATTGCCACCATAGCCCAGGACTATGCATTTGGCAGAGACGGCGTAGCAGCTTACAAGAAGGCTGCTGAGAAACTCGGTGCAAAGATAGTCCATGAAGAATATGCGGATCCAAAGGGCACGGATTTCACGGCTACCGTCCAGAGGGTTATCGAGGCATTGAAGGACAAACCCAAACCCAAATATGTCTTTGTCATTTGGGCCGGAAAGGGCGGACCTATCCCCCAGTTGATATCGGCAGGGCTTAATAAATACGGCATTGAGATCACCAGCGGAGGAAATGTCCTGGCGGCCCTCAAGGTAATGAAGCCGCTCAAGGGGATGAGGGGTTCTATTTATTATTATTATGAGAACCCGGACAATCCCGTTAACGACTGGCTGGTAAAAGAGCATTACAAGCGTTTCAACGAACCCCCGGATTTCTTCACCTGTGGTGGTTTTGCTGCTGCCGGCGCCGTTGTCACAGCCATCACAAAAGCGGGAACCACAGACACTGAAAAACTCATAGCCACCATGGAGGGCATGGTATTTATGACTCCCAAGGGAACGATGGTCTTCCGAAAGGACGACCACCAGGCTCTTCAGTCCATGTTTGCATTTAAACTGGATGTGAAACCGGATGTGGCATGGGCCATCCCTGTGCTCGTTCGGGAGATGTCCCCTGCTGAGACAGCCCCACCCATTTTAGTTAAATAATCACGTTTTGATTCTGCCTTTCCTCCTCTCACGCCCTTAGTGTGAGAGGAGGGATGTAGATAAATGAAGGAGACTGGGACTGGAACCCTGGGGATAGAGATGCCTGAGAAGAATGCAGATCCCATCATAGAGACAAAAGATCTGACCATCCGGTTTGGCGGGCATGTAGCCGTGGACCATGTGAACCTCCGGATCGAGCCTTTTGTCCTGAAGTCCATTATCGGCCCGAACGGGGCAGGGAAGACAACCCTGTTCAACCTGATGACCGGTCAGTACAGACCGACCGAAGGAAAGGTCTTCATGAAGAGAAAGGATATTACCCGTCTGAGCGCCGCGGCGAGGACTCGGCTGGGAATGGGCCGATCCTTTCAGTTGACCAATATCTTTCCCCTTCTAACGGTGCTCGAGAACGTGCGGGTTGCCATTCAATCACGCAAGGGCTTCGGGCTGAACTTCTGGAGGAATTATCTTCATTTCTCAAGAGTAGAGGATGAGGCCTATTCTATTCTAAAAGATGTTCTCCTTGATGAAAAATGGGCTCTTCTGGCAAGCGCCCTGACCCATGGCGAGCAGCGAAAACTCGAAATCGCCATCCTCCTGGCCCTTGAACCGGAGGTTCTGTTCTTAGATGAGCCCACGGCAGGCATGCCTCAGGAGGAAGTCCCGGCCATTTTGGAGATACTTCAGAGAATAAAGGAAGCCGGAGACCGGACCATGCTCCTGGTGGAGCATAAGATGGATATGATCATGACTCTGTCGGACACCATAGCTGTCCTTCAGGAGGGAAGGCTGATCGCCGATGGTGATCCGGAGGAGATCAGCAAGAGTGAGGCAGTCCAGGAGGCTTATCTTGGAGGAGGAGCGAAGCGTGAATGATGCCATTCTAAAGGTTGAAAAGGCTCACACCTTTATCGGTCAGCACCATATCCTTCAAGGGATTTCTTTTGAATCAAAGGCCGATGCGGTGACGGTGCTTATCGGTCGTAACGGGGCGGGCAAGAGCACTGCTTTGAGGACCGTCATCGGCCTCCTTCCTCCCTCTGAGGGGAAAATCTTTTTTAAGGGGGAGGAAATCCAGAAGAAGAAGCCCTATGAGATCGCCCGGATGGGGATCGGCTTTGTCCCGGAAAATATGGGGATCTTCGCTGGGCTTACGGTGGAAGAAAATATGCGGGTGGCCATGCTCGTGGAGGATGAAGCAACGACCCAAAGGCTGGAGAGGGCCCTGGATATGTTTGCCGATCTCAGGAAGTTCTGGAAGGGCAAAGCGGGAAACCTGAGCGGGGGACAAAAACAGATGCTCGCCATTGCCCGGGCTATTGTGAACGACACCTCCCTCCTCCTTATCGACGAGCCCTCTAAGGGCCTTGCGCCGATCATCGTGGACGCCGTCATCGAGGCCATCAACCAGATCAAGGACCACAGTGTCGTTGTCCTGGTGGAGCAGAATTTTTATATGGCAAGTTCGGTAGGGGATTATTTCTATATCATGGACGACGGCATGGTGGTCCACGGCGGCATCATGGAGGAACTCGTCCACGACGAGGGATTAAAAAGCAAGTATCTCGGTATCTCCAAAACCGGGGATTAGGGCATAGAGAATCTGTGAAGAACTGTTAAGGGTTTAGGAAAAGGGAGTAACGTCCAATGGAGGAGACCATTTTAAAGCGATGGAGCCGAGAGCTCACTATTGCAGGTGCAATTGTCCTCTTTCTCCTTCCCCTCATCGGGATCCCGGGCAAGACTTACATGACGCTGACCATCGCAGGCCTTGCCATGGGTATGCTTCTGTTCCTTGTGGCTTCCGGTGTAAGTATCATATTTGGTCTCATGGATGTCCTGAATTTTGCCCACGGTGCCCTGTTTGCATGGGGGGCCTATGTGGGCTTCACCGTCTTTGGATACCTGATGAAATGGGTGGAGGCAGATTCGGTCCTTCAGAACTTCGCTGCCTTCTCTTTGGCCATTGTCGCTGCCATGGTGGTGGTTTCGCTTGTTGGAATTGTCCTGGAAAAAGTGATTGTTCGCCGAGTCTATGGGTCCCACCTTTTTCAGATCCTCATCACCTTCGGTGCAACCATTGTTCTGGTAGAGCTTATCCGCGTCTTTTGGGGCCCCAATGATGAAGTGATGACCGTTCCTCTTACGTTTTCAAAAAGCTGGGACATCATGGATATCATCATTAACAGATATCGGGTCATATGCATCGCAGTGGGTCTCGTTGTCTACGGTGTGATCCAGCTTATTCTCAAAAAGACAAAATTGGGAACGATTGTACGGGCCGGGGTGGAAGACAGGGACATGGTCCAGGCAATGGGGCACAATATTTTCCTCCTGTTCACTGGCGTCTTTGCTGCCGGCGCTGCACTGGCGGCCTTAGGAGGCTTGACCATGAGCCTGTTCAGCCTGCAGGTTTACCCGGACATGGGAGGCACATACCTCCTTTTCGCATTTATCGTGGTCATTATCGGGGGTCTGGGGAGCGTGACAGGGTCCCTGGTGGGGGCACTTATCGTTGGGCTCACTTATAATTATGTGGCCTACCTGGTCCCCTGGGCCGCTGCGGGCGCTAACATCATGATTATGATAATCATCCTTCTCATTCGGCCGACGGGTCTATTTCCAGTTGGAAAGTAGGAGGGTAATAAGTATGGCGGAAGCAACACCGGTTCAGATTTTCCATATGGAGGAAAAGAGAAGGCAGTACAGGAGCGGCGGCTTTTTTCTCAAGGTCGGTCTCCTGGCCCTTTTCGTGCTGGTGCCTTTCCTGTTTCCCTCCTTCAAGACAGTCGATCTCGCCATGCAGATCATCATATTCGCAACCCTGGTGGCCAGTTTTGACATCCTCCTCGGCTACACAGGGATTCTCTCCTTTGGCCACGGCATGTTTTTCGGCATTGGAGCCTATTGTGTGGCCTTTCTTGTCGGCAAGTACGGGACGCCTTCTTACGCAAATCTGGCCCTGGGTTTTGTTATCGCCGCGCTTGTCGCCTCGGTCCTGGCCCTCGTCATCAGTTTTCTTTCCCTGCGGGTCAAGGCCATATTCTTCGCCATGATTACCCTGGCCCTCGCAGAATTGGCCATCGTCCTGGCCACCAAGCTGAGCGGTTTTACAGGAGGGGAAGATGGAATCAGCCTGAACATGCCGGGGGTCCTGGCGGTATCTTTTAATGCGGGCAATTTTTTGGGGCTCGAGATTACCGGGAGGATATTGACCTATTATTTTATCCTTTTGGCCTGCCTGGGGCTTTTTTTGGCCATGCTCCGCTTTACCCATTCCCCTCTGGGCCGTGTCCTCCAGGCGATCCGTGACAACGTCGAGCGTGCAGAGGCCCTCGGCTACAAGACTTTTGTTTTTCAAGCCATTTCAATTACTTTTGGATGCGTGGTGGCCGCCCTCGTTGGTGGGTTATATGGGATGTGGGTGGGATATGTGAATCCGGAGTCATGCCTGGGTGTTTTGTCGATTATGCTCGCTATTCTACTCATGTGCATCATAGGAGGAATGGGAACCCTGTACGGAGGCATTGTTGGTGCGGCCTTTTTTATGATTACCGAGACCTTCCTGCCCGACCTCCAGCATCTGGCAAAAGACTTCTTTCCCAGTGCCGTGCTTTTGCATAATGTGCTGGAACGCTGGCATCTCGTCTTAGGGGTCCTCTTTATCCTGGTGGTCATCTTTTTTCCCAAAGGGATCATTGGTTCGGTTCGTGAGTTCATTGATAGACGGAAATAAGGTCTGTTGAAAAAAATGCTATGGTCTGAACGCCCACAGATTAAGGGGAGGTATAATGACTGAACCGATAATGAAAAGAGCCATGGGAGACGGGGTAGAAATCCAGATTGCCCAATGGGAGGGGGAGGACAAAGCTATCCTGTGCATACACGGCATCACGGCCAATTGCAGATGTTGGGATGTGATTGCCGACGCACTGAGCCCGTCTCACAGGGTGCTGGCCATGGATCTCCGGGGGAGAGGCCTTTCAGGGGCTCCTTCCAGTGGGTATTCCATGGAACATCATTGCCGGGATATCTTAGCCGTTTTGGATGATTTAGGGCTTGAGAGGGTTGTGCTCATGGGTCATTCCTTAGGCGCCTTCATATCAGTAGTCTTTGGGGCCAAATATCCGGAGCGGGTTGATAGCATCATCCTGGTGGATGGAGGAGGGAAGCTTTCAGAAAATCAAATAGTAAAGGTGTTTTCCGGGATCAAGCCGTCCCTGGACCGTTTAGGGAAAGTGTTCCCCTCATTTGAGGCATATCTGGACTTTATGAAAGAGGCCCCTTTCATAAAGAACTGGTCTCAGGCATTAGAGACCTATTACCAGTACGAAGTAGAAGAGATTTCGGGTGGGGTACGCACAAATATAAACCCTGACCATATTGAGGAGGAGCGCGTCAATCTGGGTAAGGTGGATATCTCCCTCTCTTATGGTAAGATCTCTTGTCCTGTGCTGATCCTGAGGGCCACAGAAGGGATGTTGGCATTAGATGACGTCCTTCTCCCGGAAGATGTGACACAAAGAATGGTGCGGGAGATCGCCAATGCCAGGCGTGTTGATGTGAACGGCACCAATCATTACTCCATTATTTTTCAACCCCATGGGGAGAGAGATCAAGCCATCCGGGAATTTTTGAGAGAATAGGGACTGCTATTGCTACACAGAGGGGTTTTGATGAAAACCCCTGAACGCTTTCCTCAATTTTTTGCCGAAACATCCAATAGCTTTACCGGTTTACCAAAGGTCTTCCAGCCATGACGTACACCGGCAGGTATAAAGTAGGATTCATTCGAATTAAGTTTATTACGTTCGTTGCCTATAAACATCTCAATTTGACCGTCTAACACAACTCCACATTGATCAAATGGGTGCTCATGACCGGTATCTTCCTGCTCCCGACCTATTTCCATACACACCATGATCAAGTTCTCTCCCATTTCTGCCTTGCTCATAATCCCAGGCCTGAACTCTTCTAATTGTAATGTACTTAAGTTCCAAATGCTCATTTTTTGGTCCTTTCATTTCATTAAATATTGATACGCCCGCAAAAAGTCTCCAAGGCCGTCACTCCCGCGAAGGCGGGAGTCCAGTCCCACTACGGCGGGATTGATTTCCCTGGATTTCCGCTTTTGCGGGAATGACAAAAACAGCTGATTTGTGATTTTTTACGGGCATATTATGCTTCACAGATTTCTTCAGCTTTTTTGAGCTGGGCATACACGGGAAACAGGGCCGCCATAAAAGCTCCGTGGACAGAATCCGCAGGAATTCTATTGCCATCAAATATCAAATCCCGTGTAGCACATGCATCGGTCACTACTGTACACCTGAAGCCCAGGTCAAAGGCAGCCCGGGTAGTTGCATCGATACAGAGATGGCTCATAGCACCGCAGATTGTGAGGTGGTTGATATTTGCGGATTGCAGCTCTTCAAGCAGATTCGTTTCCCGAAAGCTGTTTGGGAAATGCTTCTTGATAACCTTTTCAGATTCCAAAGGAATCAGCAGTGCATTGATCTCTACGCCTGTGGTATTCGGCACAAAAAAGGCAGCGCCTTCATAGTTGGAAAAGTGCTGAATGAAATAAACCGGTTTGGCATTCTTACGGTAAAATAGGAGAAGCTTCTTTACGTTTTCCGCGGCTGCGTCAATTCCTGAAAGCTCCATATTACCGCCGCTAAAATAGTCGTTTTGCATATCAATTATTACCAACGCATCAGTCATAACTCCCTCCTTTTCTCTTCTTGAGACCTTTGCAAAACGCCCCCTTTTGGCCAATCTCGGCGTCAGGCTCAAATTTCAATCCTCGAAATATTCAACATATTCCTGTGGTTGAAATTTTCGTCTTCCTTGATCTTGACCAAAATTGAACATTTTTCAAAGGTCTCTTCTTTAAGATAATAATGTGGTCTTC
>JACKQG010008406.1_pt1 | contig 10056 bp, 14 predicted proteins | sample 8237621 | NCBI WGS metagenome assembly JACKQG01 (sample SAMN15677084, study PRJNA649215) | marine metagenome | biome: marine; feature: Black Sea; material: saline water; isolation source: suspended particulate matter (SPM) from the Black Sea western gyre | collected 2013-06-09/2013-06-10 | depth...
GTTTTAGCAAAAATATCATAAACTAGTTCTGTTCCTAACTTATTTACATTTTTAGCAATTTTCATAATGAATTATTTTCTAAACATAATTTTAGATATATTAAGTTCACTGACAGATTTACAGCCCATTAGAATCATATTTCGATTAATTTCGTCATGTAAATTTTGTAAAACTTTTTCTACTCCTTCTTGTCCTCCAGCTCCAAGTCCATATAAAAACATTCTGCCAAAACTGCATGCTTTTGCACCTGCTGCTAAAGCTTTTAATACATGAGTTCCTCTTCTAACTCCTCCATCTAAAATAATTTCAAGCTTATCTCCTACCGCATCAGAAATTGCTTTAACTTGATCAAAAGGTGATCTTGAACCATCTAACTGTCTACCTCCATGATTTGAAATCATTATTGCTGTACATCCAATATCAATTGCTCTCTTTGCATCTTCAATGGACATAACACCTTTAAGTGCAAATGGACCGTTCCATTTTTTTACACAATATTCTGCATCTTTCCAACCCATTGCTGGGTCGTACTGTTCATTTACATATTCTATTACTGATTTAGTAATATTAGTTCCTTTATCAGTTTTTTTAGAAACATTAGCTAACTCGAACTTTGAATGAATTAAATAATTAAAAACCCATTGAGGATGAGTTGCAAAGCTTAATAAACTTTGAAGTGTTAATTTTGGTGGTGTAGTAAATCCCGTACGATGATCTTTTTCTCTATTACCTGCTACAAGAGTGTCTACTGTTAAACATAAACCATCAAATCCTGCTACTCTACTTCTATCAATTAAATCATCAGTGATTGATTGGTCTTTATGAACATAAAGTTGAAATAATTTTGGACCACTAGAAATATTAGATATTTCTTCAATTGTAGTATTTGCCATTGTAGACATGCTATAAAAAGTTCCAAATTTTTCTGCAGCTCGTGCTGAAGCCTTATCACCTTCATGATAATAAAGTCTTTGCATTGCAGTAGGAGAAAGAAAAACTGGTAAATCAATTTTTTTTCCAAAAACTGTTGTTGATAAATCTGGTTTTCCAACATTAGCAAGTACATTAGGAACTAAATCACAATCATTAAATGCTTCTGTGTTTCTTCTTAATGTGACTTCATCATCAGACCCACCATCAATATAATGAAAAATTGGTGAAGGTAATTTTTTTTTTGCTAACTTTCTAAAGTCATTATAATTATGACAATCCTTTAGGTTCATAATAGTAGACTAAAACTTTTTAAGAAAATTCACCACATAACTGTTTGCACCAGGATTTTTATCTCCTAAACTTGCATTTGATATATGATTATAAGACATTCCTAAGCTAGTATTTTCTGAAATATTAAAAGATGCTTGAACTTCAGACTTAAATTCTAAAATATGGCCTAGATCTTTTCCATCTCCTTCGCTGTAAAGACCTGGACTAAAACTTGGAGAAAAATTAATCCCTCCTAAATCAAAGTTCCACTCAACACCGGAATATACATATACTGCGGAATTTTCAGTCACAAAACCTCCTGTTATAGGAGACAAATTTCCCAAAAATGTATCTCTTTGTAAAGTTTCATTTTGATGTTGAATTCCAAATAAACCTGCTTTTTGTTTATCATCACTGAAATCAAACACACCAGCATATAAATTTATCTCATGTTCACCATTAGAAATTTTTTTATTTTCTCCATTAGCTTGAGTAAAAAACAAAAAAATTACTAAAATTGAAGTAATAAAAATATTGAATCTTGTTATTTGCATAAATTTAAAATTATTATCTTTTTATATATTAGTAACTACTTTAGAACTATCAATTTTCTGAATATTATTGCACCTCCTATTATAAATAACAATATTGGCAATGCCCATAGAATAAGGGTTTTTTGATTAAACTCTGGATCATAAGTGATCCATTGGCCATATTGAACTATTAGATACTCGTAAATTTCTTTTTCTGTTAATCCTTCATTAAGTTTTTTTTCTATTACTAATTTCATACTTAATGCAAAATCAGATTGGGAATCATATACAGATTGACCTTGGCAAATCAAACAACGAATATTTTTAGAAATTTTATTTGTTAATTCATTATTATTTCCAACTGAATGAAGGTGAGTAAAATTAAAAATAAAAAAAATAATTAAAAAAATTTTTTGTAGTTTCATTTTAAAATTAAATTTATCTCTTTAATAGATTCTTCACTTAAAGGACCTATAAATTTTTTTATAATTTTTTTATCTTTGCTAATTATATATGTTTCAGGAACACCATAAGCCCCTAGTTCGATCGATATTGTTCCATTTTCATCAATAATAATCATTGAATAAGGGTTTCCCAGTATGTCAATGAATTTTTTTGCATTCTTTGGGTTGTCTTTATAATTTAATCCAATTAACTTTACTGATGAATTTTTACTAAGTTGCATTAATTTTGGATGTTCATCTCTACAAGGACTGCACCATGAAGACCAGATATTTAAAATATAAAATTCATTTCCAACAAATATTTGATCGGAAGAAATTTCAACTTCTGAAAAAAAATCCTTTGAATTAAAATTTACTAAAGTCTTTTCAGATACTGTTTTGGGAACATATATATTAGAATTATTTAAACTTTTGAATAAAATAATAAAACAAAAAATTAAAAATAATGCAATCGTAAATAATAAAATCTTATTTTTCATATATTCTTTTAAATAAACTAACGATTCCTCCAATACTTAATAATAAAGTTGAAATCCAAATCCAAATCATAAAAGGTTTAAACTGGTATCTGACATTAAAATATTCATCGCCTTTAACTAAATTCATAACTAAAAATTTATCATAATATAAAGTAGTTTTAATATCTGCCTCACTTGTAATAGTAAATGGTTGGTCATAAATTCTTAATTCTGGTTTTAATTGAATTGAGTTTTTTTGCTTATCTTCAATTTTAAAATGACCAATAACTGATCGATAATTTTTGCTTTCAGTATTTTCTATCGATTCAAATGTAATACTTTCTTCCTTGAAACTAAATTTTTCACCAACTTTTAAATTAGTTATCACTTCACTAGAAAAAATACTATTTAATAAAATACTTAAAATTAACAAACTAAAACCAAAGTGCGATATTTTTTGAGGATAGTTTTTAAGTTTTTTTGAAAAAAAATCTTTTGTAGTAATAAAAAATAAATAAAAAGCAGCTGAAATTAAAACAATATTAATTAAATTTACGGAGCCAATTTTTCTTGAAATTAAAAGTGATACCAATAATGAAATTGTAAATAATATAATAATTTCTATTCTGACTTTTTTAATCTTAGATTTAATCCAATTTAAATTTGGTCCAATTGACATAAACAATAAAAAAGGAATTAAAAAAGGAATAATTAATTTATGATAAAAAGGTGGACCGACTGAAATTTTTTCACTAGATAAAACTTCTAAAAAAATTGGATATACAGTTCCAATTAACACTACAGATAAAAAATACATCAAAAACCAATTATTAACTAAAATTGATGTTTCTTTACTTAACCAGTAAATTTTAACATTTTTTTGATTATTTTCTTTATGAAATACAAAAAAAATTATCAAAGATATAAATATTAAAACAAATAAAAAAATTAAAATAAATATTCCTCTTTCGGGATCATTTGCAAATGTATGAACAGAATTAAGTATACCTGACCTAACTAAAAAAGTTCCTGACAAACTCAAAATAAATGTAACAATAGATAATATTACTACCCAAGAAGTAAAAGATAATCTTTTTTCTACAATCATAATACAATGTAACAATGCTGTTAAACAGAACCACGGCATCAAGGAAACATTTTCAACAGGATCCCAAAACCAAAAACCACCCCAGCCAAGTTCATAGTAAGCCCATATTGAACCAAGCATAATTCCAAGTGTTAAAAAAAACCATGAAACTAAAATCCAAACTTTAATATGTTTGGCCCAAGCTTTTGAAATATAATTTTGAGTAACTGCAGCAAGAGAAGCTGAAAATATTATTGATGAGCCAACATAACCCAAGTATAAAATTGGTGGATGAATGGCTAAAGCAGGATCCTGCAATATTGGATTGAGACCTAACCCTTCTTTTGGTATTGGAAACAAATGATTAAAAGGATTTGATGTTTTTAAAACAAATAAAAAAAAACCAATTATAATTATTTGCTGAAAAAATAATGTAAGAATTCTATATTTCTTTGGTTGTTTACTAGATTTAATTAAAAATAAAAAAATAAAAAAAGTTAAAACTAGTAACCAAAGTAATAAACTGCCTTCATGATTGCCCCAAGTTCCTGAAATTTTATAAAATAATGGTTTTGTAGTATGTGAATTATTAAAAACTGTCTCATTACTAAAATCGGAATTAATAAATGAAAAAATTAATCCCAAAAAGCTTACCATTACAAAAAAAAACTGAAAAAAAGATATAGAAAAAATTCTTGTATCAATACTTTTATTATTATTAAAATTTTTTATAGATATTGGAATAATTAATACAGAAAAAATCAGACCTAAAATTAAAGAATAATATCCAATTTGATTAGCTAACAAATTATTTACCCTCCAAAGCTTCTTTTACTTCCGGTGGCATATAATTTTCGTCATGTTTTGCTAATATTTTAACTGCACTGAAATAGCTTCTATCTTTTAAATATCCTTCAGCTACTACACCTTTGCCTTCAGCAAACAAATTTGGAACAGATCCTGAATAACTCACGTTAATTTCATTTTTAAAATCAGTAACTATAAAATTAATTTTATCTGACTTTATAACTATTGATTGATCTTTAACCATTCCACCAATTCTAATTCTTTTTTGATTTATTGCAGTTAAATTTTTAATTTCTGTTGGAGAAAGAAAATAAACAACATTTTCTTCAAGTGACTTTAAAACTAAGTAAACCGATAAAATAACTGATGCTATTACTAAAAATAAAAATAAAATTCTTAACTTAACTTTTTTACCATACATGGTGTTATAAGTTAAATTTTAGAGTTTAAAGTTCCTAATAATATCTCTTTATTAATATATTGTTTTTTTGCAGCTCTTACTTTTTCAGTGCTTAATGAACCAAATTTATAAACAAACTTTCTTTGTTCTTTTAATAATTGCAATTTAGTTAATAAAAATAGAGATCCAAAACTTATCAATGTAAAAGAAAATGCAGACCACACATAAAGCCCATATCCATTCATTGAAATTATTTCATTAATCATAATCTATCTAGTCCTTTATTTTTAATTTTTATCAGTTCCGTATTATATTTCATTAAAAAAATTAATATTGAGAATAGTGTAAATGCCGCAGTCATAATTGCTAATGGTATTAACATAGTTGAGTGTATCGACGTTTTTGACAAAATATTTACAGAAGAAGCCTGATGTAAGGTTGACCACCAGTCAACTGAGAACTTTACTATAGGAACATTTATAAAACCTAAAATAGCTATTATTGAAGTAATTTTAATTACTTGTTCTTTGTTTTCAAAAATTCTCCATGACAATAAATACATTAAATAAAATAAAGCTAAAATTAACATTGATGTAATTCTTGCATCCCATACCCACCAAGTTCCCCATGTTGGTTTGCCCCATATAGCACCTGTAACTAAAGCAATTATATTAAATACAAAACCTGAAGGTGCCAAACTTTTAGATATCAAAGAAAAGTTTTTATTTTTAAAAATAAAAACACCTAAAGATAAAAAAGCAATAAGTGAAAATATTCCAAGTGAGATCCAAGCCGATGGAACATGAACATACATAATTCTAACAGAATGACTTTGCTTATAATCCTCTGGGGATAAAATAAGTGCCTCAGTTAAACCAATTGATAAAACAATTATAAACAAAAAAAGAACGTACTTTGGTGCTCTAGATGTAATCAAAAATATTTTATTTGGTTCAAAAGATTTTAACATCTTGAAATTATATATATAAAAAAGATTATTTAATTGCTAATTTAAAAAATTATACCGATCAAGAATGTAGAGGGAGACAATATAAGGGAAACATTTAACATCCTTGATCAGAATATAATTCAACTTAATTGAGCGATATGTCGAAGATTTGAGCTAAATGTGTTAAAAAAATGATTTACTTAATTTGAAGGCTTAAAATAGCTTGAACCTTTTCTACCCGAAAAAATTTCATTAATTAATGGATGTTTAATTGGTTCCTCAGAATCGTCCTCTAACAAATTTTGCTCAGATACATATGCTTCATAAGTAATTTCATCATTTTCGGCAAGCAAATGATAAAATGGCTGATCTTTTTTTGGACGAACATTTTTTGGAATAGACTGATACCATTCTTCTGAATTATTAAACTCAAAATCAACATCATAAATCACACCTCTAAAATCAAAATGTTTATGTTTTACTACATCGCCAATTGAAAACTTTGCTTTTTGAATTGCCATTTTTTTTAAATATGAATATTTAAAAAAAAAAATCAATAAAAAAATATAAAAGTTTTGCTAATCTGTTATTATATTCGCTAGTGAATAAATCTTTTGTCAAATTTGTCACAGACTTCGGACCGTTGATGGTCTTTTTTTTCTTTTATTACAATAGTGACAAAAATTTAAAAGTTGCTATTCCACCCTTTATAGTTGCAACATTAATTGCATTAATTGTTGTTTGGCTGCTTGAGAAAAAAATTCCAATGGTTCCTTTAATTGGAGGAATTTTAATTACATTATTTGGTGGATTAACAATTTATTTTGATAATCCTGTATTTATTTATATAAAACCTACAATCATAAATATTTTATTTGGTTTTGCTTTATTATTTGGCAAATATTTTACCAATGAACCTGTTCTAAAAAAAGTTTTAGGAAAATCTATAATTCTAAGTAATGAAGGCTGGAATATACTAAATAAAAGATGGATGATTTTTTTCTTTATATTAGCTTTAACAAATGAATTAGTTTGGAGAACATTCTCAGAAGAGTTTTGGGTAAATTTTAAGGTATGGGGAATGTTGCCTATTACTTTTATTTTTACAATGTTGCAGGTTCCATTAATTAACAAACATAAAATCAATGAATAAAAATTTAAAATTGGTTGTAAATAATATTGATAAAAAATTAGAAAATAAATATTTTTTTGAAAAAGATGAATTAAAAACTATTTTAGATTTATATGCTAAAATGGTTTCTGAAGGTTCATGGAAAGATTATGGTTTAAACATTTCAAGTAGACAAGTCGGTTTTAGTGTTTTTAAAAATGCAGCAGAAAATGCAATGTACAAAATTTGCAAAAATTTTAAACCCTCTAATAAAAACTTAAAATATCTTATTACAGACTCAAAAGGAAAGATTCTAAATAATTCTTATGACTTAAGAATCTTAATTAAAAATATAAATTGGAAAAAACTTTAAAAATTAATAATTATCTTCTTTGACCAAATAATCTTAGCAACATTATAAATAAATTGATAAAATCTAAGTAAAGTGTTAGTGCGCCCATCACAGCTTTTTTACCCATCAATTCACCACTGTCACTAGCCTGATACATATTTTTAATTTTCTGAGTATCATAAGCAGTAAGGCCTACAAAAATTAGAACTCCAAGTATTGAAATTACAAAGTACATCATTGAAGATTTCATAAATATATTAACAACTGAGGCTATAATTATTCCAATTAAACCCATCATTAAAAACGATCCAAGTTTTGTTAGATCTCTTTTAGTTGTATATCCATAAATGCTCATCGCACCAAAAGTTGCTGAAGTTATAAAAAAGACTCTAGCAACACTTGCTCCAGTATAAATTAATAATATCCAAGATAATGATAATCCCATTAATGCTGCAAATACCCAAAATACAGTTTGTGCTTTTGCTGCACTCATATTTTTAATACCAAAACTCATATAAAAAACTATTCCAAGTGGAGCCAACATCACCACCCACTTTAACCCTGAGAAGAATAAAGCATTACCAATACTTGTGAAACCAGCTATTGCTCCGCTAGAATCTGTTACAACTGACATTTTAAATGAAATAAGTGCTATAATTCCTGTCAGTAATATTCCTGTTGCCATATAATTATAAACCTTAAGCATGTAGGCTCTTAAGCCTTCATCCATTACAACAGTTGTTTGCGTAGCAGCTTTTACTTTACTAAAAATATTTTCCTTATTAAATTCCATAACATTTATATAATAGCCTTTTACTATTTATTCAAGATATCATAAAAACCTTAAAAATATTTAATATTCAATGAATTATAGAAAATTAGGCAATACAGATCTTGATGTTAGCACTATTTGTTTAGGAACTATGACTTGGGGTGAACAAAATTCTCAGGAAGAAGGTTTTGAACAAATGGATTATGCATTGGATCAGGGAATCAATTTTTTTGATGCGGCTGAGATGTACCCTTCTCCTTGTAGAAAAGAAACTTACGGAGAAACTGAAAAAGTTATTGGAAATTGGCTCAGTAAAAGAAAAAATAGAGATAAAATTATTTTAGCATCAAAAATTTCCGGACCAGGAATGTCTTACATACGTGGTGGGGGACCTCAATTTTCAAAGGAAAATTTTTCACTCGCTATAGAGAATAGCTTAAAAAGATTAAAAACAGACTATATAGATCTGTATCAGCTTCATTGGCCAGAAAGAAAAACTAATTTTTTTGGGAAACTGGGTTACGAACATAAAGATAGTTCTAACGAATGGAACAATTTCGAAAGTATATTAATAAATTTAGAAAAATTTATAAAACAAGGAAAAATTCGATATATTGGATTATCAAATGAAACTCCTTGGGGTTTATCAAAATTTTTAGAAGTTTCAAAATTAAAATCCCTTCCAAAAATGATGTCAGTTCAAAATGCTTACAATTTATTGTGCAGAACTTATGAAATTGGTATAGCTGAAATTTCAATTAGAGAAGAAAGTGGTTTGTTGGCTTATTCTCCGCTCGCAGGAGGATTTCTTACTGGAAAATATCAAAACAATAATTTACCAGAAAATTCGAGACAAAAATTATTTGGAGATTATTATACTAGATACAACAAGCCTCATGCATCTCTTGTTATTGAAAAATATTTTAATATAGCAAAAAAATTTGGCCTAGATTTTGCCCAAATGTCAATTAAGTTTTGTGAGATTCAGCCATTTATGACAAGTGTGATCATTGGAGCTACGACAATGAAGCAGTTGAAAATAAATATAGAAAGTGTAAATGTAAATTTAAGTGTTGAAAATATTACAGAAATTAATAAAATCCAGAAAATATATCCCAATCCATGTCCTTAATTAGATATTTTATAATTTTTATTTTTTTTACAATGTTTTATTCTCTGGCTTCTGCAGAGGAAGTTAAAAAAATTGGAAAATTTAAAGATTGGGAAACCATAGTTTTAAAAAATGATTCTGAGTTGGTTTGTTTTGCACAATCAAAACCAGTTTTACAGTCACCAAAAAATAATCCTAGAGAGGCAAGATTATTTGTTACTTTTAGACCAAATGGAAAAATTATAGATGAAATAAGTATCACAGCAGGATATGAATTTAATAAAAAAAACTTGGTAATAGCTAGATCAGGAAAAAATAAATATAAATTTGATATGTCTCAAGACAATTTTGCATGGATGGCAGATAATAAAAAAGAAAAAAAAATGATTAAAACTATGAAAAAAGGATCAAGAATTATGGTAACTGGATATAATCAAGAAGGTTCTCAAACGATTGATCATTATTCTTTATTAGGATTTACAAAAGCTTATGGCTCTGCAAAAAAAAATTGTAGTTAATTTTTAAATGAAATCACAAAAGAAAGTAGTGCTCGCCTATTCAGGCGGGTTGGACACCTCTATAATTTTAAAATGGCTTCAAGAAAATTACAATACGGAAGTAATTACTTATACTGCTGACATTGGTCAAAAAATTAACAGAAAAAGAATTCTTAAAAATGCTAAATTGCTTGGTGTAAAAAAAATTATAATTGAAAACCTTAAAGACACTTTTGTAAAAGAGTATGTTTATCCCATGATTAGAGGGCATGCTCTATATGAAGGTGCCTATTTTTTGGGCACATCTATTGC
>JACKQG010008407.1_pt1 | contig 10055 bp, 11 predicted proteins | sample 8237621 | NCBI WGS metagenome assembly JACKQG01 (sample SAMN15677084, study PRJNA649215) | marine metagenome | biome: marine; feature: Black Sea; material: saline water; isolation source: suspended particulate matter (SPM) from the Black Sea western gyre | collected 2013-06-09/2013-06-10 | depth...
AAAATAGTTCCTCACCTTTAATTTGTTTGTATAGGCGGCGGACTGTGGACATTGAAGTTGATAACTGTTTTGAATTTAAGCCAGAGATCTCCCTGATATAGACATATACAGCTCGCTTATTTAATAAGTCTAGTTCGTCAATTTTATTAAAAACAACTGTAACTGCTTCGACACAGGCAACATCATTTGTGTTTACAACCTTTGTACGTAGAATTTTTAATATTTCTTGAATTTCATCACGTTGCTCAGCAGATATCATTATATCATCTGGTGCCATGGCCAACATATGATTCGATATCATATGACGATCGGCGGCGCTGAATGATTCAAGATCGTGAATTGGATACGAATTGTCTTGAACTTTTTTTCTTTTTCTAGTGTTTAATATTAACCAGTTTTTACCGACAACATTAAAGTACGAAAAAGCCTTTGTTCCTTTTGATGCATCAAATTTATGAAGTGTCTCATATAAAAATGTTATACAGTCGTTTTTTAAACTGCCAAAATCATGGCGACCTTTTGCAAAGCCATAAATTAATATGAGATTTTCAACTAATTTAACAAAAGCCGGCATTATCTCGTTTGTATAAATCTTGTCTTTTTCAGCTTCACTCTCTTCAACCTGAAATTTCTCTATTGAAGCTTGAGTGTCGTCCGTGAAGTATAGTTTACTTTTTCCAGGCTTTCTCTTAATTTTTCTGCGCTTAACTACTTTTTTCTTTACAATCATCAATGACTCTTGTTATTTTTCTGTATCAACATTCCCAAGTGATGATGCGACTTGAAGGATTGAGTCACGGCAGGCTCCAATGTCGTTATGAAGTTGTTTTACTTGAGGTGAATCGAAAAATAGAGGTATTTCCAAAATTTTAGAAACTGATTCATATTTTTTATCCAAAACCTCTAATGCACCTTCAATTTCATCAACTGTTTTTATAATAAGAATGCCGTGCTTATAGTTAAAATAAATAGAAATACTCAAAAGTGTACTTATAATTACTAAAAATATGCATAATAGCCAATATGTCACTTTATATAATCACTCATAGCAGCTGACCATAACTGTGCGATGGCCTCAAACGAATGTGTTTCTTGGAGCGTTTTTGATAAATCTTCTGCCCACTGCTGTGGCTGAGATGACCTTTTTCTAAATTTCCTAATTTTATTCTTAAAGTCAGCTTCGTCAACTTCTGCCCACTTAGAACCTTCAATAAAAATTGCAGAATCTATTTTTGTTTTGGGTACATCAGACAGTTTATAGTCAAATTTTATCCACTTACCAGCATTTAAAAAATCTTTGTGACCAGACCAGTTAGTTGCTAGCACAGGTAATCCAGAGGCCGCGGCTTCGAGGAGTGGTAAACCATACCCTTCACCTCTAGTTGGAGCAACCAGTGCCTTTACAGAGTCATTAGTATACAATCCGGCGAGTTCTGCGTCTGACATTGTACCATGTAATAAATACACCGGGACTGTTGAGTTTAATTCATTAACAATCTTCTTCAACACTTGCCGAACAGATGTACGATCAATTGATGTGTTTCGGCCATGATTTGTTTTAATTATTATACCAACATCAGGATCATTAGCAAATTCTTCAATAATCCATTTAAGCCCAAAAAATGTATTCTTCCTATCAACAAAAGCATTATTGCCTGTTAACTGCCCAAATATTAAAAAATTAAATTTAGTTTTAACATTAAGTTCAAACGGAACAATATTTGTTTCGCTAAGAGAATCCGGGAATGATTCAGGAATTACAACAATTGGTGTGGTTAATGTACCAGACGATTCAATTGTTTGCTTTGTATGTTGTGACGGTACAACCACCAAATTCATTCTATTACAGCTCTGAATCCATGCTGGATTACAAATATCTGTTTCTACAGCAGCTGTAACACCAACATTAAATTTTGCAAGATTAGGATCCCATTCATTTGGAAGTTGAACTTGAAATGATATATCAAAACCAGAAGCATCCATATTTATGGATTCAGACATTATCTTACCAATCATGCCATTTTCAGAATCTGGATTCACATGCCATGGAGTAATACCCCAAGGCAATATTTGTGTTGACAATTTAAAGTCTTGATATTGTAGAAGCCACCTATAAACTTGTCTAGTATGATTTCCGTAGCCACTCATTGATAACAGTGGACCTCTAACACAAATATTCATGGTGTAATCTCCTCAAGTACAATTCTATCATACTTATCTTTCCAGTTATCAATTGTTTCATCAAGTGTTTTATCCCATAAATCAATTGTTGTCTGAAAATTAAATTCTGATTTTACATAACTTAGTACCTTATCGCTAAGTTCTTCTTTTTCTTGTTCAGACATGTTATAAATTTTTGTTATTGCCGAAGCAACGCTATTGACATCTACATAATCTTCATAAATATAAGGAACAGCCTGAGAGCCAACAAGCGAACGTAAAGTAACATCAACGGCAACCCCATTTTCAGTTCCGTCCCTATGATCAACAACTTGACGTGTAAGCCCACCAGTCTTAGCTGCTATAATTGGTGTTCCTGTCTGCATTGCCTCAAGTGTGGCCAGGCCGAAACCTTCAGCATAAGACATGTTGACACAAACATCAGATATATTATGTAAAGTGTTTATTTGCTGGAAATCAATTCTATCAGTTGAGAAAACAATTGTTTCACCAATACCAAGTGAATCTGCTGCGGCAAATAAATTTGGTCCTTCTGAATCATTTGGATCGGTATGCATTAAAAGAAGTGCCTTTGGTCTTTCGCCATGAAGCTCTTCTTGTTTTTCTAAGAATATTTTCCATGCAACCAAAACATCATTTGGGCGTTTCCTGCGCGCATTTCGGTTCATCCAGAACGCAACGAAGTGATCTTTCTTATTATAACCTAACGCACGAATCTTAGCATCTTTAATTTCGTCTGGACTCATTTTAAAATATAATTCGTCTGGTAGCGCGTGGGGAATAAAATTAACTTTATCTGGATAGTGTTCTTTCAACATCGTATATGTTAAGTGGCTATGACAATTTATTAAATCAGTCGCCTCATAATAGGGGGCATTAAATTTTGGAAATGGGTAGTTATCCCATACATGCCAATATGCTATTGGACATATCTGATGTATTTCATCTTCAATTTGCCACAACCAGATAAAAAATCTAGGATCTGTAAACAATAACAAAATGTCTGGTTTTTCTGCAGCTATTGTTTGCCTGATCATGTCAACAGTGCCAAAACCGTCAACTGGCTTAATTATAAAGTCGTCTGTCACCTTGACAACATCATAATCATTGTGCTTAATGGCAGCACCAAATTGTCTAACGGTCCATTTATTCTTCTGTAATAAACCATTTATAAGATGTCTACTTTGTACACCGACACCAGAAGTGCTCAATGCATGATCTGATAACATTAATATTTTTTTCTTACTCATATAATACTATACTCCACCGCATTAAACATATCAAAAAATGTCTATGCGTATAAATTTATTTGCAATGTTCCGTATTAAGATATGGACAGTATTTACATGAATTTCTGTTCTTTAAATATAATCCAGCTCTGACTGTTTTTAACATACTTCTTAAAAGTTTATCTGCTTTCTCTTCAGTCTTTGGGCCGACCGAAACCTTAAAGACATCAATTGGATTCTTCTTTGCACCGCGCTTTAACAAAATAAAGCCGGCGCCGACCTCGTTGCAATCCTTTTCAAACTTTCCACGCCAAAACTTTTTGTATAATGCGATTTGAGCCTGAACCATCCAGTCTTGTTTCTTTCTGGCATGCCAACCATATGCCGGTGCTGTCTTCCAATCAAGTATCCAGATTTTGCGCTTTGTTTTTCTATAATCACATTCTATAACGGCGTCAATAAAACCCTTAAACTTAATATCATCTGCTGCAATTTTTTCATATAATTGGTGTTCCGCAGATATTGTTACCCAGTTTGGAAAATTTTCGTCCATAAAGTCTGAGATGTTTGATAAGGCAAATTCGGCCCATTTCAGCCACTCGGCTAAAGGTTCTAGTATTCGAGGCTTCTCACCCTTTGCTGACGCGATACTTGTTAAATTGTCAATATATTCAGGTGTATCATAACCTTTTTCGTGCCACGCGCTTGTTAGATCAGACTTCACTTTGTCTATATCTACTTCTTTTGTTTTCAAGAAATTTTCAAGATGCTCATGTAATATGATACCATAATCCAAATATTGCGAATGATCATCAATCGTAATCTTATCAACATAAGCAAGCTTATGTCTATAAGGACATTCCTTCCAAGTTCTAATTTCTGAGTATGATACATGTGGTTTATTTGTTGGAAATGTCATATATTAAAAATAACAAAATATGGTATATTGTACATTAGTACGACATTAACATGTCCTCTAATACTTTAGATGGTGACCAATTAATTTCTTTCTTTGTTTTAGTTATATCTGCTAAAGTTTCATTAAGCTCAGATTTTCTACTTGGGATATATTTGAAACACGATTTATCGCTACAAATCATATTTGCCAATTCATTTATGCTGTGATTCTTTCCAGTTCCGATATTTAATATAGTGAATTTATTTCTCGTACTCATTGCTTTAATATTTGCATCGACGACATCAGAAATATACGTAAAATCTCTTCTTTGTTCACCGGTGCCAACTATAGTTATTTTTTCACCGGCCCTATATTGACGCTTAAATAAACCTATGACTGGAGAATAATGACCCTTTAATGGTTCACGTGGGCCATATACGTTGAAATATCTCAAAATAACTGAGTCTATATTATACGTTCGTGAATAAAATTCACATATTTTTTCACCAATCCATTTTGACATTGCATATGGTGTATTACACTCAACTGGCATGTCAGGTGTAAATGGAAGAGGATTAGAGTATCCATAGAGTGATGATGTACCTGAATATATTACTTTACTAACATCATGAATCTTGGCCCATTCTAGAACACGCTGTGTACCAATGACATTGGTGTCGAACGTGCCGTTCTGATCATTGAACGTAGGTTGAATTCTGGAACGTGCGGCAAGGTGATATATTATGTCAATTTTACCAATATCATGATCTTTATTTAAGTCACAACTATTAAAATGATAATACTTTGCGGCTGGGTTTATATGAAATTCTTCATTCTCTGGTGCCGACATATCATCAATTACTGTAACGTTGTGACCAAGTTCAATGAGATGATCAACGGTATGACCACCAATAAAACCACAACCTCCAGTAACTAAAATATTCATCAATCGCCTTTTTCAAGTCTATAGCTATCAGAATCAAAGTGCTGTGTCGAAAATTCAAACAATTCAGAATCTTCTAAAGCAATCATTCGATGACGTAAACCTCGATAAACATGAAAATTTTCACCAGGATTTAGTATTAACTCATTAGCAACTGTTAGGTCGTCACTATCAGAATATTTAACCAGCATTTGGCCAGATTGAAGATAAAATACTTCATCCTTCAATTTATGAACGTGCCAAGAACATTTCTTTCCCTTATTAAAGAACAGTAATTTTCCACAATATTCTGGACCATTACATATCCAACGTTCCCAGCCCCAACCCTTTTCGACATAAGTCATTGGAAGATTAGTTGTACGTGGTAAAAATCTTGTTTTCATATCAAACGTTTGATAACCATCACTATGACCGTCACTCATTTTATTCTCCTATTTGCTTAATTCTTTTATGAATATCAAAAAATTTATTATCATCAATGGCTTTATCGTCAACATAGATATCGGCTGACGGTTTACCCATGTAAAGTGAATGAAATTTAACACCCCAATTAACCAATTGAGTCTTGGTATCTTTTTCAAAAAATTCCCACGCAAACGCCTGTGAATTTCCAGAACGTCCCATTCCACGTGCAGTTTGAAATACAATTGTATTCCCTTCATCATAAAGCTTATTAATTATCGCTATTCTTTCAGGCATCGGAACAGCTTTCGAATAATCACCACCATCTACCTTTGTGCAAATTGTTCCATCAATATCAAAAACATATGTTGTCATATTTTAATCCGTTCCTGATACAGCGCCAGGAATATCTTTCCAATCCAAGTTATCTCTAACCTCAAGATTCTTTTCCCATGCAGCCTTCAAAACAGTTGGCTCGATGCCTATTTCTTCAAAAAACCCAATAAATGCGTTGAGATCTTTCGGAAAACATTTTCCGCCGAACCCCCTAGAACCATCATGACCCGGCACATCGATGTGTGAATTACCAATTCTGCCATCGGTTATAAAACCACGTTGGGCTTCAGTCCAATTAATTCCAAACGCTTCTGCGGCTTGGAACATTTCGTTCATAAATGACAACTTAACCGAAAAGAAACAATTTGCCATATATTTTATAAATTGGGCTGTGGCGACATCTGTTTTAATAATTGTCGTATAAGGAAATCTTACTCTAAATAAAGACTCAATATCATCGGTAATAGTCTCTTCACTTGCACCAATCACAATTCTTGCCGTATTGATAAAATCAAGATAAGCTGAACGTTCTGTCAAAAATTCTGGACTAAATGCGATGCGCATGTTGGGGTATCTATCAATATACCTCTCGATTGTACCTGGTACGACAGTTGACTTAACAATAAAAATTACATCTTCATATGAAAAGTTACTATCTTTTGGTGTCAAAGATATTTCTTCAAATACATTGTCCATAATTGTTAGATCTATCTTTCCACCCATTAAACCAATCATTGGGGTTGGTACAGAAATAAAGACAAAATCTGACTTGTTTATTGTTTCTGTCAAGGTGTGAGTAGATCTGCAAACGTCTTTATCATAAATTCTGATTTTTGTATGAAGAGCAAAACCAGAAGCAATAGCAGAACCTACAAAGCCATTCCCGATTATTCCTATATTTTTCATTTAATTTTTTATTATCTCAGTAATTGCATCTAACACTTCTGAAGTGGTTGGTATCTTGTTGGGAATCATAATAGATTTTATATTAAATGGGTTCCATGTATTACGGTATCGCGAATAATTTTGTTTATAATTGCTTGTCCAAACAACTTGTGGACAACCAGACAGCGCAGCGAGATGCATTGGTCCTGAAGATGATCCTACTATACATTTTGCAGAATTAAGAAGACCAACTGTTTTATCGATGGAGATATTTCTCATATCTATGGTTCCATCAATATGCTTAGATTGTTCATTCGTACCAATTGATGCTATCGACATTGATTTTGACTGAATTGCTTCAACCAGTATATTCCAATTGTTTATATCCCAATTGTCGATCTCCCTAATTGATCTACTTCTGGCATGAATTATAATATCTATAGAACGAAAATTGCTTGGTGAACGTAAAAAATGATAATCAGGGCATATTTCGCCAAAAGGAGATATGTTTATTGAGGCGCGCCAGCTGTCATATGGAGGATGACCTATTTTAGTAGGTGGCAAGTATGACCAATTATGCTTAATCAAAATGTCGTTGTCTATTGTTGACTGCATAAATTGTTGTATGTTAAATGAACCTACATCAAATGTTGAATTTTGGTGTGAATCGGCAATTCCAGCTGGTGGATTAAAAGGTATAAAAATATCAGAAAAATCAACATAAAGAAAATTGTTTCCAGGTCTACCAATTACAACAACAAAATCAAACGATTTTGCAATTTGCCTAATATATCCTTGCCACGCAAAGAGTTCCCAACCAAATTCACCAACCCATGGGCCGAATATTACACCTTTTTTATTCATTTATTCACCAATCTTGAGAAACAACATATTATAAATTTCAACAATTCGTTTAGCCCAATTGTGTCGGCTAAATTTCTTAACAGCAATAACGCCATTTTTTGCGATTCGAGCTCGTTCGTTTGGATGATTTAAATAATAATCAATTTTAGTTCGAAGATCATCAATGTCATTGCATATTATCAAATCTTGACCATCTACAAAATACTCTGCCCGGTTTTCCCAATCTTCTGTTATATAAAAACCACCAGCAGCTAGTACCTTATATGTCCTATCTGATGATGAATTTGCTGTACAAAAATTTATATTTATTTTGCTTCTACTTACAATTTCTGAATGTGTAATTCCAAAAGCATTTGAAACAACGGTAATATTTCTATTAAGCTTATTAAGCTTTTCTTTCCTGTCGTTATACAAATTACCAATAAATGATACATCGATATCCTGTTCAAGATGACGAGGTTTTTCAATTTTTGGATCATAACCGTCTGCGACTTTAAAACATTTATCATTTAAATTACTTGCATAATCAAAAACATTTTGCTTTTGCATATCACAACAAAAGAAGTCAGAAACCTTTGCTTTTAATAAAAATTCATCATTATCAAATGTTGACAATGGATCAGGGAACCAATAACATACCTTACTATATTTTTTACATGCATGAAAGACAGATATATCGACAGTATTTGTCTTTGCAAAAATTACTAAATCTGGGTGTTCTATTGAAACAATATCAATTAATTCTTTATCACGATTTTCAACGCCAATTTTGCTTGCCCTAATCCTGTAATTGTATTTAATAACATCATGACCAAGCATAGCAAGGCCTGTTGCTTGAGACGAATTTGATGATATACCTTCACTATCAAAAACGGCAACAAATACTATTTTCATACATCACCACCTAAAATTTGTTTTATAGTAATTTACAATTTGATTTATTTCTTTGTCAAAAACTTTTTCTGGAGCCCAGCCAAGTGCTTTTAATTTAGAATCATCTAGTGCATATCTAACATCTTGTCCTGGGCGCTTGTATTCTAAATCAGCATATTTTTTCCAGTCTGTGCTAGAATCATTAAAAAATGCGTTTACCACTTTCTTAAAAGTAACATAGTTTTCCTGTTCAAAATTACCGGCAAGATTATAGATCTCATTAACTGTGTTAGATTCTATTATTTTTATTACAGCTGCGGCTGTATCATCAGCATGAAGCCAATTTCTTATTGGTGTACCAGAATCATGGAGCTTTACTTTCTTGTTTCGCATTAAGCATCTTACACTAGCTGGTATTAATTTTTCATGATATTGACCTATACCATAATTATTCGTTGGTCTTAACAAAATATATTTTGTACCATATGTTCTAGCGAAAGCGAGAACAAACATATCTGCAGAAGCCTTTGATGCTGAATATGGATTTGATGGTTTTAATATATCTGCCTCTGTATGGAAACCAGAACCAATATCACCATAAACCTCATCAGTACTAAAGTGAAAAAATACTGGCTGGTCGACATCATTTGCTGGTTTTTTTCTAATTAAGTCTAGTATATTTTTTACACCCATAATGTTTGAGTTAATAAAATCAGTGCTGTCAATTATACTATTTCCAACATGCGACTCTGCAGCCATATTAATAACATAATCACAATCAGGTAAAAAATCTATTGTTGATATATCATCCTTTATAAATGTAAAATTTTCGGCTTGATTAAATTCATTAATAAGTCTTATATTTGCTGCATATGTACATTTATCAATTCCATAAACCTTCCAACCTTTTTCTAAACAGCGTCGGGTAACATAAGAACCAATCAGGCCGAGACAGCCGGTTATTACAACAAGCTTCACATTAATCTCCATATATTAATTGATGATCGTGCTTAATCTGATCAATTCTTGTCGGAAATTTACTGTCGAAGATTCCTTTTCCAGCATAGTGAATAATGTTTGATTTAAAGCGATCGGCATGATTGTTCCATGGCTCTGAAAACATTGTCATATGATTCCATTCGAAGCCAAGTTCATGAAAATTAAATCCAAACTTATGAATGTTATAGGACATATGCAAATCAGCAGAGCCCCATGCAATCCAATATTCTCCATTATGAGATTGAAATATATTTCTATGTTCTCTTGACATCATAAATGTGCCGGCGTTTGTATACCCTTCTCTCCAACCAACATCTCCCCAATGAGCCTGCATTTTAAGTATCTTATTTCTTCGATCAGGAGCGCGGGAGCCGACGTCTTCATATATACTACCAATCGAATCCTCTGGAACGACATCAAATAGATTAGGACAATTTTTATTGAT
>JACKQG010008409.1_pt1 | contig 10054 bp, 8 predicted proteins | sample 8237621 | NCBI WGS metagenome assembly JACKQG01 (sample SAMN15677084, study PRJNA649215) | marine metagenome | biome: marine; feature: Black Sea; material: saline water; isolation source: suspended particulate matter (SPM) from the Black Sea western gyre | collected 2013-06-09/2013-06-10 | depth...
TGAGCGAGCCCATATGTCCCTCCGTCTCCGTGTCCAAACGTCTGTTTGCGGGCCGGCCCCGGACGTCGACCAGTCCAGCGTCGACCGGGCGCCTCGCGGATCACCTTTACCAACGCGCGGCGGAAAAGTTGCGCTTGATCCCGGACGCGGGTCGCGTCAGGCCTCGTGCCCGCCGCGGCCGGTCCCGCGCTTCCGGGCGCTGCAAAGGCGGGGCCGGGAACGCGCGCGAGTCCCGGTCCAACGGAAAAAACGCTTCGGCGCGGTCTGCGGTTACGAAGAACGGGAGACGATCCTGCCGGAGCGTCTCCCGTCGAACGACACATCGTGCGCGGCCGACAACCGGCAGGGTCATTTACGCGTGTAGGTCAGCTCCATGCCCTTCATCTCGGGCGTATCGCCCATGGACATGTAGTAGACCATGGTGTGGGCGTCGTCGCTGATGAAGGTGGTCACGGTGCGCGTCTTTATCTCCATGCCGGAGGCCGGATCCAGCATGGTGCCGAAGAGCTCCATGGGCTCGCCGATCTTCTCGTAGACACCGGTCATGACGCTGGTGAGGGTGCCCATGGTGTCGACCCAGATGGAGGTCACCACGTGGGTGTGGTTGTCGTAGCCGGTCAAGGCGAAGCCCTCGAAGGCCATGCCCATGGCGGTGCCCGTCACTTTTTCGGTCAGGAAGCGTCCGCCGAGGATCATCTCGCCGGTGCTTTCGGCGGAGCTGACCATGGGCTCGGCGTCGGGCGCCAGCCACGACTTGCTGACGAGGGTCCAGTCGCCGGCCCGGGTGGCCAGCAGGGCGTGGGCCTCGCCGGGCACGGCCGAGGCGGCCCAGGCATCTTGGGACGCGGCGGCATCGTATTCCTCGGCGACGGCGGGTAGGGCGAACAACAACAGGACGAGGACGAGCAGTGACTTGCGTGCGGTCATGGAACAATCCCCCTTGATTGTGTGCTTGATCGATCGGCCCAGGGTACATGGAACCCGCGTCGCGAGCCAGACCGGGTTCTTGAGCAGGAAAGAGAATCCATGCAGAAACAGCCGTTTCCCTTCCCCGTGGTCGCCTTCGTCTGCGCCCACAAGCGCCCCGACGGGCATCCCAAGCCCTGCTGCGCCGACCGGGGCGGCGTCGCCCTGCGCGAGCGGATGCGGGAGATGGTCGCCGAGCGCGGTCTCGAGGCCCGCGTGCGCGTCTACGCCAGCGGCTGCCTCGGCGCCTGCGAGTACGGCCCCGCCGCCCTGAGCTTCCCGGACGGACAGATGCGTTTCGGTGTGACCGAAGACGACCTGCCGGAATTGCTGGACGAGTTGGCTAGCGTCTGAAGAAGGATCTGACCTCATCGGCGGTCTGGGTGTTGAGGATCTGGCGGCAGCAGAGGCCCGCGTCGCGGGTCATCTCGGCGCCGTGGCGGTAGTCGCCCAGGCGGGCGGCCCGGTGGGCGTCCGAGGCGATCACCAGGACCACGCCGAGCTTCTGGGCGTGGTAGCAGTTCTTCCAGTCGAGATCGTCGTGGGCGGGGTTGGCGTCGATCTCCACCGCGACTCCGGACCTGGAGGCCTCGGTCAGGACGCGGTCGATGTCCAGGGGCAGCTCGCGGCCGGTGGTCATGAAGTGGCCGATGGGATGGCCCAGGATCGACACGCGGGGATCCTGCACGGCTTTCATGGCGCGTGCGGTCTGGCGTTCCGTGTCCAGGCCGCAGGAATCGTGCATCGTGGCCACCACGTAGTCGAAGCCCTCGAGCAGCGCCTCGTCGACGGGCAGCTTGCCTTCCGCATCCACTTCTATCTCGATACCGTGCAGCAGGGTGAAACCGTTGCCGGAAGCGTTGTAGGTCTCGATCTCCGCCCGCTGCTTGGCGATGCGTTCGGCGCAGAGGCCGTCCTCGCAGAGTTTGCTCTTCAGCTTGTCGGTCACGCCCAGGTAGTCGAGGCCGAGTTCGCGGGCCGTGCCGATGATCGCGGGCAGATCATGGGCGCCGTCGGCGTAGGCGGTGTGGCAGTGCAGCAGGCCGCGCACGTCGCATTGGCGCAGCAGTTCGAAGTGCTGGACCGAGCAGGAATCCTGGCAAGGCCAGGGCTGATCGAGACAGTTCAGGTTTTCTTCCGTTAGCCTGTCATCCATGGTTGCGCTCGATCCCGCGAAAGAAGTTGAAGAAGGCCGCGATGCAGTGTGCCCACGATAGAAATGCCCACCCCCGACCGCAAGCCCTGGCGGGCGATCTCACGGGGGTATTTTTCCCCCGCTCAGATAATCCCGCGGCGCGCCAGGTCGCCCGGATCGACGTTCCCGCCCGAAAGCACCACACCGACCCGCGACAGTCCCTTCAGGGACCCGAAGCCGTCCGACAGCACGGCCGCCAGCGACACCGCCCCGCTGGGCTCCACGAGCTGCTTGGTTCGCGACCAGAGCAGTCCCAGGGCCCTCGCGATCCCGGCGTCGTCCACGGTGACGATGTCCTCGAGATGATCGCGCAGCACCGGCCAGGTCAGTTCGCCGAGGCTGGTGAGCAGGCCGTCGGCGATCGTATCGGGACCGGTCTGGGGAATCCGCTCGCCGGCGTCCAGGGAGCGCTTGGCGTCGTCCGCGCCCACGGGCTCGGCGCCGAAGAGCCGGATGTCCGGCCGCCGTCCGCGGGCGGCCAGGCAGGTGCCGCTCATCAGGCCGCCGCCGCCCACCGGCGCGACGATCGCGTCGAGGTCGGGCACCTCGTCCAGCAGTTCCAGCGCCGCGGTGCCCTGTCCGGCGATGGTCGGCGGATGGTCGTAGGGATGTACGAGCGTGGCGCCCGTCTCCGCGAGCACGCGATCGCACGTGGTCTCGCGCGCCTCCAGTGTCGGCTCGCATTCGATGACGCGCGCACCGTAGCCTTCGACGGCCGCGCGCTTGATGGCCGGCGCATTGCTGGGCATGACGATGTGGGCGGGGATGCCGCGCAATTTCGCGGCCAGGGCCAGCGCCTGGGCGTGGTTGCCGCTGCTGTGGGTGGCCACGCCGCGCACGGCGACCTCGTCGGGGAGCTGCGCGACGGAATTCCAGGCGCCGCGGAACTTGAAGGCGCCGGCGCGCTGCAGGTGCTCGCACTTGAAGAAGAGTTCGCGGCCGGCCGCCGCGTCCAACAGCCGGCTGGTCATCACGGGGGTGCGGTGCGCCACGCCGTCGAGCCGCGCGGCGGCGTCCTCGATGTCCTGCAGCGTGACGGCGTAGCGTGTCATGGATCCGGGGTCAGGGCTGCTCGGCCCTCGCCGCCATCTTGATCTGCGGCAGCAGGCTGACGTCGAAGATGCGTCGTTGGCCGCCGCGTACGGCACGGCACTCCTCGAGGCCGCGGCGCAGTCCGGCCAGGACGCTGGTCACTTCCAGGTTCTGGTGGCGGTAGCCGAAGTGCCGCAGCTTCTCCATGGACGCCACCAGCTTGCCCTCGGCCGGGACCAGCTTGTTGTCGGCGATGTGGGCGAAGGCCTGGCAGGCTTCGTTCAGGCCGATCCAGAAGAGCTCGTCGCGTCCGACGGCCTGGCGCAGGCCGGCGGCGGTGAGTTCAACGGCGTCGGTGTAGCGGCGGGTATTGAAGGCGGCGACGGCCTCGTTCAGCAGATCCATCTGATGATACTCCTCGGTGTTCTAGAGGTCTCTTTCGTCGATCATTCGTTCCACGGGCAGGAAGCGCTCGGCCTCGTCCTCGAAGGCGAGCCTGCGCATGTCCTTGAGACGGTCCACGTAGAGCTTGCCGTGCAGGTGGTCGCACTCGTGCTGCATGACCACCGCGGCGAAGCCCTCCAGTTCCCTCTCGACGCGTTCGCCGTGCATGTCGTGATGCACGACGCGGATGGCGGCGGGGCGTTCCACCCAGCCGCGGAAGCCCGGCACGCTGAGGCACCCCTCGTACATGCCGAAGACCTTGTCGGTGGTCGGCGTGATCTCGGGGTTGATCACCACGCGGATGATCGGCTCCTCGTCCTCGTCCAGTTCGCCACCCACCAGGGCCAATTGCTTCGAGACGTGCACCTGGGGCGCGGCCAGGCCGATGCCGGTGTACTCGTGCATGGTTTCCAGCATGTCCCGGATCAGCGTCTGCACCTCGGGGCCGGTGATCTCCTCGGGGGGGATCGGCTCGGCGACCTGGCGCAGGACCGGGTGTCCCATGCGGGCGACTTTGAGGATGGCCATGGTCGGCGCTCCTTGTCCGGGCGGTCGGACGGCCCGGTGTCAGGTCCAGGGATCACGAATCGTGCCATTCGAGACGCGGGCGGCGCCCGACGGGCCGCGGCGGCGTATCCCTTCACGAACGCACACTTTAACCGATGCCGGGGCCGGGCGCAAAGGCCCGGACCCGGGCCCCGCCGGAGCCGCCGGCGGTCGGTTTCCGGCCGCTAGCCGTGGTCGTGGCCCTCGTGCTCGTCGTGCTCGTGGTCCTCGGCCGGGGAGCAGTGGCTGCAGAACCACTGGCCGTCCTGCTCGACCATCTCGGACGCGGCCATCTTCATGCCGCACTTGCCGCACTCGTGCATCGCCGTCTCGTCGGCGGCCGGGGCGGCCTCGGCGCAGTGGGGGCACAGGGTCTTGCCGTCGACCTCGCAGGCGTCCGCCTTGTCGAATTCGGAGCCGCAGGCGACGCATTCGGCCTTGGCTTCGGCTTTTTCGCCGCAGCCGGTGGACAGGGACAGGGCGAGGGCGAGGGATAGCAAAGCTGCCAGTGTGATGGTGCGTTTCATTCCGTCTCCTCTTGGGGGGGCCTAGGTTGGGAGCAGCATAGACCGGATTCCACCTCTCGCCAATCAAGCAAATGGACATGATGAATCGGTCGGATCGCCAAGCTCGAACTCTGCCAGTATCAGGAACTCTTCAACGGACGCTCGACGCCGCAATGAACTCGCCATGTCATTGACAGGCCATTGCGAAAGTGGTATATCATAAAGAATCAGACCGTGAGCTATGTGCTCTTGATTCGTGCATTTACAAATCCACACAAAGGGGAAAGACATGCGCATGTCGAAATCTCGTCTGATCGTTTGTCTCGCCATTATGGCGACTTGCCTGATTCCGGGTTTACAGACACGCGCGGAAACACTCCCCGATTCATCTCCCCCCATCCTGAAACCAGACGATATATCATACCGGAACGTGGGACTGGATTGGGATGTCGTCCGACGAGACTCCCGTGAAGGATGCGTAACTCGGCTGATGCGCTCATATCCGCGCACGAGGGGCGAGACCTCGATCAGTCTCGATGCCGCCAGGGAGACGGCTCTGAGATTCATCTCCTCTCACGACGTATCCTTCACTCTGCCGGAATCATGCAGCCTCGTGATCGAACGCGTCATACCAAACCACTACGATCCCTCCCTGTTTCCTGAACGTAGTCACGACTACGTAATCAACTATCGTCCTACCTACAGCGGCTATCCCCTCCTCGGCTCCCGCTGCCAGATCTCGATGACCCACGCCGGGGATATTTTCCACGTCCGCCACTTCGCACCATCGGGAGCCTTATTGCCAACATCGCATGGCATCGATGCCCTCGATATCCTGGCCTACGCAGCAGCCCATCTCGGCGACACGGAAGTTGATCTCGTCCATCCACCCCGCTTGTTCGCAATGATGCCCGACCGTGTCGTCTGGGTTGTTAATGTGTCGGAACCCCATCATATGGAACTTGTCATCGACGCCAACACAGGTGAAGTCGTCTCCGAACGCACAAACGTCATCGAACAAGCTCCTGCCGGAGAATTCTGGCTCCATGGGCAAATTGACGGAAGCATGGACGGTACGGGCAACCTTCAAGGAATGCCGCGCGTGAGCGTGAGCATCATCGACGAAGATCCGATATTCCCCGACACCCTGTGGGAAGGCGAATCGGACGACAGCGGACTCTACAACACGACATCACCAGAGTATTTCTCGCTATGGGAGGACCCGTTCCACATCAACGAGGTCGAAGCCTTCGTCAGGGCTGATCTGGATTGCGACGCGGTAAGGGTCGAGCGTTTCGTTGCTGGCGGCAATCCACAGTTGATCCAAATCTCCACCGTCCCCTTCACTCCTAGCGACCAAGGTGACCACACAGTAAACATCCAGTTCAACACTGCCGTGCAGATGGAAGGTTCCTGTGGCTTCAGGGAGATTCTGCGCGGCGGCGCCACGAGTTGGGGGCAGACGCCCAAAACCGACAAGGTCGTCGTCGAGGTCTTAAACAACCTCGGCTCCCGGACGAACGGTACCAGGATCTACCTTTCCCCCGGACACGCCATACTGCCCGGCGATGTGATCCTTCACGAATACGGGCACACGATCATGTGGGAGTATTACGGAGACATGTGGATTTCGGGGCATACGGATGACGACGGCGGCCATCCCGGTGAATGTCCCAACGACTGCGCCAATTGCGGCAACCATCAGGCGGCCAACAACGATTGCAGCGCGGACGCAGTAATGGAGGGCTGGGCCTCATATTACACCGTCGCCGCCCACAATACCAACCCCGGTCCGTTCTCACCAGCGGATCATACCTACGACGTGCCGGGAAGTACGTTTTCCTGGGATCTCGAGAGCAACACTTCCTCATTCATAGACAGTGGCGGCGTACTTCACGGAAACAACAATGACTATCGTGATGAGGCCGTGATCGCTTCAATCCTATGGGACCTTTATGACGGCACGAATGCTGGCGACAACGACGGTTTACACCTTGGAGGCAGCCAGGTCTGGAATCTGGTGATCAACCAGACGCCGTACACAACGAAGGAACTTTACGAAACCGCCTATATACTCTACCCCGAGCAAAGGCACGAGTTGTGGGAGATATTCCATACCCATAGTCTCGACGACACCGATGCCATTGTACAGGCGCCGAGCCAGATCATCCCGGCGACGGGGGCTTCCTACTCTCACCTTGACCCCATCGTACTGGGCTGGACCAACGTCCCGGACACTCACTTTGGCGACACGACCCAGAACCATGCCAGCGGCAGCTACTACACCGTCCAGATTTCGACCGCTGCCGACTTCTCCGCTGATCTGGAAGAATACGAACGGGCTGTCAACTCCCATTCTGTTCAGCTCCAACCAGGAGATTATTATCTGAGGGTCCGGGCCGAAGACTATGCCGGCAACACGCCTGGCCCCTGGTCTGCAGTGAGCGAATTCACGGTTGAGGAATTCATCGGCATCGCCACCATGGACTTCGAGAACGGCATCGACAATACCGTGATTAGCAGCACGATCCCCGGCATGTTCTTCACCACGACCCAGGGTTACGATTGGCTTTACGGAGACGCCACTACGGGTAATTACAACGTAGACCCCTACGGCCAATACGTATGCAACGGTGATTTCTTCGCTTGGCTCGGCCCCAACCAGGGCACCGGACGAATCGATTTCACGGGCGCTACCGCCCGCAGTATTTCGTTACTGACGAGCACCTATACGGGATTGTACCTGGAAGCCTTCGACGCCCAGGGCAACATGATCGACCAGGACTACACACCCGGGAACCTCGGGTCGTATCAGCTAGCGCCGCTCCACGTCTCGGGCGACGATATCGCCTACATGCTGATCCACGACGGCGGTAACTACTGGCTGATTGACGATTTGCAGGTCGAGGACCTGCTGAGGACGACCGAACAGATGATGGGTTCCGGCTATGCCGTGGGCGCAGAGGCGCTCGATCTCATCAACCAGGGACTCACGGCGTTCTATAGCTTCATGAACAACGGCAGCTCCTCGTTCCAGGTCATCCTGAACTGGGCCGGCAGCGAATTCGGCATCACCGCCTACATGCCGGACGGCGAGATTTACGGCCAGTGGCAATCCGCACAGCCGCCGCTGATCACGATCATCGATCAGCCGATGAACGGCGAGTGGATGTTCGAGGTCACGGCCATCGATGTGCCCAACGACGACTATCCCTACGCCTTCGTGCTGGGCGTATCGGAGCCGGATCCCGACACCACACCTCCCCTGGTCTCGGTGCTCTCACCCGCACCCGGAGAGACGGTCGGCCTGCACGAGGAGGTCATGTTCACGTTCGAGGCCCAGGACCCCGAGAGCGGGATCATGGAGCTGGCCGGTCTCGTGGACTTGACGACTGAACTCGTCTCGGGACAGTCGATGTCCTTCGACACGCCGGGCGAACACGAGATCCAGGTCACAGCCGTAAACTACATCGGCTTGAGCTCGACCGAGACCGTCTCCTTCAACGTTGCCGATCAGCCCGCCGGCTGCCTCTGGTCCGACGCCACAACCGGCCCCCTCGGCGACACCATAGACGGCCACGGCGTCTCCTGGGGCGACTTCGACGGCGACGGCGACGAGGACCTCTTCCTCGCCAACAACGGCGCCAACCGCCTGCTGCGCAACGACGGTGACGGCAACTACGTCAAGCTCGACGTTCTGCTCGGCGGCACCGGCGATTCGCGCGTGGGCTGCTGGGGCGATTACGACAACGACGATGATCTCGACCTCTACGTCGTCAACGGCGGCGGCCCCAACTACCTGTACCGCAACGACGACGGCGTGTTCGTCGACGTCACCGACGGGCCGCTCGGCGACGCCCAGACGAACACCTCCGGTTCATGGTGCGACTGGGATCTCGACGGGGATATCGATCTGTATCTGACCGCCGACGACGGATGGAGCAAGCTGTTGCGCAACGACGACGGCGTGTTCACGGAGATCATCGGCGATCCTGCCTCCTTCGAGGGATGGTCGCGCGGTCACGCCTGGGGCGACTACGACAACGACGACGACCCCGACCTGTACGTGACCACCAAGGAGGGCCCCAACCGGCTGTTCCGCAACGACCTCGGCATGGGCTTCGTCGACGTGACGGCCCCGCCCGTGAACGACGCCGGCAGCGGCAAGGGCTGTGCGTGGGGCGACTACGACAACGACGGCTGGCTCGACCTCTACGTCGTGAACAAGGACGGCGCCAACAGGCTGTTCCGAAACGACGAGGGCGTGTTCGTCGATGTCACCGACCCCGTGACCGGCGACGAGGGCGACGGCCGGACCTGCGTGTGGGGCGACTATGACAACAACGGTTGGCTGGACCTGTTCCTGACCAACGTGGACGGCGACAACAAGCTGCTCCACAACCTGCACGGCACAGGCTTCGCCGACTCCACCTGCGGCGACCTGGCGGCCGCCGAGCTGACCGCCTGGGGCGCCGCCTTCGCGGACGACGATCGCGACGGCGACCTGGACCTGTACGTCTCCAACCACACCTGGCAGGGCGTGCCGAACCGGATGTTCCGCAACGGCCTCTACGGAGGTGGCTGGCTGGCCCTCAAGCTGGTCGGTACGACGTCCAACCGGGACGGGCTCGGCGCCCGGATCGAACTCACTGCCGACGGTGAGACCCAGATGCGCCAGATCGCCCCCTCGGGCTACCTGGTCCAGGCCCCAACCGTGTGCCACTTCGGCATCGGCGACGCGACGCAGGTTACGGTGAAGGTGTCCTGGCCTTCCGGCATCGTACAGGAGTTCCCGGTCCATGAGCTGAACACGTGCCTGGAGGTCGTCGAATTCGCCTCGACCGGGGTCGACACTCCCCCGACCGACCTCGCCTTCCGCATCGGCAACCGCCCCAATCCCTTCAACCCCTCCACCACCATCTTCTTCACGCTGCCCGAAGCCGCGGAGGTCCGTCTGCAGATCTTCGACGTCAGCGGCCGGCTGGTGAGAACGCTGGTGAATGGAGATTCGCGGGGGATCGGCGAACATCGTGAGGTTTGGAACGGACGGACGAGCGACGGCTCGACCGCTTCGTCGGGCCTGTATTTCTACCGCATCGTCGCCGGCAAGTACCGGGCGACGCAGAGTATGACGCTCGTCAAGTAGGCGGCGCCTGATTTCAACCTTGGGCCGGGGCATGACCCCGGCCCTTTTCCTTCGCCCGGGAATCGCTCTTTGACACCCGCCGACCCGTGGGATATCGTCCCGCCCGAGACCGCCTCGATGCTCCGAACGCTTCGACTTCCACCCGAGGGGATGGACGTGGACGTACGCCCACCGTCCGCCGTCACGGCGGACAGCAACGGACCGGCGGCCCCCCCCCCC
>JACKQG010008410.1_pt1 | contig 10051 bp, 8 predicted proteins | sample 8237621 | NCBI WGS metagenome assembly JACKQG01 (sample SAMN15677084, study PRJNA649215) | marine metagenome | biome: marine; feature: Black Sea; material: saline water; isolation source: suspended particulate matter (SPM) from the Black Sea western gyre | collected 2013-06-09/2013-06-10 | depth...
GCTGCAGTCGCTCTATCATCCATTGGGAAATCAGAGAGCAAATGACCGAGACAGACGTGGAAATAATCCTCGAACGAGCCAAGGAAAAATATCCGGAAGCCAGGCCACGGATCATTTCCGATAACGGCCCTCAGTTCATTGCCAAAGATTTCAAGGAATTCATCCGGATATCAGGGATGACCCATGTGCGAACTTCTCCTTACTATCCACAGTCAAACGGTAAGTTGGAGCGCTTTCACAAAACCATCAAGTCCGAATGCATTCGCCCAGGTTCCCCACTTTCCCTTGACGATGCCCGGAGAATTGTCGAAAAGTATATTGGGCATTACAACAACGTCCGGCTACACAGTGCCATCGGTTATGTGGCCCCAGCCGACAAGTTAAATGGCCGAGACCAGGAAATCTTCAAAGAGCGTGACCGAAAACTTGAAGAAGCCAGAGAACTGAGAAAACAAAAACGACAAAAAAACTATCTGGGAATTACATCCCCTAGGCAGGCCGAAATTCATTTATGTCACGCGGGCTAAAAGTCCATTTCCGACTGAGGCAAAACACAATATACTTGGATGGACATATAAAAGTTCTGGTTTTCTTGGTATGTTCTTACTCGCTGCACTAATATCTGTAGTATTATTATTTCAAAACGGAATCATTGATTTTAGTGAATTGTCCAATTCGTTAAGTAATTATTTTGGTCAAAATATACAATAAGCCCGTAGCAATTTATAGAGATAACAATTGCATTAAGAGTGACGCGAGCTTCGCACGCGCCCCTTATGCAGGTCGTTATGTGCTAGGGAGATACGATGTACAATAAAAGGCTGCCAATACTATTTCTATTGCTTTTCGCTATAGCGATACCACAAGCAAATGCATTTTGGGGATTTACTACAAAAGCTGTATCGGCAATATCAAAAAACGTAAAAGTATTATCTGAAGATGAAATAATCAGACTGTCAAAACTTTCAGATGAAATTCAAGGTACAAAAAAAGTAGGAAAAGAACTCGGTAAGTTGAATTTACCTGATGATGCTCTTGAAGATGCGTTTATACGAATAGCTATTTATCAAAAAAAACTAACTAGAGAAGCATCAGAAAAAATGTTTTCTAGGCTGAGCGGTGTCCCTGGATTCCGTTCTACTTTAAGGAAAGTTATTGGTAACAGTAGTGTTGGGACGGCTGGACATCTTAATGAATTGAAAATTGCTGATGCTGCATCTGTTAATAGTTTCAAAGTCTTGGGAATAGGTGAAAAATTCAGGGATGGGTTGAAAAACGCACCAACTGATATTGATGTATTACTAGAAAAAGGCGGCAAATTATTTGCTATCGAGGCTAAAAGTTATGCATCTACAACAAAACTCCCAATGGATAAATTCAGAGGTGATCTTGATTCGTTAGTTGCTTACAAAAATATGAATGGTAACAATGTTATTCCAGTATTCACAATAACTAATAAGCCTAATGACCTAAGATACCTAAAAATGCTGCATCATGAATCTAACAAAAGAGGTATTCAGCTTATTTTTGGAAAACCTCAAGAGCAGGTAGAGCAGATAAAAATGTTGGGTAGCATATTGTGAGGTTATTTATTGTTCTATCAGTGATTCTATGTGTTTTGCCTGATACATCATATGCCGCAACTGAATACGCAACCTTTGAATCCTTTTACAAAGAATCCTCTGCGATTGGTTGGATTTTAGCTGGGGTAGTAGCACTCATTGCCGGTGCAGTGATTTTTATCACAGGTGGTACAGCTAGTCCTATTGTCGTTGGTCTTGGTTCATGGATTGGTGGAATGATGGGGTTGTCAGGTATCGCTGCCTCTAATGCTGGGTTAGCATTACTCGGTGGCGGTTCAATTGCATCGGGTGGCTTTGGGATAATTGGTGGAACGGCATTAGTAACCGCTGCTTTTTCATTTGGGACTGATATTGTCATTGATTACACTATTGGTGAGGCTGTCAGTATATATAAATATAGCAACCTTAGGGAGTATAGTATAAAGATGCCAACACTCCCTTTACCTATGAACGATTCTGGGCCGGACGCATATGAAAGTGCAATGGAAAACTTGGAAGGCATTGACAAAGAATCACCAATATTCTCTATTAATAATCAACAAGTGATACGTCGAGCTATAACATCACTAGAAACCAGTCAAGATATTCCAGATATAGATGAACAAGCAAAAAACAACTCATTATTGTCTTTATTAAATTTTGTATCAAATGACTATGTGAAAGCTAAAAAGTTTGCACACCTAGCTATAAATTCTGCTAGATCGGCAGAAATCAAAAGAACCTTACCTGCTTTTATTTATGCAACGAGTTCACTGTATGAGGAGGACTTTGATTTTGCATCAATCACAAAGAATAATTTTCGGTATTCGATTCTGGCAGAACCAGATAACCCGTTAATCCCCCTGTTATTCTCCATATATTTAGACAGGATGTTTCTTCGTTTTAATGATGGTTTTTTAGATGAAAAATCACTAAATAGTATTTTCGACATAATGCAGTCACCTTCGATAGAAGATCATAGAGTCTTGAATTATGCAGTTTTACTATCGAGATATTTTATTCGTCTTAAACTGGAACAACAAAAAATAACATCATTATCAGAATCATCAAATGAAACGATAAAAAATAGCTCAAAGACATTGGAGTCGGTTATTGATTCCTTAGATAGGTATGATGCACTTATAAATGGTTCAAATGATGTGATGAGCCATTATTTAGCCTTAGAACTAGATAGTGAGAATAGAACCAAAGCTACTGAGTTTAAAGGATTGTTGGTTAGTTATATTCAAGATAGGGTAAGACTTTCAACGCTTATCGATGATTTGAGAAAATATCAGGATAGTTTGCCAGAAGACAAGCTAGTGGCAACTGATGACGTGAGCAGTGAGTATAGTAGTTGGATACCATACATTCTACTAATTTTGCTCATAATATTTGGTTGGGTCTTAGTAAAAAAAACGCACATAACAAAAACATGCACTCGGACAAAATAAAGCTACACTGCTTCGCTCTGTAGCTTCATTTTGCCGGTGATGTTAAGCGTTAGTTTGCACTCTCACGAGTAAGTTTATTGTCTTTCCACCACTGCGCCCCATTAACAACCATACCGTTGTTGCAATGTGCATCGCCAATAAGAAGTGGACCCACTTCTTTAAACAGAGGAAGGGCTGCTCAGGACTGCGAGGAACTGATTTTATCCTATGGGGGGTGGAGACTTATCTGCGTACCTTTATGGTGGTCAGGGCGATCCCGGTAAAAACCAGAATCATACCGTGTATATGATAGTTTGCCAGAGCCTCGTTGAGAAAAATGGTGGCCAGCAGAGTGGAAAAGACAGGTATCAGGTGAATGAAGGGGCCGGCCTTGTTGGCGCCAACTTCACGGACAGCACGATTCCAGAAAATGAAACCCAGGATTGAGGCAAAGATGGCCACGTATCCAATGGTCATCAGATTGACTGGATTAATTGTAAAACTCTTCCCCAATTGCAATTCATAGAGATAAAAGGGTGTCAGGCAGACAAGCCCGCAGGCGATGATTCCACCAAGGTAGGCGAAAGGGTTGAGGCCTTTAGGGAAGCGTTTAAGGTTAACTGAGTAAGTGGCCCAGATACATGCCGCAGCCAGTACTATGAGATCGCCACGATTGAATTGTAGTTGGGTGAGGGCCGAGATGTCCCCTTTGGCAATGATCAGGAGGACGCCGAAGAGTGAGATCAGGACGCCAGTTGATTGACGTAGATTCAGGGCCTCGCGAAACATGGCCCAGGAGACGATCACCATCAGTACCGGAATACAGGAGTTCACCAGAACGGCGTTGATGGCGGTGGTGCTTTGGACTGCCAGGTAAATCAGGGTGTTGAATCCAGTGATTCCAAGTATTCCCTGGATAAGAATGTAACGCCAATGCTTTTGCAGCAGATCGCGCTGGGCTATTATGCGGGGCAGGGCAATGGGTGCAAGGATGATGAAAGCAGCCATCCAGCGCCAAAAGGCCAAAGCCACAGGGGGAAAATCAGCATGCATGGCCCGGCTCAAAACAAAATTGCCAGACCAAAACAAGGCGGAAAGGCTGAGAAGTAGATAGGGCATGATTTCGGTTATACTGTCAGGTGCTGATCGTATTCCGGGCAACTGGAATTGACCGGAGACCACCTGGGCTGAAAATGAAATGAAAAAAGGGACTCAGACGCTCTGTCTGAGTCCCTTTTTTGTAATCAATGGGGTGAGTGATGGGACTTGAACCCACGACCTCCTGGGTCACAACCAGGTGCTACCACCAACTGAGCTACACCCACCGCATGAAGTTGTCTTGAAACGCTCCCTTATATACCCATTGGGCCTGTGTTTGGCAAGTCCAAAGTTGATTTATTGATCGGCCTGACAGTGTTTGCATTTCAATGCTTTGGCTTTAATCAGCTCTGCGCAGGCATTACATTCTTTCAGGAAATTGTTCTTCAGGAGCTGACTCAGGATGATGTCAGCTTCCTGTTTGAGTGAGGTGTCACGGAAGGTGTGGTTGCGGATGGGATCAAGGCAGGCGAGATCGTTCACATCCAGCAAAAGCCTTAAAGCTTTTCTGCGGTTTTCAAGATTTGCAGCTTCATCCAGGATGAGAAGCATGACAGGTTCCAGATTTCGCTCGGCAACGCAGGTCTCAAGGGCAACAAGGGCCTCTTTTTCTTTCTGGTAACGTTCATTTTGTAATGCCAGGGCCTCAAGGTCAATAACGCTGCCTGTGAATGCCTGGGCATTGCCGACCATCATCAGGTTGCCTTCGGTACTGTCCGGCAGTTCCATGTATCGATAGGACGAGTGGTGGCCAAACCTCCGCTCAATACTTTCCCAGCCGTTGAGAAACAGCGAGCAGTCATCGTTGAGGCATATGAAGAGGACTTCTGAACCCCAGCCAAGTCCATCACCTACATGGATGGGTGGGGCTTCGCAGCAGGACATTTTTTTATTGCAGTGTGGACATACTTTAACTTCTTCAAGGTAGCGCTGGACATTGATGATGGCCATGGTGTGTCTCCTTTGGGCTGGGACCATGCGTGGTCCGGTGGCCGAGTTATTGTTGTGGATTTGTTTAATTTGTGCCTAGAAATTCTTCCGGAACAGCACATTCTTCAACATTGGCCCCTGACCAGAGGCCTGGTGGGCCTCAGCTTGGGCCTTTCTGCAGACCGGCAAAAAGATAGACAAGGAACCAGGTGGCCAGGATGATAAGAAGGAGCCGATTGCCGGATCTTTTCTTGCCGGCTGGCGTGTTGTTCTCTGTGTGGTTGTCTGGGGTATCCATAATGATCGTGTTTATTTGCTGGAGCTACTCAGGACATCATCCACGAGGTGGGCCTGTTTCATTCTCGTTTTGAGAAAAGTATCGGGCAGGTATTCTCGATTAAGATCCATGGTGCTGCAGAGATCTGTAATGTTTCCCTGCTCTGCCATATTCATTATCTGGGTCAGGTTTTCGCAGAAGGTGCGGACAATTTTCCGACTGTCACCTTTTGTGGCCATTATTTCGGCATAGGTTCTTGAGTTTTGATTGTGAACCCTTGCCATGGCCAGTATGCCGTAGAGTGAGGTGAGGGTCGAATGGCTGCCGATGTCATCGGTGTTGATTTCGTGCTCTTTTAACGTTTTGGCGAGAGCTACGGATATAATGGTTGGCAGTTTTTGACCAACACCCATGAGCAGATCGTGCTTGTTTGCGCTGTCATGATAAATGTCTGCGCCATGTTTGTAGAGAAATGCTTCGAATTCACTACAGAATCCGCCGCTGCGCGGGGTACGGACCACCGCGGCATTTTTATCTTTCATGGACAGCGTTTTTGGTCCCCAGAGGTTGTGGACAAGCATGAGTTCAACCCCTTGGGATGTCACTTTTGTTGCCATCTTCAGGGTGTTTTCAGATTCGCCAGCCAGGAGAATCATTGCCTGGCCATCCTGAAGGAGTGGCCCGTATTGTTCGATTGTCGAAGCCGTGACTGATATTGGCACACAGATCATAACCACGTCAACTTCAGGAATCATATCTTCCGGACGTTTAGTGGTGGTTCTGCCTGTTGTAATCGTTCGATAACCCTCGTTTTCCAAACGATCAGCAAACCAGGAGCTCATGTCGCCGGTCCCGATAAAACCAAATGTCTTGATTTTTTTCACTCGCATGTCAACGCGGGGAAAGCTGCCGAGAATCTTGAGGGAGTCTTCTTCCTGGATGATTTTTGACTCAATAGTCGCCAGGGCTGAGCTGAGATTGTCATCGCCCATGTGGCCTTCGACTTCAAGATAAATTTGCAGTTTTTGGGTCTTGACGTCATTTTCAGAGCGCAGGTCAAGGATATTGATTCCCCGGCGGGTGAACTCGCTCAATATATCAACCAGCATGCCCACTCGATCCTTGAGGGGGCGTGTTATGATAGCAGTCGCGTCATAACCGGTCGGGCTTGCCGGATTAGCCCCGAGGATTGCATAGCGTGTTCGGTTGTGAGAAACGACTTCGCGGGCTACCAGGTGGAGGTTGTGGCGCTGCAGCAGCATTTCAGAATCAATGACTGCATGGTCCAGGCGATTTTGTTCGCGAATGTCAGTAAGTGCTGTCTCGATGTCATGAACGATCATCAGGGTGGCGTTCGGGTAATGTCCGGCAATATACTCATCGCATTGCTTGAAGACAGAACCGCGCCCGATGATGACCTTGATTGATTCTTCGGTGACACCTGGGTTCAGAGTGCCCAGGGAAAGGTGGATTGGCAGGACCACATTGTCTACCCAATAGCCCTGCTCCAGATCTTGCATCAGACGGAAATATTCCTTGTCATCTCCTTCCCGCGTGTTGTAGATGGGGAGGGTTGCGAAATCTACCTGTTCATGAATAAAGGCATCGATAATATCAGATATATGATTAAAGAGGCTCAGTTGAGCATCTGGGTTATACTGATTAGAGGCCTGGCAGGCGTTGGATCCTTCTGGACCGAGAGTGGCGATGGTAATCATGGGGTTCCGGGACTGAATTAAGCAAAAGTGAATGGCGGTCGGCAATATTTATTGGTGAAGATCCGGCTCATCTTCCCTTTGCATTCTCAAGAGAACAGTGTGCGCAAAATATACATTGTTGCGCAATTAGGCAAGTATTGACGAATAAAAGAATCCAGTGAACAGAGGCCGACAAAAGTCTTGGATTCCTTTTGTAAATGCGTGCTTGTTCTCAGAAGGAGGGCGCGGCTGCAAGCGAAGGGGAGAACCTCCTGCCGTATTCAGGCAAAGAGCGCAACGGCAGGAGGAAAGAGATAATCAGGGCCAGAGCAGCTTTTTATGCATCCAGCCAATGGTGCCCTGGGTGTGTTTGAGTTTTTGCCAATCGCCCTGGGAGTCCAGTTTTTCAAGAACAACGCCACGCTGAACATTGGCGATAATTGGACTGTCGGTGCTGGGGCCGGAACGCATATTTGCTGACTTCTTGGCATTTACAATCGTGGTGCTGCCCTTGCGCGTTAATGAAGCGAAAATCCACCCGGTATCCTTGTCGACATCAGAAACATGAATCCAGTCACCCTGTCTTTTCAGAACTTTGAGCGGATAGCCTTTGAAGACTTCCATATAGATGGGGTGCTTTGTTCCAGGGCCGGTGCGGATGTTAACGCTGTCTTTCGTAACGCTAACAGATTCACCAAGAGCCGGGGCAACTGAGCAAAGGGAAAAAATGCTGCCAGCTATAAGAGTTTTAACAAGAATACCTATGGAGAGGCTCGGTTTCATGATGATGAGATCCTGTGTTTGTGTGGATTGAAATATGAAGAAAATATTAGCTTGAAGTTATTGGGGAAAGAAAAAAGACTTCCCAGTGGGATAAAAAATATAGCATTGTTTCATGCTGAAGTCAAACCGCATATCCTGCTAGATATACATCTTTTTCATTGAGACATAATGGACGTATTCTCTGGGATGTCTGGGGCTGCGGGGAGTGTGTATTTGTCAGTTCACAACCTGGACAAGATATGTTAGAAATGTTTTGGTTCCAAGGATTAATGTGAGAGATGAGGCTTGATGTCGCAAGCAGCTTTGTACGTACCAGGTCTGCTTTTTTACGATGAATTTATCTGCACAATTTGCTTGGCAATGAAACTTCAGGTTCGTCAGGTAACTTCCAATACAGTTATATAAAAAATGGTGAAGCAATGACCCAGGCCCCCTTTCTTTATAAGGCAGAAGAGCTCTTCCAGTGGCTCGTGAACCGTGAAAACATGATTGTTGTTGATGTGCGGAACGACAAGGATTTTGAACGATTCAAGGTGGAATCCCCGTATTCATTTGAACTGATTAATGTCTCATATTATGATTTTATGGAGGATGAAAAAGAATCGGTGGGCCGGGTCCAGCAGGGCAGTAAAGTCCGAATTGTCTGCGCCCAGGAGGGGTCTGCCAAATTTGTGGCTGATATTTTTATAAAGCATGGATTTACTGACGTGGGATATCTGGCCGGTGGTATCAAAAGCTGGGGGAACCTGTTGGTTCCCATGGAGATCCATGTGGATGAGAACTATCAACTCTATCAGTTTATTAGACCTGGGAAGGCTTCATGCAGTTATGGACTGATTTCCAAAGGGGAGATGATGCTTTTTGATCCGTCTCGTAATGTTGATTTTTATCTTCATTTTGCCAAAGAACATGGTGCCGTGATCAGGAAGACCTTTGAGACTCATCTCCAGGCTGATTATATTGCCGGGAGCCGATTGATCAGTGAACAGACTGGAGCAGAGTTTTGGGCGAATGAAGCTGATTTCAGCGGTGCCAAAACAAATCATCGTTCCTTGGTCGATGGAGATGTTCATGAGTTTGCCACCGATGGTCCTCGTGTGCGTGTGGTTTTCACACCGGGTCATACCCCCGGAAGTACCTCCTATATTATTGACGAGCGTTTCCTGATCTCCGGTGATACGGTTTTTGTTGAGTCCATCGGTCGGCCGGATCTGGGGGGGAAGGCCGTTGAATGGGCTGAGTTTCTCTTTCAAACTATTGCCACCGTTAAGCAGTGGGACCCTGAATTAGTGGTTCTGCCTGGTCATTACATTGATTGGGATGAGGCGGATGAACAACTTCATATTGACCTGTCACTGGCTGGGATCATGAAGCGTAATCAGTCTATTTATGCCATAGATAATCTGAATGATTTCATTAGGTTCATCCGGGAAAACATGCGTCCGCAACCCCCGGAGTACGCAACTATTCGTTTAGTAAATGCCAATCTTGTTCAGCCTGATGATGAAGAGCAGGAGACCTTGGATCTGGGTAAGAACGAATGTGCTGCTTCAGCCCATGCTGCTGGCTGATCTGCCTCATATAAGGATATGGCATCTCGACTGATCCTGCTTCGCCACGGCGATACCGGCGCTGGTGATCGTTATCTCGGCAGCAGTGACCTCCCTTTGATTGAAAAGGGGAGGGAACAGATCAGGAATATTGCCCTGTATCTTCAGCAGATTGATATTGATGCGGTGTGGGTCAGTCCCATGCAGCGCTGCCGTGAAACACTGGATCTCCTGGCTTTGCCGAACCAGGCTCAAATCGTAAATGATTTGCGCGAAGTTGATTTTGGTCGGTGGGAGGGATTGTCATTTGCAGAAATTGCAGTTCAGGATCGGGATCTGGTGAATAAATGGGCTGCTGATGGTGCTGAATTTACATTTCCCGGTGGAGATTCAGTGGCCTCTTTTAATGAGCGTATTGCAGAGATTGCCCATCGTCTATGTAATTCAGACTGCTCCACACTCCTGGTTGTGAGTCATGGTGGTGTTATTCGCGGTCTGATTTGTCGATTGCTCGGTCTGAATCCTGATCAGTATCTTCTTTTTCAACAGGCTTTGGGGTGTTATACGGTGCTTGATCTCCATGGACATCAAGGTGTTATGGTGGGATTTAACCTGGGGGGGCATTTCTAATGGGACGTCTGGTGTTGATTACAGGTGGTGCCCGGAGTGGCAAGAGCAGCTTTGCTCTCCAGTTGGCTGAATCGTTGACTGGAAAACGCTT
>JACKQG010008412.1_pt1 | contig 10050 bp, 9 predicted proteins | sample 8237621 | NCBI WGS metagenome assembly JACKQG01 (sample SAMN15677084, study PRJNA649215) | marine metagenome | biome: marine; feature: Black Sea; material: saline water; isolation source: suspended particulate matter (SPM) from the Black Sea western gyre | collected 2013-06-09/2013-06-10 | depth...
AATAAATACTTTTAACCATCCGACTACGCCACGCTCCGCTTAATTTTTTCGTCTCTTTCGTGCCTGTCAAGGCGTATCCGCCAGCTGGCGGAGAAGACTGATATTTCGTGGTTACTAAGTTGCGCTACACTCTTCGGTGTTTCTTCTCCGAATGTTTGGTTTTCCAATTCCTATAAGCAACAAGAACTGGGCTCGCAATGAAGATGGAAGAGTAGGTACCAATAAGAATACCTATGAGAAGTGTGGTTGAGAATGCTCGTATTCCCTCACCGCCAAAGAAGAACATTATCATAACAACGATAAGTGTAGTGAACGATGTAATAACAGTTCGTGAGAGGACTTCATTAATACTATGATTAATAATCGATTCGTAGTTCTCTTTTCGATAGATCTTAAGATCTTCTCGAATCCTCACAAAAAGCACAATCGTATCATTAAGAGAATAACCTACAATTGCAAGCAATGCTGCGATCACACTGATGGTGATTTCGATATTGAAAATCGAGAGAAGTCCGACTGTGATCACCACATCATGTATAAGTGCCAGAACCGCAGCAAAACCAAAAGTAAGCTCAAATCTCCACCATATATATATAATGATACCGAGCATAGAGATCAGAATTGCAATAATAGCTTTTCCACGAAGTTCTTTCCCTACTTTTGAACCTACATGCTCGCTTCTTCGCAGAAAGTCAACTTCGGTTTTATTTGCTGCATAATTGGGGAAATTTGTGCGGAGAACACTCATCAGAGCTTCTTCATCTTCACGGGGATTTTCGCTTGTTTTGATCTTTATTAAGATGATGTTTGGATTACCAAATTCCTGAATGACCGCCTCGCTGAAACCCTCTGAACTCAGTATGTTACGAATAGTCTGGATCTCAACAGGAGGAGTCTCAATTGTATTAGGTGTAAAATCAAATTCAAAAAGTGTTCCGCCGGTAAAATCAATACCATATTGAGGTCCGCCATGAATGATCCACGACACGATACCAGCGACTATCAAAAGAGCAGAAATAACAAAAGCAATTTTACGCTTGCTGATAAAATCTATATTAGTATTTGATAAGAAATTCATATTGATCTCCTCTTAAATGCTAAGTTTTTTTCTGGGTTTGCGAGTAACCACACCATCAAAAATAGCCCTGGTTACCACAATCGCTGTGAACATGGAAGCAAGAATACCAATACTCAATGTAACTGCAAAACCACGAATCGGACCGGTTCCGAAAAAATAAAGCACGACCGCAGTAATAAGCGTTGTAATATTCGCATCAGCAATGGTGATAACCGCTCGTTTGTAGCCATTATCAATTGCTGTTCGCACCGTTTTACCGGCACGAAGCTCCTCTCGAATTCTCTCAAAGATAAGCACATTCGCATCGACTGCCATACCGATTATTAGAATGATACCTGCTATACCGGGCATTGTCAAACTGGCATTAAGCATAGTAAGAACTGCAAGTATAATAAGTATATTTGCGAAAAGTGCGATATTAGCGATCATACCGGAAAGTTTGTAATAAATTATCATGAAAATCATGACAAGCACAAGACCGATCAATGCAGCTTTAAATCCGGCTTTGATAGAATCTGAACCAAGTGTTGGGCCGATAGTACGCTCTTCGACAATATTAACCGGAGCAGGAAGGTTACCAGCAGTGAGTACGATCGCAAGGTCTTTTGCCTCGTTCATCTCGCCAATACCTGTGATCATCGCATTTCCATCTCTGATCTTATCATTAATGACCGGTGCAGAATGTACAATATCGTCCAGCACGATCGCAAGTTGTTCATTAATATGACTGCCTGTTACATTTGCAAAAATTCGTGCACCTTCGTTATCAAATTGCAGACTTACATAGGGTTTGTTTGCTATCTTAGGATCCATTCCCTGCCCAATACGGACGTCTGCATTCTTCAGATGAGTACCTGTGAGTTCGACAGTGTCATACAGGAAATAGACGGGACGAGCTCCCTGAATATTATCCTTATCAACTTTTCCGAGAAGTATGACCACACCTTCGGGCATGACCTCTTTTATCTCAGGTAGGTTTATAACCTTCCTGAATAGATCGATATTTTCGGGGCGTACTATCAAACGCTGTCCATATATAGCAATGAGATTAGAGAATAGATTATCGTGGGAAGTATCTTCGAGAGCTGCGGCAGTGGAATCTGCAAGTGAATCAGCACCTTCTCTTTCGAAAAGCGCTTCTTCAACAGCAGTTGACTGCTCAACCTCAATGGTTTTCAAGTATGCGTATTTATCATAATTGCTTTCTAAGTATTCATCAATAGCTTCAACTGTATTTCTGATATCCTCGGTTTTTGCAACAAGCTGAAATTCCAACAATGCGGTTTTCCCGATAAGATCTTTTGCTCTGCCTGCATCACGAAGTCCGGGTAGTTGTACAAGAATTCTCTTGTTCCCTATCTTTTGAATTGTCGGCTCAGCCACACCGAATTGGTCGATACGATTTGTAATAATATGCTTAGCGCTCTTTATAGCATTATCTGCGGTTTCAGAATCAAGTCCTTCTGTATCAACCTCAAGCACAAGATGCATACCACCCTGCAGGTCAAGACCAAGCTTGAGTTCCTTTCTGCTGAACCAGGTGGGCAATTCTACTTTTGAGGTCATCTCCACCAGCTCAGCAATTATCAGTTGATCCTTAGTAAAATCAATCTCTCCTTCCACATTTCTGAGCATATGATCAGGCAATTTACCTGTTACAGAAATGGAATCATACAGTTCTGTCATAGTTATTTGATCTTCGAATTCCTGTCCGAAAAGATTACTTCCAATTTTATATTCATGCTCATTTATTTCATAGATCAGAGTTGAGTCCTGATCATAGACATCAATGTTCACGATAGCGTAGTTATGTTTCGCAATGAGTGGTAAAAGATAGTAGATCGTTACAAGAAAAACAACAATAATGACTGTTGTCCTAAACCAGTTTTTCTTCATGAGGGAACCCTTTCATATACGTAAATTATTTTTATGAAAAATTTGTTGAATTTTTTTAGTGCATAATTTTAAGTCAAGTATAACATCACAAAATCATAATTTTGCAATACAAGTAAAAAATGGCACACTGAATCGTCAGGAGGTGAACAAGTTTCCACTGATGAAAAATTAAAATTGAAAATTAAAAACGAAAAATTCCTCTACTTGCCACGGTGTAGTGAAATGAAGACGGGTAGTTAAAAATTTCTTTAATCTGCGTTCATCTGCGTGCTATTAAAGGAAAGAATCTGATAATTCAAGCAAAAAGTATTCTTATAATATAATATCTATTTTAAGCGAATAGATTCTTCATTTTGCTACGCTCCATTCAGAATGACAATTTTTTTATAGTATATAAGTTTAATCCAATGAGATCATATTACAATAACACTTTTGTGATAATTCGTGATAATTCGCATGCCACGTCGTAATGAAATTGAGACGGGTGGTGAAAATTTCTTTAATCTGCGAAAATCAGTACAATCTGCGTGGGTCTGCGTCCTATTTCTCCGACCATTCGCAAGGTCTCGTTACTCAAACTTTATGGTTTCAGGGCATTTTACATCAAAACCCGGAAGGTTCAGATCCGGCTTACCTGAAAGTGAAAGAGATATTTTATCATTCCCATCAATATCAGGAAAATAGGTTACTTTAAGCTGTATTGTCTTGAACACGAGATTTTCATTCCTCATTCGCACTCCGCCGCCAAAGCCAATATAATTTTTATCAAGAAATATGTTGCTATTTGCTTTTCCAAGAAAACCAATATCGAAAAATCCAAACATCGCAAAACGGAAACCAATAAGATCCCACGGAGTATAGGCAACACTTTCAAAATTAATTACCAGCCGTTGCTGTCCACGTGCCTGAGTATCATCAAATCCTCGAATATCCTGCATGTTATGAAGATCAATATATTGGAAATCGGGCTGATTCAATCCCTTCATATAATCAAATTCTATAAAATTTCTAATCCCGTAATTTCCAATTTTATAATGTTTGGTAAAAAAATGAGCATTAAATGAAAGAACTCCTTCATTAAGATCATTCAATCGGAATCTATCAAAATAACCTCCAAGTCCAAACTGCAAATAATAGTATAAAGCTCTCTTAAATATAAAATTGCCCTGGGAAAAACGAACTCCCGCATAGTATTGTTTATCATAAAATTCAGGATACTCCACTCCTCCAATAATCTCGATCAAATGCCCGTATGGTATATATTCAATCTCACCGAAATCATATATAAGATTACTTCTGTAATACTTACTTCTATGATGATTAAAGGAAAGTAACAGCTCAGTTCTATCATTAAACAAAGACCCGATCAAAGGATATTTGTAGTAATCATAGTGTGTAACTCTCACCATTTCAACAAGATATTCAACTCTTAACGGGCTGAACATTTTCAGTAATTCTGCAACACCAACATAAACATCACTCTTAACATATTCAAGCGGATTTTCAATAAATGTGCTATCGTCCGGACTGTGAGTGTGAGTTGTGTTCACCCTCTCCAAGCCAAGTCCTCCGGCAATATTGATTTTGTGAGGTATGAAATTTCTTTTGAACACAAAACCATAACGTTCTTCATATCCAGGATTTGAATAAAACAATTCTCCTGAAATAAAAGTATTTCCGATATGATACACTTTATAAAGAGCATGCTGAAGAGAGAATTTTTCTTTTTTTCCTCCATCATATGCAACTTTTGCACTTACTTCTTGTCCCAATCCTGCGACATTCAGATCATATATTTCAAGATGATAGGAGTCCAGCGAAGAGATACCCGGATTGGCACCAACAGGGAATTTATCCTTTGTGAGGACCACAACATCAACATAATCGGGATCATTATAGCATTGATAAATTTCGAAATAAACCTCATTTATAAAAGGGAGTTCATAAAGCATTCTTTCATTCTCTGCCATTAATATTGGATAAAGAGCTTCACCTTCTTTAAATAGCAGAATGTCTTTGATAATCCATTTCCTTGTATCGATGTGCAGCTTAACACCAGTTTTCTTTGCCCACTGAATTATTTTGATATCTTTGTCTGTATCGGACTGGAAAATCGGAATAGTCATTATATAAATATTCCGAATTATTTTATTCTTGTATGGGAAAAACCGTAATTCACTTTTCTCGAGCTTGTATAGGGGGTCTTTGTTTCCAGTTCCTCTTTTAAATGCGAGATCGAAAAGCCGTTTTGTAAAATCGGATTTATCTGCTTCGCTCTTAACAGTTTCATAGAACTCAGGTGTATTCGTGGTATCTTTTTGAACGAAAAATGGAATTGAATCGGTAATGATGTATGTCGTGTCCTGCGGCACTATCCAGCACGAATCTCCAACATGAAGGATATCTCCTGCTCGCAGTTCAAGTATGAATTCATCCCATTTCTGACCAGCAGATAGTGAACTAAAAAAACTCAATAACACTATATAACATATAACAAAGGCACACCGATTTATGATTTCGGATCTATTCCACTTCTTAAATCTTAAATCGCTAATCCTTGTTCGATATTCCATATAGTCTTTATTTGATTTAAGAACACCGATTGGAGATTTTAGATTGCGGATTTCTGATTTCTAATTTCTAATTTCTAATTTCATCATTCGATATTCTCTTTAATTTATTGACATCCCAAACGAAGAGATCAGCTATTTATAGTTGCCTGTTGGAAGCCGATATTTTTCTTTGATCCCTGCTCGGGTAATTTTATTTCACCAAATTGTTCTTCATACTTTTTCAGGTTTCTATCCAAAAGCTGCATGAATCGTTTTGCATGCTGTGGAGAGAGTATTATCCTGGAATAGACTGTTGCTTCCGGTACTCCCGGTAAAATTCTTCCATAATCTACCACGAATTCCGATTGATTGAAGTTCATAAAAGCTACATTTGAATAGATACCCTCGGAATGTTCTTTGGGTATATTGATCTTGATCTTCTGTTGTTTTTGATCAGCCATGTTTCTCCTTTTCATCAAAAAATTTAAGTTGGACATTTTTTTTATGCCCCACTTTGAAATACATTCAGATTTCTTTCAAGAATTTTATCATTTCATTATATAATTCTTATTCAATATCGAATTCAACACCTTGAGCCAGAGGCATTGTTTTGCCCCAGTTTATTGTGTTCGTTTGACGGCGCATATACGCCTTCCATGCATCGCTTCCGGCTTCACGCCCGCCACCTGTTTCTTTCTCACCGCCAAATGCACCGCCTATTTCAGCACCGCTTGTTCCGATATTTACATTTGCAATACCGCAATCGCTTCCTCTATCGCTGAGGAACTGCTCGGCATACTGAAGATTATTGGTAAATATTGCTGAAGAAAGTCCCTGCGGAACATCATTATGAAGCTCTATCGCTTGATCAATATTTTTGATCTTGATGATGTAGAGGATCGGTGCAAAGGTTTCGTCTTGAACGATCTGCATGTTATTTCTGGCGATCGCAATTGTCGGAAGCACATAACAACTTCCCGGTACATCTTCGGTCAGTACTTCTCCGCCGTAAATTATCTCGCCGCCTTGTTCTTCGATTTTTTCGAGGGCATTTTTATACGCTTTTACTGCCGACTTATCAACGAGCGGACCCATAAGCACACCTTCTTCGAGCGGATTACCAATTGAAACAGAGCCATAAGCTTTTTCCAGTTTTTGAACAAAATCATCAAAGATATCTTCATGAAGAAGCACTCTGCGTGTGGATGTACAGCGCTGTCCTGCTGTTCCGACTGCACCAAAAAGCACTGCTTTGAGCGCCAGTTCGATATTCGCATCCTCCATCACGATAATGGCATTGTTGCCACCGAGTTCTAGTATCACTCTGCCGTAATGTTTTGCAGCAGCTTGATGCACTCTTTTACCCATCTGGCAGCTTCCTGTTGCGCTGACAAGAGATATATTTTTATCATTGATAAGCTTTTCACCGATCTCGCTTCCACGCCCGATGACAAGGTTGAAGATCGCTTTTGGCACATCCTGTTCTTTTAGAACTTTGTGCACGATATTCGTCACAGCAATTGCAGTCAACGGAGTTGAAGTTGAAGGTTTCCATATCATTGTATCACCACAAATGCCTGCTATAAATGCGTTCCAAGCCCACACAGCAACTGGAAAGTTGAAGGCAGAAATAATACCGATCACGCCAAGCGGATGGTACTGCTCATACATTCTGTGTTCAGGGCGTTCGGACTGGGTGGTGGCGCCATAAAGCTGGCGTGATAGTCCAACTGCGAAATCAGCCAAATCGATCATTTCCTGCACTTCACCAAGACCTTCTGTGTAGATCTTTCCCATTTCCATAGTTACTAATCTGCCGAGCTCGTCCTTATATTTTCTTAGTTCAAGACCGATCAGGCGGATGATCTCACCGCGTTGTGGAGCAGGAATATTTCTCCAGATTTTGAACGCTTCATGAGCTTTTTCTGCAACGATGTCATAGTCTTTGGCAGTTGCTGTTTTCACTTTTGCAAGAACGGAATCATCGATTGGAGAATACACTGTTATCTCTTCACCAGTTGTGTGCAGCCATTCTCCACAATAAGCACCGTGATTCACTTCTTTAATACCGAGTTTTTCAAGTATCTCTTTCATTTATCTCCTATTTTTGTAACCACGAATTAACACCCCAGTTGAATAAAAACAAATTAAACGGGGCAGGCGAAAAACACGAAAATATAACTAGGGGCAAGTCAAACGTACACTCGTTCCCAAGCCCCTGCCTGGGAACGCAATGATAAGTTAGACCCTGTTTGGATAACAAAACTATAAAAGCCATATTCTTTAAAAGTCTTTTCATTAATTTCGTGTTTTCCGTGCATCTCGTGGTTCATTTATTATTCTTTCATTTCTGATTTGTTAACTACGAAAAGCAATAGAACATGATAACAGATTTCAAAAGCAATTTTCTCTTGAAACATAACTTTATCTGTTTCGTGCTCTTTCGCCTGCCTCGGCGTAATGTAATGGAGACGGGTGCATTTCGTGGTTCATATTTTTTATTCTTCTTCCATGAATGGATAACGGTAATCGGTGGGTGGGCTAAAGGTTTCTTTGATCGTACGCGGCGATACCCAGCGTAGGAGATTGATCATATCACCCGCTTTGTCGTTCGTTCCTGAAGCACGCGCACCACCAAAGGGCTGCTGACCGACAACTGCTCCGGTTGGCTTGTCATTTACGTAGAAGTTACCAGCAGCATTACGCAGAATATCCTTGGCTAAGAGAATTGCTTCTCTATCATTCGCAAAGATGGCACCTGTCAACGCATAAGGTGAGGTCTCATCGCAGAGATGAAGGGTTTCTTCAAACTTATCATCATCATATATATAAAGTGTTATCACAGGTCCAAAAATCTCTTCTTCGATTGTTTTAAATTTTTGATTGGTAGTGAGAATGACAGTGGGTTCGATGAAATAACCTTTTGAGCCATCAAAATTTCCGCCAACAAGAATTTCAGCATCATTAGCAGCTTTTGCATATTTGATGTAATCTGTAATTGAATCAAAAGCAGCTCTATCGATGACTGCATTCATGAAATTTCTGAAGTCCATAACATCGCCCATTTTGATTGATTTAATATCTTCGATAAGCGGATCTTTGAGCTGTGCCCACACGCTCTTGGGTATGTAAGCACGTGATGCAGCAGAGCATTTCTGCCCCTGATATTCAAAAGCGCCGCGCACAATTGCAACTCTGAGCGCATCAATATCTGTCGAAGTATGAGCAACGATGAAGTCCTTTCCGCCGGTCTCTCCAACGATACGCGGATATGTTTTATAATGTTCAATATTATTGCCGATAGTTTTCCACATGCTCTGGAAAGTTGCTGTGCTTCCTGTAAAGTGCACACCTGCTAGATCTGAGCTTTGCAGAACAGGATTTCCGACCTGTGCTCCGGAGCCGGGTATGAAATTTATCACACCATCCGGCACGCCTGCTTCCTGGAATAATTTCATAAGATAATAGCCACTAAATACTGCAGAAGAAGCAGGTTTCCATAATGCAACATTACCCATTAACGCTGGTGCAGACGGCAGATTTCCAGCAATCGAAGTAAAATTAAAAGGTGTTACTGCAAACACGAATCCTTCCAACGCACGATGCTCGAGTGTATTCCACATTCCGGGTGCTGAATTCGGCTGTCGCTCGTATATCTTCATCGCATAATAGGTATTGAAGCGGAAGAAGTCTATGAGTTCGCATGCAGAATCGATCTCTGCCTGGAATACATTTTTACTTTGAGTCAGCATGGTTGCTGCATTGATGATGGGACGATATTTCGTAGCAAGTAATTGGGCAGCTCTCTGGAAAATAGCGACACGGTCTTCCCACGGCATGGATGCCCATTTTTCACGAGCTTCCAGCGCTGCTTCGATAGCCATCTCCACCTCTTTGGCTCCTGCTTTGTGGTATTTCCCAATGATATGCTTATGATCATGAGGAATTCTGCATTCGCCAAGATTGCCGGTCTTGATTTCTTTCCCGCCGATAATAAGCGGGATCTCGATCTCCGTGTTCATCATTTCCGTAAGCGTTTTTTTAAGAAGTTTCTTTTCAGGCGACCCAGCCCGATAGCCGAGAATCGGCTCGTTTTCGGGGTATGGTACCTGCAATTTTGCATTAGGCATGAAAATACCTCCTTATTCCTTTATAAATTTATTTAATTCTTTAATAATTGTCTCGATTTCCTTGTCGGAAAAATCCTTATCCCGCATCAATTCTTCCAGAGAACCCCACACGGGTTCACCGCACATTACACATACGATATTTTTCTTTGAGAGGAATTCCTGAGCTGTGGGATATTTCTCCAGAATTTCTTCGACCCACATCTCTTTTGTGATAAGCTTCTTTGTCATCCAGTTCACCACTTAGATTATTTTGATTAGCTTCTAAGCAAACATAGTTTTTTGTGTCAAGTTCTTGCCCAAATAGAACACAGATTGTCACAGATTAAGCTGATTTGCGCTGATATTTTTCAATTTTATATACTAAACTTGAGGTATCATGTACAATTCCATGGCT
>JACKQG010008413.1_pt1 | contig 10049 bp, 12 predicted proteins | sample 8237621 | NCBI WGS metagenome assembly JACKQG01 (sample SAMN15677084, study PRJNA649215) | marine metagenome | biome: marine; feature: Black Sea; material: saline water; isolation source: suspended particulate matter (SPM) from the Black Sea western gyre | collected 2013-06-09/2013-06-10 | depth...
CCTTCACTCCCAATTCATGCAACCATTTAGGGAAAACACCGGGTTCATGAGGCGGAGGAGTTACCAGCTCCGATGTGATAATATTTTCATCGTCCACCTCATAAATTCCGAATTGTTCACAGTGTCCGAAGTGAGCAGATAACTTTCCACCCGTTAAAGGTATTGCAATTTTCATAATAATTTCTCCGTCTTAGTTTTATTATCAGGTTTCAAACTCTTAGCACAAAGGGGATAGAAAAAAGCGCTATAAAAGCCGATATCTTATAAGTTAAAAAGGAAGCGTATGTGTCATGCACCAAATGGGCAAAGGAAATGGTCAGAATATTATCAAACTCAAATCTCTTTTTCTGCACTAAATCAAATACCGATCTCTAAAAGCAAAATTCCTGCAACCAAACCAACAATTATATTGATTCCTTTGACAATTATAAAAGACCTCTTTGACTCTGCCAGCAGGGGAATCATGCCATGACCATCCTGAACAATTGAATTTGCCAGAAGAACACTAAAAGGAATTGTGCCGCTATAGAAAAGAGTTATAAACACCATATGCGGACCCGATTCCGGAATGATCCCAACCAAAACTGCTATCAATAAAGTGAAAATTATATTTTGTTCTATCCATGAGCTAACATCAACATGCTGCATTAGGATATTAATAACAAACAGGGTTCCGAATGTCCAGAGAAATATTTTTGGTATATGGATTTTCACAATATGATTCCATAAATGTTCTTTCAGGAAATGTTCGGGTACAGTAGTTACTACAAACAGGGAGATTAAAGAGCTTATCATAACTGTAACTTTAATCCAGTTCCATTTTTCCGGGCCTATTCCACCGAAGCGCACCCCAAAAATAAAAAACAGCAAGATACCTGTTAGTAGCGCCCTCTCCATGCTGAGGTTTTTTAATTGTTCGGCAATATGTCCTTTGGGATAACAGGTGCACCTATCCTCCTCATGAAGCGGAAGGCTGCGCTCAGGCAGTATTATTTTTAGGATTTTTCCGGGAATAAATTTATCAACCAAAAAACCACTCAAAGCACCGATAATAAAAATAATCCCTGTTAACAGCAACGCCTTACCTGGAAACATAGCAAACATTAAAAAGGCCCCATCGCCACTGGTAGCGATCATTGCCGCCACAACAGCTCCCAGTGAGACAACTCTGTGTGAATAGAGCGCAACCACCGTAAAAGCGCCCAGGCAGCCGGGGGTGGCTCCCAGCAATGCTGCAATTAAATATTCTCCCCATGGCCTTTCCTTGATGGCGTCCCGCCAGGCGCCTTTTGTCTGAATATTGATGTACTCGATCACCAGCATCATGACGAAAATAAAACCGGTGATCATCACACTTTCTTTAAACAACTCAATAAACGCTGTCATTTTTCCTCTTCTTTTATTTCAAAAAGATTTCCGGATTTGTCTTTGATAAAAACAAGATCGGACATCTCACGTTTCAAAATTATACACTCATATCCATTTTCTTTAATTGCATTAATAAACTTATCCCGCTTCGATACTGAAAGACAAATATGATTACACATTGTCGATATTTCTTGATCGGTAGTAAATTTTCTCGTCATCCGTGGTAATTCGCCCCGCCCTGAACGTTTGTTGTAAAAAACAGGGCAGGCAATCAAGATAAGTTTTCATCCGTCACTCACATTTTCCAAATATACTTTTCTTCCATAAGGCTGAAAATATTTTGTGCCTCCACCATTTTTAATAATATCCAGGATTCTTTCATCATTTTTTTCAAAAACAGTTCCAAAAATAATCTTTACATCCCAATAATCAAAAATTTCCCTGCTTATAATCGATGATGGACCCAATAGAAAAATATCACACCGTTCTTTCGAATTTGTAATAATCTCTTTAAATGTGTTATTAAAAATTGTTGTGGAAGAAAGAATCACGGCATCGCTTTTTTTCAAATAATCTGACTTTTTCGAACCTGAAATTAAAACCGAATCATCTTTTAGATAATCGAACACGGAAAGAGATATATTTTCTTCTTCAAATTTTCGAACTATCGGTTTAAAAAGACCTATCATTACGATGTTTTTATATTTTCGGAAATCGACAATATCGAATATATCGCCACTTTTTTTGGAGTCATTAGTGTAGTTTAATAGCGCGTTAAAGTAAGCAGTCAAAAAAATTCTATGGGAAATATTTTTTAAATCAAGTTTAGAATATTTTCCAGGATTGTCCTCGATTCTATTGCCAAAATTAGCGCATACACCAATATTTCCATTTTTTAGAAGTAATGCCGTATATTTGGCGCCGGTAACCACTTTGTGAATATTGGAAAAACTGACCTTGTATTTTGTAAACAAGAATTCCAACGGTTCCGGCTTATTGTCAATATTGTAATCTCTCATCTATCTTCTCATCGGGTAGCATATTATCAGGATGATATTTCCCGTCTTCCTCCATTTCGTAACGAACGCATTTTTTCCAGTCACCAAAGCAATAATCATTAACCCATTTTTCATCAAGTTTGCCGTTCTTAAAAAACCATATCATCGGACATACCGGATACCATTTGCAAATATCATTATTCACAAATTAAAATTCCTTCAATTCACCTTTTTTATAAGCATCAAAGGCTGCTTTTGCAGTCATTTCTCCGGCGCCGACAAAAATTTTGATATTGGCGCCTCTCAGTACCCGGGCGGCATTTCCACCGGGACCGTTACCCGTGATCAGAACATCGGGTTTAAATTCGAAAAGTTTTTGAGCTGTCTGGGGCCCTGCGCCATGAGCGACATCGTTAATCGCCCGGTTGTCAAAAGAAGATAATTCATCACATTCTTCATCATAAATTAAAAAATATTCCGTTCTGCCGAATCGCGGATCAATTTTTGACTCCCATTCTGAACCTTTTGTTGTAAACACTATTTTCATGTTTCCTCCATTTCTATAATTATTAAGCCAACTCTTTAATTTTATCCCAACTCTCTTCTATAATTCTCGGGATACTACCACCACCATACTCCATAATTGTTTTTCCTTTGGTCATCGCTTTGGTAAAAGTTTCATCATAAGGCAAACTGGCTATGTAATTAATATCGTTCTCAGATAAAAATTTTAAAATTTCCTTTTCAACCGCATTATTTAAATCGGCTTTGTTAATAATACAACCAGTTTTTATTCCAAATTTCCTGACCAATTCATAAACTCTTTTCAGATCGTGAATACCGGAAACTGTAGGTTCAGTTACCAACACCACAAAATTTGCGCCGGATAGTGATGAAACTACCGGGCAGCCGATGCCGGGAGATCCATCGACAAGTACATATTTTTTGCCCTGTTCTTCGGCAATTTTCTTTGCTTCATTTTTTACTTTAGCAACTAATTTGCCTGAATTTTCCGCGCCGATTCCCAGCTTAGCGTGCACCATTGCACTGCCAACTTTCGTGGTTGAAATATACCAATCTCCTACATTCTGCTCTTCCATAGTTATCGCATCTACCGGACACACTCTGGCACAATATCCACATCCTTCGCAATCAAGAGGCTGTACAATATATTGCTTATTTATAACCGGTATTGCATCAAACCGGCAAACTTCAGCGCATTTATCACATTTAGTACAAGCATTCTGATCTATATTCGCAATCACACCGCTGTAGAAATTTTCTGATATTGCGAAATCGGGCCGCATCAATAAATGCAAATCGGCTGCATCGACATCGCAATCGGCAACTACAATTTCCCTTCCATCCAAATAGGCAAATGATGCTGTAATAGAGGTTTTACCTGTTCCGCCTTTTCCCGAAATAACAACTATCTCCTTCACAACTCGTCTCCTGAAATATTTCCTCTGATGAAATCGATGATTTGTAACAGAGATTCCTTAAATTCGGGAACTTCAGGATAAAGTAATATTCCTCCGGAGTAGAGCTCGGCTATCCTTCGGCTATTGGGTATTGTAGCAATTATCGGAATATTTTCCACTCGACAATATTTAATCACATCATCATTTCCGATTCCATATCTATTCACAACCACACCAAACTTCTTATCAAGTTCCCGCATAGTTTCAACAGCCAATTTCAGATCGTGTAACCCAAAAGGAGTTGGTTCGGTAACCAGTATCACGAAATCCGCATCCTTGCTGGCTTCAATCACAGGACAGGAAGTTCCCGGAGGTGAATCATAGAGTTTGATTATTTCATCTGAAGATTTTCCATCCACGTACTTCTTGGTTTGGGCAATCAACGGAACAGCCTGCTCCTGCCCAATATCCAACCTGCTTTCAATAAAGATTAGATTATCGAGTTTATATTCGCGCAGTTCCCCCATTTTTTGAGGAATCATCGGCAGTGAATTTGTCGGACACAATTCCGAACAGGCATAACAGCTGTGACACAATTCCGGGAAAACCATTATTTGATCAACAATCTGAATCACTGCATGAAAATTGCAAACTTTTTGACAATTGCCGCAGAGTGCACATTTTTCGGAATTCCACCGGGGGACCATCTTAAACTTCTCTTCCTGATGGATCAAATTACCTTTAATAAAAAGCCCTGAATTTGGTTCTTCCACATCGAGGTCTGTTAATATCACCTTTTCAGTTTCTGCCAGAAGGGCAGCTAAATTTGTGGAAAGAGTCGTTTTCCCCGTACCACCCTTGCCGCTGGCTATGGCAATTTTCATATATTCTCCAACTCTCGCTATAACAGCTCAATCACGTTTTGGGCAATCCGGGTAAACGCCCGGGCTGTTTTTGATTCGGGATATTTTAGCACCACGGGAGTCCCGGCATCGCCACATTCACGGCTGATTTTTTCCATGGGAACCCGGCCTAAGAAAGCCACGCTCATCTCTTCAGCCATTTTCTCGCCACCGCCTTTTCCGAAAAAATCAATTTCCTCGCCGCACTTCGGGCAAATCAAACCCGACATATTTTCCACGACACCGATTTTGGGGATGTTGAGTTTCTTCGCCATATTCACCGCCCGGCGACAATCCAAAAGCGATACTTCCTGGGGAGTGGTTACAATAATCGCCATACCGGGCAACATTTTTTGGGAAACAGTTAACACTTCATCACCGGTACCCGGAGGTAAATCAGCAATTAAAATATCCAACTCGTCCCAAAAGACATCAGCCAAAAACTGAGAAATCGTACCGGAACGTAAAGGACCTCTCCAGATTACGGGCTGATCTTTGGGAATCAGCGGCGCAATCGACATAACCCGTAAGCCTTCTTTTACCTGCGGCAAGATTTTACGGTCGCCAATCATTTCCGGTGAACCACTCAATCCAACCATCTGAGGAATATTCGGACCCGTGATATCGGCATCCAGAAGGCCAACTTTCATTTTTTCTTGCAATAACATATAAGCCAGATTGACCGCAATAGTGCTTTTGCCAACACCGCCTTTTCCACTGAAAACAACAATGCGGTGTTTAATCAATTCCAGATTTTGTTCAATGCGCCTATCCTGTTCCTGGATTTCTGTTATTCTATCTTTTTGATTCGTCATTTACTGGTCTTTCTAAAAAAAAGTGTTACTTATTACTGCATAGATAATTATTATGACTACTTATTTTCATTCAGTTTCCAGTTCAACAATTCTCTTCTTAATTTTCTCAAGGCCATGTTCATAATTCAAAGCCTGTTGCTTTAACGCTTCAAGTTCCTGCCCTTTCACAGGTGTTCCCCGGTTTACCGGCACTCCATAATAAGCGGGAACAGGATTCACCGGAGCGGATTGATAAAATCCGTAACCTCTTCCAAAACCTCCTCTGAATCCACGTCCCATTCCACGACCCATTCCATATCCGCCACCCAGTCCGGGATTCGCAAATCCGGGCCGATCATAACCGGCACAAAATCCGGCTGCTCTGCCTGTCATCGGTCCCATTCCATTTGGACCTGTTCTGTCTCCTCTAGGCATAATTTACCTCCTATTAATTGATTATTTAATATTGTCTATTGACGATTGTTTGAAACTTATTTGTTTTATCACTATTCTGTAAATCGCTGGATTGAATATTGTTTGTTTTCAATTTTCGAATTAATGATTTTTGCATAGGGCTGTTTTTTTCTCCTTCAACAATCAATCTTCAATCATTTTACCTACTTCTCGTCATAAACGCTCCGCACTTGGGGCATTTTTTTTGATTACATGGTTGTCCCTGAACATGTGATTCTTTGTGTCCACAAGCAGGGCATACACAATTTCCACTCGGGCCAGCCGCTAAAGGACCACCCATTCTACCACGACCACCGGCTCTGCCCATTCCTCTACCGGCGCCACTTCCCGGTCCCGCACCGTTGGGACCTGTTCTGTCTCCTCTAGGCATCTGATGCCTCCTTTCTGATTTTACCAATTGCCACGACCGCCACGAAAGCCAGCGCGCTTGCCATAGCCATGACCTCTTCCGCCCCGAAACCATTTATTCAGATAAACCACATTTTCTGAGCCACAATCGGTACAACGCTCAACCACATTTTGGGGTAAATCAAAACGGGTGAATTCACCACAATCCTGACAGCGGATCAGCTGAGTAGTAAAAGAATAATTACCGCCCTCTATCACCAGTTCTTTAACGCCAACTATGGAATCAGCAACTTTCTTGCGGGCTTTTTCAATCAAGCGGGTGAATGTTGGTCTGGAAACTCCCATAGCCTCGGCAGCCTGTTGATGTTCCAATCCGTCATAATCCGCCAGTCTGATTGCTTCGTATTCATCCAGCGAAAGACAGACGCGATCTAAGAATCTCATCGGAACTCCCACAGGTTTCATGCCCTGGATTTTGGGTGGTTCAAGCACTTTTCTTTCTTTCTGTGGTCTCGGCATATACATCCTTTCAATTGAACATAAGTTCATAACTAATATAATGCACATAAGTTCATAATGCAAGCGCTTTTTCTATCTTTTGTCTTAATCACAAGGACACAGAGAACTGTTAAATAGACCTTAATGAGAAAAGATAAATAATTTGATTTTAGCACTTGTATTTTTTGCAACTATACTTTACATTTAGACGTCTATTTGTAAAGTATGGTTGCAGAGTGTACAAAAAAAGACCCTTCTGGATTCAAAAAATAAAACAACTATGGGACAAGCGCCCAATAATTTGGCTTACGGGAGTACGCCGGGCAGGAAAAACTACCTTAACAAAGATGTTACCTGATGCGGTTTATTTGAATTGCGACTTACCATCTGTTAATCGCAGACTTCAGGATCCCGAAACATTTTTCGATCTACAACCCAAAAATGCTATTGTAATATTTGATGAAATTCATCGCTTAGCCGATCCAAGTCTGATCTTAAAAATAGCGGCTGATAATTATCCTTATTTAAAAATTCTCGCTACCGGTTCATCAACTCTGGCTGCAACTAAAAAATTCCGTGATTCACTGACTGGAAGAAAATATACATTGTTTCTCCCGCCTGTTCTATGGAGCGAATGCGCAAGTGTTTTTAATAACAAAGACTTGGATCATCGTTTTCTTTATGGAGGGCTACCGGAATCTTTACTTGCCAATACTATTGATGCTCAATTTTTCTCGGAATGGATTGACAGTTTTTTTGCCCGTGACATACAGGAACTATTCAAAATCAGAAATCGTGATGGATTTATAAAATTATTTCATCTTATACTGCTTCAAAGCGGGGGGCTATTATCTTATACAAATTTAGCCAAACACAGCGGTCTAAGTCGTCCTACAGTGTCATCACATATTGAAGCGATGAAAATATCTAATGCATTGTTTCTGTTGCCTCCTTTTCATAGCGGTAATCGAAGGGAAATCATTCAACAACCGAAGTGTTATGGCTTTGATACAGGTTTTGTTGCTTTTTTGAAAGGATGGGAAACTATTCGTGAGGATGATCGTGGACTTTTGTGGGAACATCTTGTTCTTGATACTTTAAGAGTATTTTTCAATGAAAAAAATCTTTATTATTGGCGCGATAAATCAAACAAAGAAATAGATTTTATTATTCATGATGGACAAGAAGTCCATACTTTGGAATGTAAAATCAATCCCGATTCCTATGATTTAAAAACCCTTTTGAAATTTCGAAGTCTTTATCCAAAAGGGAAAAATTTCATTATAAGTCCTAACATCAAAGTACTATACCAAATTAAAGACAAAAATATCAATTTCACCTTCTGTTCCATTGACAACTTTCCATTGATAAATTTGGACTTGACAATAAAATAATTATATGTTAAAGTTGTTTCAAATGGATCGAGCTCTGCAAAACCGGATTGAATGTTTGTTTATAGAGAAACTATGTGTTGGTGAGGTATGGTTGGATAAACATATGTTAGTTGAATAAACACAATTGAGATATTTTTATGGTGAATGGAATATCTGATAGTTTGATAGCATCAATTTTATATGCTACAGGGAAAAAATTATATTGGAAATTTCGTGATCCTCTAAAAAGCGCTATTGATAATACGATAGTCTATTTTAGTAAGGAAAGAGGCATGGAATTAGATCGAAATCGTTTTGAAGCATTATTAAGAGGTGATATCGGAGAAGAAGAGCATAATAAGTTTAAATCAGGTGAAAAATTTATCGATGGACAAAAATTAGCACTTCAATTTGCCATTTTTAGTGGCTTTTATCATGATGATGAAAATCAAATATTAACTATTTCAAATGAAATATTTTCCTATTTCAAAACTGCATTTACCAATGAATTACTAAGAAATCCTAACGAATCTATTATAAATCTAAATAATATTCTTGAAATCCAATTTAAAATATCTCAGACAGAGCTCGATAGGCTTCGCAAAGAGGTTGAGCGTTTTCAGAAATTTCTAATGGAAAAAGAACAACTACGGATAAAATATGCTGACTTTAAAATATCAAATTCAGATTTTTGGGAAACAATAAAACAGCAATCCGAAGAAGATCGTTTATTCTTATATTACACAAATACTGATTCTTCTCCTGTCAGATTAAAGGATGTCGTGGCAAACGATTTCTATGTGATCAATGATAAAATAGATTATCAATTTTTCACCATTTTAGAAGAATGTCTCAAAAATCAGTATTCTTTGATAAAAATTATTTCAAGGGGTGGTGAAGGGAAATCAACATATTTATATCACATAGCTAAGAGATGCTGTTCTGAATACAATGTTATTATTTTAGAGAATTTCAATAAAGAAATTTTAATCGATATTGAAAGTCAACTGCAATTTGACGAATCCCCAAAACCTTTTTTGTTTTTATTGGATAATCCATCTCTTTTCGAAGATGAATTAATTCAATCCACTCCTAAATTAATTTCAGCTTTTAGAAAATATGGTTTAGTTATAATTATTGCTGAGAGAGAATTTCGATACGAAAATTTTGAAGATAAAATTGAATTCGAAAACAATTTTAATCAGGTTTATGAAATTAATTATGTTGCTCAAAATTTAAAAGAACGTATTTTTAATAAATTGTTTTCATTATTTCAGATCAATTATGATGTACCTGAATATTTAAGAAACGATGCAAAACGTATCTATTTTCAAGATAAACCAAAAAGTTTATCAGAATCCACATTTGCGGTTATTAAAGAAATAGTGAAACGAACAGGCATCAAATTTATTTTTGATTGGGTAGATTGGGAAAAATATACAAAAGAAAGAGAGCCGAGACTCAATGAACTCTATCTAATTATTGCTACGTTTTACCAATTCGGTTTTAGCTTACCGATCGATTTCTGCATAAAATTCTTAAAGGATGTGAATCGTCGAACAATTATTAAATTAATTAGCGAGAGTTATAACCATCCTATTTATATGAGACGGGATCATCTATTTCTTCGTCATGAAACGATTGCAACCTGGTATTTAAATGATTCCGATAATATAAAAAGGATGTCTTTAGACTTATTTGATGAATTTTTAAATAAGATAGAAACCGAATTTGATAAAGATTTAGTAATTTGGATTTACAAACACAAGGAATTCCAAAAATCTCATTTATCCAAAATTCTCGATGATGAACGACAAATTAGTTTACTAGAAAAATATATTGAAAAAAATAATTGTGAATTAAAATGTAGAAC
>JACKQG010003961.1_pt1 | contig 10047 bp, 5 predicted proteins | sample 8237621 | NCBI WGS metagenome assembly JACKQG01 (sample SAMN15677084, study PRJNA649215) | marine metagenome | biome: marine; feature: Black Sea; material: saline water; isolation source: suspended particulate matter (SPM) from the Black Sea western gyre | collected 2013-06-09/2013-06-10 | depth...
TATTTTGTCTATCTGATGGGCCTGCTCTATACGAGTAACATGGAGTATGCAAGATTTGACATCCAGGTGAAACTCTCGCTGCTGGTCTTTCCCATATTATTTGCCACTATCGATGGGTGGATTTTTTCATTTCTTCGGATTAACTATATTTTTCTAACGTATATTGCAGGTTGCCTGGCAGCCACAATCGTATGCCTGACGAGCGCAATGATCCGGTATGGAGATACCTGTGATTCCGGCGTATTTTTTTATATACAACTCTCCCTTTTTCATCATCCCAGTTACCTGGCCATGTTTGTTAATTTTGCGATTGTTCTGATAGTCTTTCTGACCTACGATAATTTTCATCTGTTTAAAAGGTGGCAACTCCTTCTCATCACGTTGCTTCTGGTTTTCTTTAATTTGATGGTTGTCCTGTTGTCATCCAAAATGGGCATCATCAGCCTGATTGTGATATACTTGTTGATGGCGTTCATATTTTTTTATCGGCAATCGTCGCCAAAAAAAGCTATTTATCCGTTGGTAATGCTGTCCACAGTAGTCCTGTTCATATGGTTGTTCCCTCAAACAATGGAGCGCTTGGAAACAACCACAAAAACTGTAAAGAATATCGAGGCAATTCAACCTGATATGAAGGAATCAACGGGATCACGGATACTGGTCTGGCAGTCCGGGTGGCAGATCATTCAGGATCATCCTTTCTTTGGAGTAGGAACCGGTGATGTGAAGGATGCGTTGCTTGAGGTGTATTCCCACCAGGGGATCAAATATGCCTATTCCCGGAGGTTGAATGCCCATAATCAATACCTGCAAACCTATCTTTCTGTTGGATTGATCGGATTTCTCGTTCTTGTCGCAATGCTGGTCTGGCCGGGGATTCTTGCGTTCCGCAGGAAGAATTACATCTACTTCTTCTTTATCCTGCTTGTAAGTATGAATATTCTGGTGGAGTCGATGTTCGAGTGTCAGGCAGGAATCGTCTTCTATGCCTTTTTCAATGCGTTACTTTTCTGGTATTCTTCCATTGATAAACCGATGGAGCAAGCCTCGAATTAAATAAAGGAGGCTGCCTGAAAACAGGCAGCCTTCCTATCAAATCATGTAGAATAGTGGCAGTTAAACGAGTCCTTGAGCTAACATAGCATCGGCAACTTTCACGAAACCGCCGATGTTGGCACCCTTAACATAGTTGATAAAGCCATCGGATTCGGTGCCAAATTTCACACAGGCTTTATGGATGTTGATCATGATTTCGTGAAGCTTGCTGTCAACCTCTTCTCTTGTCCATGACAACCGCATTGAGTTTTGAGACATCTCAAGACCAGAAGTGGCAACACCGCCTGCATTGGCAGCTTTTCCTGGTCCATAAAGAATTTTCTTGTTGATATATACTTCGATAGCTTCCGGTGTGGAGGGCATATTTGCTCCTTCAGAGACACAGAAACAACCATTCTTGATCAGTAATTCAGCTTCTTCGCCATTGACTTCATTCTCGGTAGCACTAGGAAGAGCAATATCGCATTTCACGTCCCATGGTCGCATTCCCGGGAAGAATTGGGCTTCAGGATATTTGTCGCAATACTCCTTGATCCGTTCACGTTTTACATTCTTCAGATCCATGACAAAAGCAAGCTTCTCACCATCGATACCTTTCGGATCGTGAATGTAACCCTGGGAATCGGAGAGGGTAACAACTTTTCCGCCGAGTTCAGTAGCTTTTTGTGTAGCATACTGAGCTACGTTACCTGAACCTGAAACAGTGCAGATTTTCCCTTTGAAATCCATTCCACGAGTCTTCAGCATCTCCTCAGCAAAGTAAACCTGGCCGTAGCCTGTTGCTTCCGGACGGATCAGACTTCCACCCCAGTCGATGCCCTTACCGGTAAATACACCGGTGAATTCATTCCTCAATTTTTTGTACTGACCAAACATGAAGCCGATTTCACGACCACCAACGCCGATGTCACCGGCTGGTATGTCTGTATTTGCGCCAATATGACGGAAGAGTTCATTCATGAAGCTGTAGCAGAATTTCATCACTTCATTATCAGATTTTCCTTTGGGATCAAAATCGCTCCCCCCTTTACCACCACCCATTGGAAGGGTAGTCAAACTATTTTTGAATACCTGCTCAAAAGCCAGAAACTTCAGGATGCCCAGGTTCACAGTCGGGTGAAAACGCATGCCCCCTTTGTATGGGCCAATGGCGCTATTCATCTCAATCCGGAAACCCCGGTTGACCTGTGGCTCACCCTTGTCGTCCAGCCATGGAACACGGAATAAAATGACTCTTTCCGGCTCAGCGATCCGTTCAAGAATCTTAGTCGTTTTGTACTTTGGATTCTCTTCAATGAAAGGAATCAGTGTTTCGGCAACTTCCAGTACAGCCTGATGAAACTCAGTTTCAGCTGGATTCTTGGCTATAATCTTAGCCATGAACTCATCTACCTGTTGTTGAAATGCATTGGTTGTCATAGAAAAATGTTTTAGTTAAAAAATTCATTGTGAAATTCGTCACAATATTAAAGAAAAGATTTCTAAATAAACCAAATTTTTATCTTTTTTTGCGTTATCACTTGCTAAAACTCAATTACTTACGAGAATTACGTAAAGGAATATCCGAAGATTACCTATGCACCTATCCGTAATACACTTACAAACTGCCATTTATACTTATAATTTCTCAGTCACAAAACTTTGTGCTAATTTTGAAAGCCTATTCATTTCAGGTATGCCTGGTAAAGAGAACAGAAAACGAAACAGCAAGACTCATGTTGATAATGCTGACTTTAAAAAGCTCCTTTACGATAATCGTGAACGACTGAAGGAACTGGCAGCTATCAATGAAACGACTGCAATTATTAAAAAGGGAAAGCCTGTTTCAGATACCCTTCAAAAGATTTGTAAGATCCTGCCTAAAGCCTGGCAATATCCCAGATATACTGTTGCTCGGATACGGTTCGATGAAATGGAGTTTGTAAGTGATCAGTTCGTCGAAACAGAGTGGAAGCAGGAGCAGGTTTTTACTACAATTGACAACCTGGTTTGCTCACTTGCGATCTTTTACACGAAAAAATTCCCGGAAGCCGACAAAGGTCCCTTTCTGAAGGAAGAGCAAAGCCTGCTAAATACTCTTAGCAGCTTGATTGAGGGATATCTGAATGCCATCAAAGGTCAGGAAGGCAGGTATGTCACAAGAGAACATCTGAAAGAACTCGATGCGATCAATCAGACTACAAACATCCTTCGCACGGGAACCTCGCCTGAAGAGTCTCTGCGTCAAATATGCCTGATACTTCCTCGTGCATGGCAATATCCGGAGTTTACTGCCAGCAGAATAAGATATGGAAACATAGTCGTGCAGACTCCGAATTTTCGCGAAACACAATGGAGGCAGGTTCAGAAATTTGAGACCATAGATAACCAGGAAGGATTTATTGATATCTGTTATTTGAAAGGATTTCCGGAAGCTTCTGAGGGGCCTTTTCTTGAAGAGGAGAGAGTACTGATCGTCAACCTGGCTAATCTCATTTCAGGATATTTAAACTCCATCAAAGGAAAAGCGATCCTGAAAAAAAGGGCAACAACGAGCCAGGAACAGGAAACCTCCAGTCGCCACTTGTTGCAGTCATTTCTCAACCGAACGAATGCCAACAGGGATCTTTACCACGACTTAATGCCTTTCAAGGTGCGTGAAATCCTGCTTGTGGCTAATCTGTACGATGCTTACAGCATTGAAAAGGAGGGTCGCTTTTCAGAACATGTGCTGGGTGAGTATTATCAATTGAGCCTGAGCACAATGCCTCGTATTACAGGGGTTTCTTCAAAAGAGGAAGTCATGGAGCAGTTAAATGCCAAGCATTATGACCTGGTGATTATTATGCTTGGCGTCGACAAGGAATTTCCGGTTGAGCTTAGTAAGCAGGTTAAGGCTGCATTTCAATACATCCCTGTGTTCCTCCTCTTAAACAGTAACGCCGATGTTGCCCTTTTCGAAGAGGAGCCTGAACGGCTGACCTGGATCGACCGCATCTTTATCTGGAACGGTGATACCAGAATCTTTTTTGCTATGATCAACTACCTGGAAGACAAGATCAATATAGAGAACGATACCAAACTTGGGATGGTCAGGGTGATCCTGCTGGTCGAGGATTCACCGCAATATTACTCGCTCTATCTCCCGATGCTCTACAACATTGTTCTGGAGCAGACGAAGCATATCATTGAGGATGTCACTACGGATGAGTTGTACCGTATTCTTCGTTTAAAAGCCCGCCCTAAAATCTTACTTGCTTCCACCTACGAGGAGGCTATATATATCTTTCATAAGTACAACGAGTTTATCCTCTGCCTGATCTCTGACGTCAAGTTTAAGAAGGATGGAAAGCTCAATGATAATGCCGGATTCACTCTTGTCAACCAAATTCGCAAAGAGTCCCGTGATCTCCCGATCGTTCTGCAGTCGTTCGACGATTCAAACACCTCCTGGGCGGATGATCTGAAGACTGCTTTCATCAACAAAAATTCAGACACCCTGCTAGCCGATTTCAGAAGTTTCATAACCCGCTACCTTGGTTTTGGGAACTTTATCTACCGCGACAAAGAAGGAAAGCAGATTGACCAGGCCAGGTCGCTGAAAGAGTTTGAAGACAAATTAAAAACGATACCGGAGGAGTCACTTCTTTTTCATGCCCACAAAGATCACTTCTCCCTTTGGTTGATGGCACGGAGTGAAATCCAGGCAGCAAAGATCCTGAACCCCGCCAAGGTCGCTGATTTTAAAGATGCTGCCAGTTTGCGCGAGTATCTGGTCTCGGTGATCTCGCATTTCAGGAACGAACAGGATAAGGGTAAAGTGATCCCATTTGAGGAATCGGCTATCACTGATGCTACTAATATCCTTAGCCTGACAGAAGGTACTCTTGGGGGCAAAGGACGAGGTCTTGCCTTTAGCAACACAGTTATATATAACTACGACTTCTCCCACCATATTCCCAATATAAATATCCGGACACCGGTCACCTCGATAATCGGAACAGATGAGTTTGATTTTTTCATGGACCGAAATCAATTGCGTGAAAAAGTGATGTTAGAGACTGATTATCAAAAGCTAAGGAGATGGTTTATCGAAGGGAAGCAGTCTGAAGGCTTAATCAGTAAATTAAAACTGATCATCAAACACATCAACAAACCCCTGGCAATCCGTTCGTCCGGATTATTTGAAGATTCCCTGAACCAGCCTTTCGCCGGCATATTTGAAACCTACATGATCCCCAATAACCATCCCGATCCGAGTGTTCGCCTTGAACAGTTAAAAACTGCGATCAAACTGGTATATGCATCGATATATTCTCCAACAGCGAAAAAATATTTTGAAGCTGTGCATTACCGGATTGACCAGGAAAAGATGGCTGTTGTGATTCAGGAGGTGGTAGGAAACCAACATGAGGATGTTTTCTATCCGCACATCAGTGGTGTTGCTCATTCATACAACTATTATCCCTATGGACACATGAAACCGGAAGAGGGGGTTGCTGTAATTGCACTCGGACTTGGTCAGTATGTTGTTGAAGGTGAGAAAACATTCCGCTTTTCGCCTCAGTATCCAAATCTGGAGATCAGTTCCGCACATACTCAATTAAAAGGGAGTCAGGTTCGTTTTTATGCTGTTGATTTGAAGAAAGAGGACCTGAACCTCCTTGATGGTGAAGAAGCCGGATTGAGGACCCTGGATATCGACGAAGCTGAACATCATGGATCTATCAACCATATAGCATCAGTTTTTAGTACTGATGATAACCAGATCATACCCGGACTGACGAAAACCGGCCCACGGGTGATCAATTTTGCCGACATCCTGAAATATAATTATATTCCGCTTGCTAAAACCATTGAAGTCGTTCTTGATGTGGTGAAAGAGGCGCTGGGTTCACCGGTTGAGATCGAGTTTGCGGTAGACCTGAACAAGGATCAGCATGGCAGAGCCACGTTTTATCTCCTCCAGGTTAAGCCGATGATCGGGAATACCAAGGATTACAGGATCAATATGAAAAAGATCAGGAAGGAGCAAATTTTACTCTTTTCGGAGCGCGAGATGGGTAATGGTATCATCGATAACATCTATGATGTCGTCTTTGTTGATCCCGACACATTTGACAAATCTCAAACCGTTGCAATGGCTGATGAGATAGAGAAGATCAATACCGATATGATCGGCCGGAACAAAAAGTATATTTTGATCGGTCCGGGACGGTGGGGTACCAGGGACCGGTGGATAGGGATCCCGGTTACATGGCCTCAAATATCCAATGCCAGGGTGATTGTGGAGACCAGCCTGGAAGGATTTCCGCTGGATGCCTCATCCGGATCGCATTTCTTTCATAATGTCACATCTATGAATGTCGGGTATCTATGTGTGCAGCCTGAGATCTCAAAAAGCTTTATCAGGTATGATATTCTTAAACAACAAAACCACACTTACGAATATAACTATTTTACTGTCTCTTCTTTTGTAAAACCCCTTGTCGTAAGAATGGATGGAAGAAAAAGAATTTCTGTGATTACATGGGGTGGATAATCCAATCTGTACGATATTTTATTGTAATTTTGCCACTCCTGAAATGTTATCAGAATAACGAAAAGTGAGCAGGCCATGTATGATTTTATTACCCTTAGTGTCAATTGTCCATACTGCAATACCTCCCTCATTGATGATCAAGAACTTGTAGATAAGAAGCCCAGTATAAAGTTGGGAATAAAGGCGAAGAATCAAACGTCATTTATTTTTCTGAGTTCTATTTGGGGGAGTTATAACTACCGGTGTAGTATTCCACTCTCCCCTGATCTGATTGCACAGTTTTCATGTCCACACTGTAAGACTGAGATCACATCTGAAAATGCATGTTCTATTTGTAGCGCTCCACTGGTTCCGTTTATCCTGGATATGGGAGGAAGGGTAAGTATCTGTTCAAGAAGTGGGTGTAGAAATCATTTTGTAGAGTTCGATGATGTCTCCCAGGCGTTGAGTAAATTATATCAGGATTACGGGTTAGCAGGAAAATACACCAATGAGCATCGGAAAACCATGGCAACGAAACCGGCTCCTCCCGCTGCAGAAAAAGATGAGAAGAGAGAGATGATCGAATCCGGAGCCTTCCTGTTGTCCTACTGCCCACACTGCCATAAAAGCCTGATCGAACACGATATCCTGAAGCTAAATATCACAACCGATGGGAAATCAGGTATTCTGATCTTGAGCCCTTATATGAATGTATTTACCTCAGAATCAACAGTGTATCTTCAGGAAGACAAACCGGTAACTGATATTTCCTGCCCACACTGTAACACCAGCTTGATTTCAGCAAACAAGGCATGTGAAGAGTGTGGTTCACCAATCGCAAGAATATTTATCAGTGCCAGAACAAAAATGATTAATTTCTATCTTTGCTCGAAAAAAGGCTGCAAGTGGCATGGATTGAGCGATGAAGACCTGCAGGATATCAAACTGGAGGATAGCTTGGAATGGTAACAATTAACTAAATATACTATGTTTCAGATAAGCAGAAAACAAGAGTTAGCTAAAGGTACTATTGTACGATTTGACATTATTGCTCCGAAAATTGCAAAAAAAGCGCAGGCGGGACAATTTATTATCTTAAGGGTAAACGAAACCGGTGAACGCATTCCGATGACGATTGCTGATAAAGATGAGTTCGCAGGGATTATTACGATCATCTTTCAGGTGGTAGGAAAAACTACTGCATTGATGCGCTCATTGAATGAGGGCGATTTTATCCGGGATATTGCTGGTCCGCTCGGACGACCTGCAGAAGTTGAGAAGATAGGAACCGTTGTGATGGTTGGAGGAGGTACCGGTGTGGCCATTTTGCATCATGTCGCCAAAGCGTTCAAGGAAGCAGGCAATTATGTGATCAGCATTATCGGAGCCAGGGATAAGGAGCTGGTCATCCTGGAGAAAGAGATGGAAATGATCAGTGATGAATTGGTGGTGACAACCGATGACGGAAGCTATGGCACCCGGGGATTTGTGACACAGCCGCTTGAAAAATATCTCCAGGAACGAAATGACATCAAGTTGGTCTATGCAATTGGACCTCTGATCATGATGAAAACAGTTTGTGGTCTTACAAAGAAGTGTGATACACCCACAATCGTTAGCCTGAATCCCATTATGATTGATGGAACAGGGATGTGTGGTGGATGCCGTGTCAGCATTGATGATAAAGTGAAGTTTGCCTGTGTAGACGGACCTGACTTCGATGGACACCAGGTTAATTTTGATGAACTGATGAAACGTAACTCCATCTATCTAAAGGAAGAGAAAGATTGTTTGTTGTTTTCGATCCATTAAACCCATACTACTATGAATGAGCAAGATGTAAAGTACTTAAAGTACAAAACCTTTCTAAACACCTACTGCCCGCATTGCAACCAAAGTTTTAATGTTGAAGATAAAGAGACCCAAACTATCATCGTTGATGCTAGCTATAACGGTTCCGATTTTCAGCTTAAACTTAGCCCATACCTTGATGTATTTGAGGTTGCATCATCAATTCCGATAGAAGAGGGGAAGATTCTAACCGGACTTGCATGTCCGTTTTGCAAAACCAACCTTGTCATACCTGAAAAGAAGTGTGGCGAATGTGGATCATCACTGGGAGAGATAACGATCTCCAGCTATTCAAAGCTGATTCCCTTTTACATTTGCATGAAATACGGCTGCGAGTGGCATGGCCTGACCAGGGCAGATGAACGAAAAATCAAGCTAAAAATACCCCGCCAGGAGATGCCTGCTCAGGATCAGAAGCTAAGAACAGCAAATTACCAGGAGGTCCCTTATGGCTATACTTCTGAACTGGCGTTGTTGGAAGCCGGCCGTTGCCTGCAATGTAAAAAACCGAAATGTGTCGATGGATGTCCTGTTAATATCGATATCCCTGAGTTTATAAGGTTGGTTGCTGAAGAGAAGTTTGACGAATCCATCAAGAAAGTAAAGGAGCGAAATGTACTGCCTGCTATTTGTGGCCGTGTATGTCCGCAGGAAAACCAATGTGAGGAGATCTGTATTGTTGGCATCAAGGATACACCGGTTGCGATTGGTAACCTGGAGCGTTTTGTGGCAGATTGGGAACGGAAGATGGACCTGGTAACCATCCCGGTGATAAAGAAAAAACAGGACAAAAGAATTGCAGTTGTAGGCTCAGGACCAGCCGGCCTGACCGTTGCAGCCGACTTGCAGCTCCTCGGATATGCAGTGACGATCTTTGAGGCATTTCATGAAACGGGTGGCGTACTAACATATGGAATCCCGGAGTTCAGGCTTCCAAAATCCATTGTGCAGTTTGAGATCAATTACCTGAAAGAGATGGGTGTCAGAATCGAACTGAACCAGGTTATCGGAAAGATCAATACGGTTGACGAGTTACTCGAGCACTTCGATGCAGTTTTCATTGCGGTGGGAGCCGGTTTGCCCAAGTTCATGCACATTGAAGGGGAGAGCCTGGGGAATGTCTTCTCCGCAAATGAATATCTAACCCGGATGAACCTGATGAAAGCGTATAAATTTCCGGAATATGATACGCCGAAACCGAAAGGTAACCGTGTCGCTGTCATTGGAGGAGGGAATGTGGCCATGGACTGTGCCAGAACGGCCATCCGGACCGGTTCAACTGAAGTCACCATTGTCTACCGCAGATCAAGAACCGAGCTGCCGGCACGTCATGAAGAGGTGATTCATGCGGAGGAAGAAGGAGTAAAATTCCGGTTGCTCACTTATCCAATCAGATTTCTCGGAACAGATGTCAATACGCTCAAAGCGATGGAGTGTATCGAAATGAAACTCGGAGAACCGGATGATTCCGGAAGAAGAAGACCGGTTCCGATTGAAGGATCAAACTTTGTATTAGATGTCGATCTGGCAGTGGTGGCTATTGGTAACGATGCCAATCCGATCATATTCCAGACCGCTCCGGATATTGAGCTTAATAAGTGGGGAAATATTGTTGTAGATCCAAAAACAAACGAAAC
>JACKQG010008414.1_pt1 | contig 10047 bp, 10 predicted proteins | sample 8237621 | NCBI WGS metagenome assembly JACKQG01 (sample SAMN15677084, study PRJNA649215) | marine metagenome | biome: marine; feature: Black Sea; material: saline water; isolation source: suspended particulate matter (SPM) from the Black Sea western gyre | collected 2013-06-09/2013-06-10 | depth...
AAGAGTTTATACCACCCGACGCGTATGTGTCAACGAAGAATGGCTACATTCGGCCTTGAACTGTAGGGGAACTTGCTCCTGAACACTTGAGCGGGAAAAAACGCAAATCATCTAGCATTATGTAAGAAAAGGCATTGACAAAGCCCAGATGGCCTGCTAGACTCAATCAAGCGCTTGATTGAATAGCGGCGGTTCATTGAAACCCGCCTTGATAGTATCTGATTCTATCTGGAGCAGAGGCAAGGGATTGGTTACACGTACTCGGAATAAAGACGAAGTGGGGTACACCCGTCCCGCTGATTCAAGGCACGAACAGATAATCAAAGCTGCTGGTGCGCTGTTTGTCAGCAAGGGTTATCTGAAGACTACTGTGCGCGAGATAGCCCGTGCTAGCGGCATAACCGTTGGAACGCTGTACCACTACTTCAGTTCAAAAGACGATATCCTGTCATTCATACAAGAAGATACGTCTGATTTCATAAGCAATCTTGTTCAGGAAGCCGAAGAAACTCTTTCGCAATCAGGTCCCGTGGAAGCTCTTCGCCTTGCTATCCGGAAGTACTTCTCCATAGTCAACGATTTCCAAGACATCACCCTTTTCTGGTACCACGACACAGGGAACCTGCAGCCAGCTCACCAGGAGCATCTCCTGCACTGCGATGAGCTACTTGGAGAGGCATTCAAAAGAATACTGGACGCAGGGTGCCAGTCGGGTGAATTCAAGCAGCATGACACCACGCTGACTGCACATGACATCATTGTCTTAGGTGACATGTGGGCCTTCAGGCGGTGGTTCCTGCGCAAGCACTATACCTTTGCACAATATGCCACGGAACAGATTGATCTTATATTATCAGCCATAACTAATAACCGTTTTCAGCGACAAGTTTTGGAAAGGAGGGCTGAGAAGACGCGATAGAGTGGATTCATTCATGAGAGTAGCTTATCACTAATTGAGGACCAAATGAAGAAGGAGGTTAAGAAATGCGAAGACTTGTCCTAATCTCGATGAGCCTGCTACTGCTGGCAGGCGTGGCGGTCGCTGGTTGCGCGGCGCCGGAGGAGGCTGCCGCACCGCCGGAGGAAGGGGCGCCAGCGGAAGAAGCGGCAGCGCCCCAGGAGGGCGTCATAGAATGTATTTATGCCGTTGGTGGGCCTCCCTATCCCGAATTCGCTGAGGGTTTTTTCACTACCCCGTATTTAGAGTACTTAATAGGGCATATAGAGATGTGCCCAGCTCTTAAAGGGCAGTTTGACCTTAAGATTTACCACTCCGGAATGCTCTACAACCAGAACGATGCCCAAGCCGCCTTAGCCTCCGGCGCGATTCAGCTGACCTACGGCGGGCCTCATTTCTACGAGCAGTGGGACCCTGCCTGGAAATTGCTCGAGGCGCCGGGCGTAATCGACAGTTGGGAACACTTCTTGAGGGTGATGGACACCGAGCCATACAAGGAGCTGGAAAAGGACCTGGCCGGCAAAGGCATTACTATCCTCAACTGGGCAGGCCAGGCTGGTGACGTTTTTATCTTCACCGAGAAGCGTTGCGACACGCTGGAAGACCTCAATGGCCTAACAATCAGGTACTTTGGCGGAGAGGGCCAGGCGAAGGCCATAGCGGCACTTGGTGCAACCGGGGTCTTCATCCCCTATACAGATGTAGTAATGGCTCTTCAAACGCACCAGATTGACGGCGTGATTACCGACGTAACCGGCGGCGCCTTTTTCTACGAGCTATTCACCTACTGCCCCAATATGATGCCCTACGTCCTGGCAATTCAGCCGATTTGCAACGCCGTCAACACCGAGTGGTATGAGTCGCTGCCGTCTGACCCAACACCCTTCAATCCGGGGATGCGCGAATCCTTCGACAGGGTTTTCGAGGGGATTCGAACTGACCACTACTACGACGGGCTGGAGGCTTGGGCCATGGGTGCTTGGGATGCGATGGGTTGCTACGTGGCCCCGTACGACGCCGCTCAGGACCAGGAGCTGAAGCGCGTTATGCGTGAGGCGCAGGCGTCGATGATCGCCGAGCTGGACCCCAAGTACATGGAAGCCATCGAGTCCGTTAGATAAGCGTTTGCGGGCTGCCCTACGACAGCCTTGGGCAGCCCGCTCTACCAAGGCCCCGGGCAACTAGGCTGCCTAGCAGTTGACACTGTTAGAGCGCAGCTAGCGATTGCACACAGGAGAGGAAACATAGGTGATGGATATAGTCAAGAAGCTAGATTACGGTTTCCAGCTTTTCTGTGCCTATCTTCTCGCCCTCAGCGTGTGTCTGCTCATGGCAATCATCGTGCTCAGGGAATTCTTCGGTATCAGCTATGACTTTCTGGTGGATACCACTGTCTGGCTGACGATTTGGTCGATGCTCCTGCTGAGCGGACCGTTATTTGGAGAAGGTGGACACATTGCCATTAAAGCGCTTCTGGGAAGAATACCGGGCAGATTCCGCCTTACTGTTGAGTTCTTCAACGCCTTGTGCACATTAGTGTTTGTCACCATCGTAACCTATGGGGGCGTACTCCTAATCCATACTCTCTATTCCCAGCACCAGGTCTATCCCAGGTACATTGCCATTCCCATGTGGATGGTGCAGATTTGTGTACCGATAGGTCTACTTCTATTCGCCGTTTATGCTATAGCCGAGCTATATAGAATCGTTCAAAGGATGAGAGCCTAGCGCCGACAATCAAATAGCCGTTCGTGATTTCTTATCCCAAGTAGCCGGAGGTTGTATGCAGCCAAGAGAAACAAGGGAGTTGAGCCGATTCAGTCACCGAGGTGAAGCTCTCTAAGGAGTCAATTCAATTGGAAATTTGGGCCATCATAGGCATAGTTCTGATATTCGTCCTGCTTCTCAGCGGCGCCCCGCTAGCCATCGGTTTTGGCTTCGGGTCGCTTATCGTAGTCCTCATGGTTATGGGAATGCCACTTGACGGCATAGCCAGCTTGGTTTTCAACAGCATCAATTCCTTCCCGCTGCTTGCCGCCCCCTTCTTCATCCTGGCTGGAAACCTGCTTCTCCATAGCGGCGGCATGCCGGACGTGCGTGATTTCATGCAGTCGTGGCTGGGGCAAATGAGAGGCGGCCTTGCTGCTGGCGCTGTCATTATCGGAGCCTTTCTTGGCGCCGTTTCCGGCTCATCTACTGCCTGCCTGGCCATCATGGGCGCCGTCATCCTGCCCATCATGGTAGAAGCTGGCTACGATAGACCTTTCGCCTCCGGCATAGTACTCAATGCCTCCGAGCTGGGTTGGATCATACCGCCCAGCCTGGCACTTATCATATTGGGAGCTCTAACCCGGATATCCATTCCCCAACTGTTCCTGGCAGGCATAGGCACCGGCCTGCTGGCGACTGTATTCATGGCTATCGTTGCCCTGCTTATCTCAAGGCGAAGGAAATATCCACCAGCTGCTAAGGTAGGCTGGAAAACGCGAGGTACCTCTTTTGTCAGGGCTCTTCCGTTGCTGTTCATGCCCGTTATCATCCTGGGGGGCATATACAGTGGCCTGTTTAGCCCAACGGAATCAGCAGCCATAGCTTGCTTCTACACCGTGGCAATAGGTTTGTTCTTCTACCGGCGGCTTAATTGGACGGGGATAAAACAGGCTCTTCTGGACACCGCAAAGCTGAGTTGTATGATTTACTTGCTCATCGTCTGCGCCGACCTGTTCTCCAAAGTACTTTGCTACCTGATGGTGCCCCAGACTATCACCGAAGTTGTTATCGGCCTGAGGCTAGAACCCTTAGCTTTCCTGCTAGTAGTAGAAGGTTTCCTGCTGGTGATGGGATTCTTTTTCAGCAGTATTCCCATGATAATCGTGATTCTTCCCATGTTCGTGCCCATCGCGCTTCGGTTGGGCATAGACCCTGTGTTCTACGGGATTCTGGCTATTCTGGTTACCGCCATAGGTGAAATCACCCCGCCGATGGGACCGCAGCTCTGGTTCGCCGAGCCCATCTGCAAGGAAAAGATGGGAAACATTATGAGAGAGTCCTGGCCATTCCTCGGCGCTCTGACCCTGGCTGTGCTGGTGACCACCTTTGTTCCGGGCATTGCCATGTTCCTGGTCGAACTGTGGAGATAGGAGGTAGGAGCGAAGCGGCTTGGTGGGAAATATAGCTCGGGTTTTGGGCCTGACTGCGTAGCGAGTTTAGTCTTAGTCACCTTTATGCTGTGAACTTGTTCAAAAACTTTGTCCTTCGTGAATCACCCACGGCTCCGAAAACTCAGGGTGTGGTGACATATTAAAACAAGGAGGCAAAAATGGCTTTAAGCGGTATCAAAGTAGTTGAAGTGTCCACCTGGGCAGCCGGCCCATCTTGTGGCATGTGGCTGGCGGAAAACGGCGCCGACGTGGTCAGGGTAGAGCCCATTGATGGGGACCCTGTTCGCGGTATCATGCAGTCGGGGGTGATCCCTGTGACCGATTTCAACTGGATGTGGGAGCTGTGGAATCGGAGCAAGCGATGCATAGCCATCGACCTGCGCCAGGAGGCAGGCCAGCAGATTGTTCACAAGCTGGTGGAGAAAGCAGATGTTTTCCTGGCCAACTTGCGCCCGGGTACATTGAAAAGGGCAGGGTTGGATTATGAGACCTTAAGCCAGCTCAACCCCCGCCTTATCTACGCCAATATAACTGGCTACGGACGAAAGGGGCCAGGGGTAGACTGGCCTGCTTTTGACGAGACCGCCTTTTGGGCGAGGTCTGGCATCATGGCCACTATGGGTGAGCCTGATACTGCTGCCGTACCGCTGCGAGGAGCCATGGGAGACCATACCACAGGCATATTCGCACTAGGCGGTATCGCGTTGGCTCTGTATGTGCGGGAAAGAACTGGCCGTGGCCAGCGAGTGGATTTATCTCTGCTTGGCAATGGAATGTGGGTAGCCGGAGTTGACATCCAGGGCGCGCTCGTATATGGCATGGAGGTTGGCAGGTTTCCCAGGAAGACCATGGGTAACGCGCTGTACAACACCTACCAGAGCAAAGATGGCAAGTGGTTCCAGCTGCAGATGCTCCAGACTGACCGCTATTGGCCGGGAGTGTGCAAAGCCCTGGGCAGGGAAGACCTCGAGCACGACCCCAGGTTCGATTCTCACCAGAAGAGGGTGGAGAACAACGTGGAACTGATCGAAACCCTTGATGAGGAACTGGCCAAGAAGGACAGGGACGTGTGGGGGCCGCTTTTCGACCAGAACGGTGTGGTGTGGGGGCCGGCCCACAGCCCGATGGAGGTGATTAACGATCCGTGCGTTTTGGAGAACGACTACATCGTGGAATACGAGCACTTCTCGCACGGAAAGGTCAAGGGCATACGCTGCCCGGTTCAACTGAGTGAAAACCCCACGAGCACACCGCGTGGCGCGCCGGAATTCAGCCAACACACTGAGGAGGTGCTGCTGGAGATGGGATATAACTGGGACGACATCAGCAAGCTGAAAGATCAGAAAGTGATTCCGTAAGGGCATGCGGAGAGGCAGGAAAGGTCACAGCGGAGGTAAATTGTGAGCATTCTTTTGTATGAGAAAAAGAGCAGGATAGCTTATGTTACACTTAATCGCCCTGAAAGTTTGAACACAATGAGCCGGGAGCTAAGTCGCCAGTTGTCAAAAGCTCTAGTTGATTTCGAATCCGACGCTGACATGTGGGTGGGAATCATAACCGGAACTGGAGACAGGGCATTTTGCGCTGGTGCCGACCTCAAAGATACGGAGGGACTGGAAGCCCCCGATGAATGGGAAGCAGAATACGTAAGGCAGCTAACATCGGTGAAGAAACCCTTGATTGCTGCCGTCAATGGCTATTGCCTCGGTGGCGGGTTTACATTGGCTTTGGCCTGTGACATAAGAATCGCCTCAGAGAAGGCTTCATTCGGCACGCCGGACCAAAAATTGAATACCGTTGACTGCTACGCTTCTCTGGCCCTATCAAATTTTGTCCCACCAGCAATAGCTATGGAAATCCTTTTCACAGGGGAGAGAATCAGCGCCCAGGAAGCCTACCGCGTTGGTTTGGTCAATAAGGTTGTTCGTCCAGCAGAGCTTATGCCTACAGCAGAGCAGATAGCCGGAAAAATCTGTGAAAACGGCCCTATGGCTGTAAGGGTATGTAAGGAGCTGGCCAAGAGAGGACGAACCATGACTCTCGACGAGGGGCTTTGCCTGTTCAAAGCTCTGGCTCACACGGTGCTGGCCAGCGAGGATACTAAAGAAGGAATTGCAGCTTTCCTGGAGAAGAGGCCGCCTGTCTGGAAGTGCAAGTAGAACCGGGTCGAGCGGTTTCTGCCGCTTTGGACGATAATAGAAACCAACTGAAATAAGGAGGTGAAGCAATGCAACTGGAGACCGTGATCTACGAGAGAAAGGACGAAATCGCCATAATCCGACTCAACAGGCCCAAGGTGCTTAACGCACAGAACAGGCAGATAGTTGGCGATTTCCTGGCAGCGCTGAAGGAAGCGCAGGCCGATGCAGAGGTTAAGGCAGTTATCGTGAAGGGAGAAGGCAGAGCTTTTAGCTCCGGGGATGACCTCTCGGAGGATAAACACGCAACTGTGGAAGAGGGGCTAGCAGCCATAGAGACTATGCAGGATACCACCAGAACTATGCTAAGAATGGGCAAGCCCATAATCGCCGCTGTCCACGGGTATGCCCTCGGTGCTGGGTGCGAATGGGCTATGGACTGCGACATAAGGATAGCCGCCGAGGGAACCAAGTTCGGCTTTCCCGAAACAAACGTCGGCGGTACAGTAACCAACGCTGGCACCAAGCTACTGCCGCTTCTGGTAGGCCTGGGAAGAGCCAAGGAGCTGGTTTTCACCAACGAGATGATCGACGCCAAGCAAGCGGAACAGTGGGGGCTGGTAAATAAGGTGGTTCCCCTGGAAGAGCTGGACAAGACAGCAATGGACATGGCAAAGAAAATAGCTCAGAACTCTACCCTGGCAATCTACCTTTCCAAGAGAGCTCTGAACCAGGGCGCTTATCAGGACTTCGAACAGACCCTTGAACTGGAGACCAGAGATGCAATGGTGGCCTTCTCAACCCTAGAAGCGGCTGAACGGGCAAAAGCCGCCCTTTTGAGAACTAAGAAGAAGTAGCAGACAACCAAACTGACGTAGGAGGCAGAAATGATCATAGATTTCCGCATGGTTACACCGGGTAACGAGTGGATGTCGATTGAGGAAGCAGAAAGGGTCTTTCCAACCAGCTACCTGAGAGGTTACATGGGGACATACGCCGACGTGGCAAATGCGTTCAAGGTAACAACAGACGACCTAATCCGCGGCATGGATGAGGGGGGTGTTGACAAGGCGGTCTTGCAGGGGGAGTGGGGGATAGGTGACTACCGCAAACAGAACGACGCCGTGTACAGGCTGGCGCAAGCACATCCTGACAGGTTCGTTGCCGCCTATCTGTGCGTGAACCCGCTGGAAAACGACGACATGGCTGAGGTTGTTGAGAAGGAAGTGAACGAGAGAGGCTTCAAGGGGGTAAACATCCAGGGCTTTGCCTGCTGGCTGAGGGCCAACGACAAAAGGTTCTACCCGGTCTACGCCAAGTGCCAGGAACTGGGCATTCCCGTGACCATCCATTCATCGATCAACTTCAGCGTAGACCGGACTATAGACTACAGCAGGCCTATATACCTCGACGAGGTGGCGTGTGACTTCCCCGACCTGACCATCGTGGCCAACCACGGCGGCTGGCCCTGGGTCACCGAGATGGTTGCCGTGGCCTGGAAACACCCCAACGTCTATATCGAGATCGGAGCAGTCTCACCGAAATACATCGGCACGCCCGGCACCGGCTGGGAGCCATTGATGGTTTATGGCAACTCCCTTCTTCAGGATAGGGTCTTGTTTGCCACGGACAATATGTTGCCACCAAAGCGTTGCGTTGACGAGCTGAAAGCTCTGCCCTTGAAAGATGCAGTCAAGGAGAAGTGGCTTGGCGGCAATGCTGCCAGACTTCTGGGATTAGAACAGAAGAAATAACACACTCATGAGCCTGCGTCAGCTGGGGGGAATGTTTCAAGATGCCATGGTCACAATATACCCACATCCATACCGCTTAGGCTCACCTTTTCGTTCAGGCTGAGTCAATGAAGCATTCCCCAACCAGCAGGATTCCTCAGGCTGGCTCAACGCATAGGCGTTTTCCAATAGGACGAATCTACACATCTGCTGCTACAGAGTCAAATTAGGCGATTCAATACCCTCCGGGATTTTTGTCGCCTTTTCTCATTGCTGCTTTTCATAGGCTGCCTACAAGGGTCTTGACATTTCCTGATGAGCTGTTTATAATGAGCGTTGCAAATGATTCGCATTAGCATTATAATACATCCGAGGGGGATGCTGAACGTATCTTCGAGGCCAATATGAGAGTCCAACTTTGACAGATAGGATTGGTGCTGAGATATGGTTAGTAAAGCCAAGCAAAAGATGAGCGCCCAGCAAACATTGAATCGCTCCAACCAGCGAGTAACAGCTCAACGCAGCCTGCTGCTGGAGCTTCTTCGCCAAAGTGACAGGCATCTAGACGCCGACGACTTGTATCGCCGGGCACGGCGGAAGCATCCCCGGATTAGCCTATCCACGGTCTACCGGAATTTGCAGCTTTTCAAGAAGCTGGGGCTGATAGAAGAGCACCATTTCGCCGAAGAGCACCATCACTATGAAGCGAAACCTCCAACCGAACACCAGCATCTTTTGTGCCGCAACTGTGGCAAAGTCGTGGAATTTGCCTGCCCCTTGAGCCAGAAGTTCAAGAAAGACGTTGGCAGACAATATGATTTCGATATTAGCGGAGTCGAAGTCCGCATGACAGGCCTGTGCTCAACCTGTCGCAAGAGAAGCGATGGGTCATAAGAACAGGAGTAGCATTTTTGTTTTCCGCGCAATGTTGCAAATGGAATGCATTAGTGATTAAGGATGCTGAACGGCTACAGATGAGGAGTAAATTACGATCATGTCTCAAAAGAGACGATTGACTTTAGCTCAGATGGAGGCCGGGCAGACCGGCACGGTAGTTGAAGTTCTGGATGGTCCAGGCTTCGGCCAGCGCCGAGGTCCAGGATTCATGCGACGCCGAGGTCCGGGACTCATGCAGAGCCACGGTCCAGGCTTCGGGCGGCGCCTCGAGGCTCTGGGCATCAGGCCAGGGAAAAAGGTGACTAAGATAAGTTCTATGTTCTTTCGAGGGCCGGTTACTCTCAGGGTGGATAACGCCCAGGTGGCTGTTGGTTTTCGCATGGCTAGCAGGATAATAGTTGAAGTGGATGCATCCGCCTAAAGACCTTCGGAGACCGCAATGAAGATTCTGCTCATGGGCAATCCCAATGTGGGCAAAAGCGCACTCTTTTCCCGGCTTACTGGCACACGCATCATCACCTCTAACTACCCAGGCACCACCGTGGACTTCACCGAAGGCTATTTGAAACTTGCTGAAGACCAAGCCAAAATTGTCGATGTTCCCGGCACGTATACTCTTGAAGCTACTGATAAAGCGGAAGAGGTAGCCGTGGAGATGCTTAAAGATGGGGACTTGGTTATCGATGTTGTTGATGCCACCAATTTGGAGAGAAACCTCAATCTCACTTTGCAGCTGCTGGAAAGACAGGTGCCGGTAATAGTTGCCCTCAACATGTGGGACGATGCCCATCACCGTGGCATCAATATCGATGTTGCCAAGCTCGAAGAGCTGCTTGGGGTACCAGTTATCCCTACAGTCGGGGTAAGCGGACAAGGGGTAAGAGAATTGGCAAGCCGTCTTCCAGAAGCGGCGGCACGCCAAGCAACCTATTCTAGTAGTGACGAACGGTGGACAAAGGTTGGCAGCATCGTCGATCAAGTGCAGTCGTTAAGCCATCGCCACCACACTTGGCGTGAGGTCTTAGAAGATGTCAGCAATCATCCGGTGGGTGGGGCCGTCGTTGCCCTGGTGGTTCTCTTCGCCACCTTTTGGGTCATCCGCTTCATTGGTGAGAGTATCATTGGCTATGTGACCGACCCTTTCTTCGAATGGCTGTGGA
>JACKQG010008415.1_pt1 | contig 10047 bp, 15 predicted proteins | sample 8237621 | NCBI WGS metagenome assembly JACKQG01 (sample SAMN15677084, study PRJNA649215) | marine metagenome | biome: marine; feature: Black Sea; material: saline water; isolation source: suspended particulate matter (SPM) from the Black Sea western gyre | collected 2013-06-09/2013-06-10 | depth...
TACCATTAGCTAACGTATATACTGTATCAAGGCCGATGAAGTCAGCCGCGACTTTTGCTAATAATTTATCTTTTGTTTTCGTGTTTTCCATTGATGGAATTTAAAATTTCTTCAAGCTATTTTTGAATAGAATATTATGAAAGAATTCTACAATTCTTTAAAATAAAAACAATCTTTATACCATTTTTCGTAACTTATTTTTTTATGGATGAACGTATCAATACTGCATTTTGCTTTGCCGATGCAAACTTGGGGTGGTTCATCACGAATATCGCTGTGCATCACCACAATAAATTTGCTGAACTTCTTTTTAGCATATTGCCCCATATTGGTGAGCGCTGAATAGGCAAAACCCATATCTTCATTAGTTCGATTACGGTCTGTACGAATATCCACCTGATAAACACGGCCCTCCCTTGTTTTATAAATATTAACTCCTAACAATTTTGGCGCTGAATGATTGCGTTGGAAATATCGGGGAGTCATGGATTTTAGTTCAGTATCGTTAAATTTTGGTTTGGCAATAATCAATAATGGTAGAAGTAATAAAATCAGTTTTTTCATTTCATTGTCTCCGTTTGTAAGCTAAATATAAAATGATCAAGAATAATCCGGCTATAATAAGAACAGTAATTTGTATTCGCTGCGGGGAATACACAACGGAAGCTGCTTCAATTACAACATCATCATTTATGTATTGCTGTAATCCAAATGACCACTTTAATGTGTCTCCGGAAATGGTATCCGCATTGGTGGACGTGATGGCTCCGGGCAATAATACCCAATATTTAAATTGATCATCCTGCAAATCACTCGTCAATTCTAATTCCTCTTCATAAACGTCGGTTGAATTGCTTAATAATGTACTGTAACCAATTGGCAAATCTTTACTAAAAGGCTTTAACATTTGATCGATAAAGGATTGTTTATTTTCCAGTTCATCAAATAAGTCCTTTTGGCTCACTCTGGCTAATGTATTGTGGATATGATTTTCAACCCGTTCAGCCATATCATTATCAATAGCAGTTGTGGGGTCATTTTGTAAATCATTCAGACCTTGCGAACACATATAATAAAAGGCTTCATCCAGCCAGCGAGTTGAATCAGAGTCGCTTTCTTGCAGGCTTCTGCCAAAGGAAGGATATTTACGAAAAACCTGCCGTCCTTTAAATATATTCTGTAACGTATATCGCGTTGCAAAATAACCATCCTTTCTTATTACCTGTATTGGATGTTGTAAAGTCGTTAACGAGTCATTTCTGGATGTAAAGATATATGATTGTGTTATGATCCCTTGAGTGGACATTGTCCAAATGTCATCATCATCTCTTTTTTCTTTTGTAATGTGGGTATTCCAGTCCGGACCGGCAGGGTGAGGGAAGTCATGGTTGAAGACATCTGATGAATCACCTTTAGTGATGAAATTCATTGTATAACGTCCATCGGGATAAACCTTAACACTAATGAGCGTTTCAACACAACCGGTGAAAAGTATACCGGCAATGGTAAGGGTAAAAAAATTAAGTCTATTCTTTTCGAACATAATCATAAATACGAGGTGCATAAATATAACAAATCCAACCGGTAAATAACCCAACTAGACAATCAATTGGATAATGAAAAGAACACACAATCGTAGAAAGAGTGATCAGCCAAAAAGCAATGATCCAAAACCATTTTCGACCGGGCAGAAATATATTTGCATAAACACACGTAATCATTGCTCCAGCAACATGCAGACTGGGGAAGGCACCACCGCCAGGATGGAGTTTATAAATCAAATTCATGATAGGAATCATTAATATACCATCGGGGATTATTTCTGCTCGTAAAGGGATTGGACCATCAGCGGGAAGAAAAATCAGAAGCCATTGGTGTAAAGTTGTCGTAAATATTATTACAAAAAGGTATTCATTGATTTTAGGGTGTCTTTTCTTATACACAATCCAAGCGGGTACGCCAAGTAACAGATAATACGCAAAATAGAAAAAATGAAAAATTTCCAGACCCAGAACATTTAATTTTTGTGGAAGTAATGAATAAAGTGGTAATTGAAAAATAGCCAGATCCCATTTTATTAGCATTGGATCCAAACTGAATGGAATGACTGAATATTGTAATGCACACGCTTGTGGATAATGCCAGATGAGCAAAAATACCGGATAGAATGCGTGAAGGAATTTAAACGGTTGACGTTTTAAGCGAGAAGCAGCTAAAGCTGAAAGAAAAATCCAGCTAGTAATGACAAAATTTAATTGAAGGTGTTCCGCCCAACCAGAAATAGCACTTTTGAATAATAGAATATGTACCGTAAGAAGCAGTTCATAGGCCAAAATCAGTTTATCAACAAGATTGAGCATTATTATAAACCCCCCCCTTCTTTGGCAGATGGGTTTTCTATTCTAACACCTCCCCGAAATCCCCTCCTCATACGAGGAGGGGTCTCGTGGGGTGGTGAAAAATAGTTAGTAAGGCGAAAAATTAACTGCTAAAACTAAAACGTCATCCGTAAAGAACTTTGAATCCCGCGGATAATAAGCAATGCGTCAGCGCCGGTTACGGACCCGGAAGGGTCGAAGTTTCCGGTAATCATATCTGCTTGCATGATACCTCGTTCAGAACATAAGGCCATGGCATTGTAAGCAAAATGACTGCTGGGAACGTCGCTGAAACGAGAAGGACTTTCACCGAAATACCGTGTTTCCAATCCAGCATCCCGTGTAGCCACGACCAATAAACGCTGCACAGCCATGGCGTATTCAGCTCTGGAAATAACTTCTTCCGGATAAAATTTTCTGTCCGGACTTATTTCCAAGACGCTGTATTTCGTCATTTCGTTGATCCATGTTTCTGCCCAATGTCCTTGGCTATCCGTTGGATTTGCTGCTGAGCTACCGCTTACGTTGGATTGTCCCGGTGTCTGAAACCCTGCATTCTGCTGGGGCATTTTGGCGAAAAGTTCGCTGATCTTTAATTCTTCCGCAAATAATACAGCAAGGTCAGCACGAGTTATTTTTTCGTGGAGAGCCACCTTCTTCCCAACGGGAGTCCCCGGCATGGCACGAACAATTTTTTGGGCTAAATTCCACTTGGCATCTGCTTTGCCGGCGTAATCACCTTTCTTTGCCACAACTTTTCGGAAATACGACCCGGCTTCTTCAAATTCATAATTGTACAAGTGAGCAACGCCATAATAGTATAGGGATGCTTCGTGATTTTTCTTTCGTTTCAGTGCTTTATCCAGCAGTTTTGTAGCACGTTTAAACCATTTCTTTTCATGTTCTCTCAACGTAATCCAGACTCGAGCACCCAATGCTAAAACATCGGGATCTTTCTTGCCTTTACTTACACCTTTATCTACATATTTTTTCGCTTCTTTTACGTTGCCAAGGTGGGCATGGGCGAGTCCCAAACCGCAATATCCGGGGGCAAATTTCTTATCGAGGTCGACGGAGCGCTGGAAAGATGTGAGTGCTGCGTTGTATTCACCTGTTTCTACTGCCCTCATACCCGCTTTAAAATGGTATTCAGGTGTGTCCACATCACTTTGTGGTTTTTGACTGCAGCCCGTAAGTAATAAGATTGCAAGTGTTAAATATAGAAAATGTTTCATGGTAGAACCCTTTTTGGTTAGTAAACTTGCTGGAATATAGGGTAAAATTGATTGAAAATAAAGCCTATGAATCTTATAATTTGATATAGATCACATAATGATGTTTATCATTGCATATCGAGGCACAATTAGATAATTTAGCTTAATATTCAATGCAGAGGATTAATAAAGAATGAAGATCATTTTACATACTAAAACGATTTGCATAGCCATCTGTTTAACCATGTCGTTCATTTGGGCTCAGGGACAAACGGCCCAGGGAGTCGGATATGGACAAACAAAAGATGCAGCTATTGAACAGGCGAAACGTGATGCTGTGGAAGTAGGCTTGGGTGCGTTTATTTCCTCTGAAACGGTCGTGACTGCCACATCCTTAAGCGATAATATTTATTCCAAAGCCCAGGGATTTATAAAAACATTTAAAATCGTTTCTGAAAGCAAAGGGCCGGATGGTTTATGGGAAATAACCATAGATGCAGAAGTAACCCAAATGCTGGATCAAGTCATGCAAGATGAAGCCGCACTCCAAACGTTGCTGAATGCCATGAATCGCCCTCGTATTATTTTTCTGATCCGTGAAGAAAATTTGATTGATAATACTCCTACTGATTTTGCGGAAACGAAACTATTAAGCATGTTTTATAATAAAGGGTTTGATGTAGTAGATCGTCAATTGGTTGCAGCTTTAAAAGGACAGCCTGACTATGAAAGCGCTCTTGCTGGGAATGTATCAGCTGCAGCAACAATAGCTACACAACTTGGAGCGGAAGTGATTGTGATTGGGATGGCCAAGATTTCATCAGGCGGAAAAGTGTATAATATGTATTCAGGTCAAGCAGATCTTAATGGAAAAATAGTTCGGGCGGATACGGGTGAAATTCTGGCTGTTGTTCCAAACGCTCATGGTAAAAAACCGCACATTTCAATTTCAACCGCAGGAGTAAATGCAACAAATGACGCAGCGGAAAAATTAGGGAATGAAATAATTAGGCAACTAATCCAAAAATGGAGCACACAGCAATCCAATTTCATCAAAGTATATATTGTTTTGAAAAATGCGGATTTTATGTCCTACATGACATTTGAATCCTTTTTAAAAGCACAGACTGTATCGGGAATCAGGAATGCTTACGCTAAAAGTTTGAATGAAAGTGTAGCAGAATTTGAAGTAGAATTCGAAGGAAAAGCCCAAGCGTTGGCCATGGGTTTAAGCCGAACATCCCCCGATGGGTTGGATTTTAAAGTAACCGGTCTTTCCGGAAATAGAATTACAGTAGAAATAATTCAATAACAGCGAGGTAAGTTATGAAAAAGCTAATCAGCATTTTATTTAGTGTCACAATTATTATGGCACAAAGTTCGTTTGTGGGTGAACAATTTGATAGGGGCTCCATTAATTATTCCGATCGGACTATCCAAGCAACAGGAATAGGATTTATACCGGAAAATGTGATCAATGCAGGACAGGCTCGCAGGGCTGCTCTTCGGATCGCAAAACAGGATGCCATGCGCCAGTTGATTGAAATTGTGAACGGTGTTGTTGTCACTAGTGAGACCACCATGAGCAATGCCATGTTTGATGATGTAATCAAGTCCCGCGTTCAAGGTGCGATCCGTGGTGCACGACAAGTGGGCGAACCGCGCTATTTAAGCGATACATCCATCGAAGTCACCTACGAAGTCCCCATGAGTGGAATTTCAGATGTTATAACACCACCCACAGGATTTCTCCCTTCAACTGCACCCGGCACAGCACCAGCGACAACTGAAACAAGCGGCCCAACGACATCAGGTATTACCGGTTTAATTATTGATGTTCGAGGATTGGGGTTACGTCCCGCCATGTCACCCAGAATTTTGGATCAAAACGGCGGAGTTGTGTATGGGCCAGGGAATTATACCCGGGAATATGCCATCCAAAATGGTGTTGCTGGTTATGCTAAAGGGCTTGATAAAGCATCTGCGGATGACAGAGTAAAAGGCAATCCACTGGTCATTAAAGGTGTGTCCGCCAGCGGTGCAAACAAGGCGGATATTGTTATTGCAAACGCCGATGTAATGAAAATACAATCTGCAAACAGTGCTCACGGCGTTCTACGGGATTGCCGGGTACTTTTTGTTTTAGATTGATAGATTAAAATTATTAGAAAGGAACGATGTGAATCAGATGATTAGATGGATAGGAATATTATTAATTGCAACCAGCCTTGGGTTTGGACAAGACGTGGGCGAAGTGGTTGTTGTACCGGATGACACAACCAAAGATCCCGGTTTAAAACCCGGCGACTTGGCTCCATCGTGGGCACTTATGTATGCCCCGGGTAAATTTGAATTTTTGAAAAACTGGACGGTAGAGCGGGACAAAAAATTGCGCAAATTTATGTCCCAACCGGATCGTTATCCCATGGTGTTAAGTTTTTTTGCTACATGGTGTAAACCCTGCATGAAAGAATTACCCCATCTTGAAAATGTATACTCAGCGTATAAAGATGCGCCAGTCAAATTTTTCCTGGTAGATATAACAGAGGCAACCCGAAACAACCCCGGTTTTGAAGATTCACCAAAAGCCGGACCATTCTTAGCTGATAAAGGTATTACCATCCCCATCTTATTCGACACCCGTGGAGTGGCTAAAGAACGCTATGGCGCAAAAACATTGCCTAGACTCTTTGTCATTGATAAATTCCAAACGATCCGTGAAGCAAGGCAGGGATTCCACGAAGGCGAAGATCTTGAAGGCGAATTATCCACACTGATTGATGAGTTGATTGCTGAAGAAGAATAAGGTGTGTTCCAGCGCACTGAACAATTAATATAACTTTTGATAAATTGGAGAGCATTATGCTGCAAACCAAGGGACATATTATAAAAACGTTCATCGGATTGCTGTTGCCGGTAATTTTACTGGCCCAGGGCAATCCTTCACTCAACGAAGAAACTGCTGCTGATTTAGCCGCCGGTAAGTATACTGTAGCCATATTGGACTTTGAAGGCCGCGGTATATCTCAATTGGAATCAGCAACTCTTACTGATCGTCTTTCGTCTGAATTGGCCAATACGGAAGCTGTCATCCTGGTTGAACGAGGTCAAATGTCAGAAATTCTTGATGAGCAGGGATTTCAGCAATCGGGCTGTACCTCCGATGAATGTGCTGCTGAAGTAGGTGCATTGCTGGGTGTTAAGAATATGATTTCAGGTGCATTTGGTAAATTGGGGAATACATACACCATTGATGCCAAAATGTTTTCCGTAGAATCAGGTGCGACGATTAAAACAGTCAGTAAAACCTATAAAGGTGAAATTGACGGCCTCATTACTGAAATTGAAATATTGGCTTGGGAAATCCTAGGCTTGACTCCTCCAGAACATTTACTTGCAAAGAAGAAACAACCGGAAGGCCCTGTCGCTCAAGTATCCCAAAAAGAAAAAGGCAGCAGCTGGCTGCTTTGGACAACGCTGGGACTTGCTGCAGCCGGTGGCGGAGCGTATTATTATATGAACTTAGAACAAGCACCGGCAACATTGCCTGCACCACCGGCAATGCCTGAATAACATAATGAGATTGCAGCACTACGAAGTGGACGCAATTAAATCAGCCGTTCACGATATTTTTGGTCAAAATACAAAAACGATCCTTTTTGGTAGTCGAGTGAATGATAATTTAAAAGGCGGTGATATTGATTTGTTTATTCTTCCATGTAAAGCAGAATCATTAGAGATATTATTTGATAAAAAAATCGAGTTTTTAGTATCATTGAAATCAAAAATTGGTGAACAAAAAATTGATGTCGTTATTGCAAAAAATAAAAATAGATTAATTGAACAAGAAGCGCTGAAAAATGGTGTTCTTTTATGAACATAAGAAGATCAAAAATTGAAAAAATACTAGGTGAATGTGATAAACATTTGACGAGAATACAATCAGCCGGTAAAAAAATGAAATCAATAATGCCAATGGACTCGAATCGTTTTGAGAATTTATCCGAAACGGAAGTGCAAATTATTGATCAATTTATATTTCGTTTTATGAAGCTACAGGATAGTATGGGAGAAAAATTATTTAGAGCGCTTCTTATATTTTTAGATGAAAATATTGAACAAAAACCCTTCATTGATATTCTTAACCGGTTAGAAAAATTAGAAATTATTGATGATGTCGAATCATGGAAACGGTTGAGAGATATTCGAAATGAATTATCTCATCAATATGAAGATGATAGCGAAGATATGAGTATTGCAATCAACAAAGTTTATCAAGAAAAAGAAACGATTGAAACGATATACAACAGAATTGTTCATTATTATGAATCGTTGTAAAAAAATAATTATAAAATGGTTAATATAGAAAAATTAAAGCCGGAAATCGTAGAAAGGTTAAAACCCTTGAAGCCTGACAAAATCATTTTGTTTGGAAGCTACGCCAACGGAACCGCTACGGAAGATAGTGATATTGATTTGTTTTTATTAAAAGACGATCTTCAGGCTGAAGAAATGAATAATTTTGAGATAGATGCTAAAATGAGATTATTGGATTTAATTTCAACATATAAAATCGGTTTTGATATCTTATCGTTTCCCACAAATAAAATATATGAAAGAGAAGATTACTTTTATAAAGTGGATGTATTGCAAAATGGAAAAGTCTGGTATGAATAAAACAGCCGCAAAAGAATGGCTTCAAAAAGCGTGGCACGATGTTAGTTCTGCAAAGATATTATTTGAAGCAAATCATTACACGGATACAATTGGAGTTGATTTAAACTATTCAATAGAAAAAATACTCAAGTCTTTTTTAGCATACGAAAATAAAAAAATAGAGAAGACACATGAACTATTTATTATCTATGAGTTAGTAAAATCATATTTAAAACTAGATAATCATGAAATTAAACTTTTAGTTATTGCTACAAAATATCATATAGCCGAAGCATATCCATCTTTTGAAAAACAAATGCCCTCAAGAAATGAAATAAAAGAAATATTAGAATTTACTGAAGGACTTTTTAGCCGGGTATGCACCATTCTTGATATTGATAAATCAGACGTGATGAAATGATAAATATAGAAAAATTAAAGCCGGAAATCGTAGAAAGGTTAAAACCCTTGAAGCCTGACAAAATCATTTTGTTTGGAAGCTACGCCAACGGAACCGCTACGGAAGATAGTGATATTGATTTATATGTAGTAACAAATGATGATTATATGCCAAAAAATTATGATGAAAATATGCAAGTATATCTGAAAGTAGCTTCTCAAATACAGGATATACTACAAAAATATCCTACTGATTTGATTACACACACAAAAAAAATGCACGAAAAATTTGTAAAATTAAATAGTTTTTTCTCACAAGAAATGCTATCTAAAGGAGTGTCATTATTGTGAGTGTTGAATTTGCAAATCGAAAAAGTTTACTCGGAGTTGTAAAACTCGAACGAAAACTTTCAGAAGCATTAGGAAAAAAAGTTGATTTAGTTACAGAAGAAGCAATTAGCCCATATATTCTTAAAGATGTTCTTCGTGATTTGGAGATAATCTATGCCTCGTAAAAGAAAAACACCGTTCGGAAATAAAGAGTAACCAAATGGACACAAAATTAGCAGTATTTCAACAAAAAGAAATTAGAAAAACAATACACGAGAATGAATGGTGGTTTTCGATTAACGATATCATTGTTGCGCTGACTGATTCACAAGATCCTGCACAATATTTTAAAAGGATGAAAACCCGTGATTCTGAATTAAAAGCATTAACAGATAAAGGGGGGGTACAATTTGTACCACCCCTTAGACTTGCGTTAAAAACAACTGGTGGAATTCAAAAAACATATTGCTGGAATACGGAAGGAATTTTTCGGTTAATTCAATCCATCCCCTCACCAAAGGCAGAACCGTTTAAGCGTTGGTTGGCAAAAGTGGGATATGAACGGGTACAAGAAATCGAAGACCCTGAGCTTGCCACAAAACGAACTCGAGCTTTGTATATAGCAAAAGGATATTCTGATGGTTGGATTGAAAAACGAATGCGCGGAATTGCGATCAGGGATGAATTAACCGACGAATGGAAAGAGCGAGGAATCAAAGAGCAAATAGAATATGGGATATTAACAGCAGAAATATCAAAAGCGACCTTCGGTATGAGTCCAAGTCAGTACAAGGAATATAAAAATCTTAAACGAGAAAATTTGCGAGACCACATGACGGATTTAGAACTTATATTTTCAATGTTAGGCGAAAAAGCGACGACAGAAATAACCCAAGCAAACGATAGTGATGGATTCCCATATTTACGTAAAGATGCGATTGAAGGTGGTACAATAGCCGGAGATGCAAAAAAAGCATTAGAGAAAAAAACAGGAAAAAGCATCAGTACAAAAGAAAATTATCTTGAACAACCCGAAACACAAAAACAAGTAAAATGAAAACAGATTTTAA
>JACKQG010005236.1_pt1 | contig 10046 bp, 12 predicted proteins | sample 8237621 | NCBI WGS metagenome assembly JACKQG01 (sample SAMN15677084, study PRJNA649215) | marine metagenome | biome: marine; feature: Black Sea; material: saline water; isolation source: suspended particulate matter (SPM) from the Black Sea western gyre | collected 2013-06-09/2013-06-10 | depth...
TGTTCATGTTTCCTTTCATTAGTATGATATGTAACATACATATCATATTTTAAGGCAAAAGTCAATAAATTTTCCAAATCGAATTTGCTTTTTTTAAAAACAGACCGTTTTAGGCCGATATAGTAGGATTATTTAGAAAATTATTTTTGGATGATTAATTTCTGTGTTTTTAGGTCAATAATTGACATATAATTAATAATTCTATTAAATGATATCGGAGCGGCAGAAGTCTGATTTATGTAAGTTATTCATCATTATAATAGATAGAGGGAATAATGCCGGTAAAGAAATATAATGTTGTAGGTATTGGTAATGCTATTGTTGATATCCTGGCTAACATAGAAGATGATTTTCTCCAGGAACATAATCTCAGGAAAGGGATGATGAGACTTGTTGATGAACTTGAGGTTAAAAGGCTTCATACATGTATTGATGCAGTAAGGGAAGTTTCAGGAGGTTCAGCTGCAAATACAATTGCCGGACTGGCATCTCTGGGTAATTCGGTAGCTTTTATGGGTAAAGTTAGAGACGATCCCATGGGAGAGTCCTTTGAGAAAGGGCTCAAGGCGCTTGGAGTGAATTACTGTACCAAAAAAGCAGTGAGCGGGCAGCCAACAGCATGTTGTGTAGTGCTGACTACACAGGATGCACAGAGAACCATGAATACCTGCCTGGGTATTTCAGGGTCTCTGGGTCCTGAAGATATTGACGAAACTATTATTTCGCAGTCAGAAATTATCTATCTGGAGGGTTATCTCTGGGATAGTAATGAAGCTAAAAAAGCGTTTAAAAAGGCAGTAAGAATTGCCGGGGGGACAGGCGGAAGGGTTGCCCTGAGCCTATCAGATTCTTTTTGTGTCAGGCGTCACCGAGTTGAATTTCTGGGCCTGGTTAAAAATCATGTAGATATTCTTTTTGCCAATGAGGAAGAAATTAAATCATTGTTTGAAACCAGCACACTGGAGAAAGCAATTTCCGGATGCAAGGAAATGAAAAATATCTGTGCAATTACAAGATCGGAAAAAGGATCAGTTGTTGTATTTAAGGATAGAATATATATGATATCACCACAAAGAAATATCAATGTAGTCGATACAACCGGTGCCGGAGATCTTTATGCAGCCGGATTTCTACATGGGCTGACTAAAGGTATGGATCTCGAGTCCTGTGGGAAAATAGGAAGTATAATTGCGGCTGAAGTCATCAGCCATTTTGGCGCCCGCCCAGAGGTATCCCTGATCGAACTGCTAAACGGCAGTGGTTTTTAATCCGGTTTTATATTTTTATAATAATGAAATATATTTAAGATAATAGGAAAGGAAAGATATGGCTAGCGATCAAAAAGCTGATATTGGCGTATTTGGAGGTTCCGGGTTTTATTCATTTCTGAAGGAAATACAGGAATATGAAGTGGATACCCCCTACGGTGCCCCTTCAGATAAAGTGGTAATTGGCGAGGTTACAGGGAAAAAAGTTGCTTTTATACCCAGGCATGGAAGAAATCACGATTTACCTCCTCATAAAATTAATTACAGGGCGAATATTTATGCTATGAAAAAATTAGGTGTCCAGTATATTTTTGGTCCTTGTACCTCTGGAAGTTTGCAGCCGCACATAAAGCCAGGACAGTTTGTAGTATGTGATCAATTCGTGGATAGAACCAAAGGAAGAATTGATACTTTTTATGATGGCCCCAAAACTATTCATATAGCCATGGCTGAACCATATTGTCCAAATTTGCGGAAAATTGTAATTGAAAGTGCAGAAGAGCTCAAAATAGACTACCACCCCAGGGGTACTATAGTGGTTATTCAGGGTCCCAGGTTCAGTACCAAATCGGAGAGCAGGTGGTTTGCAAATCAGGGATGGGAAGTTGTAAGCATGACCCAATATCCGGAAGTGTGCCTGGCAAGAGAACAGGAAATATGTTACGTAAATATTTCCTTAATTACTGATTATGACGCAGGACTGGAAGGCCATCCTGAAGTCAAGCCTGTAACTATCGAGGAAGTAATAAGAGTGTTTAACCAAAACAATGAAAAGGTAAGAAACCTGCTTTTTAAAGCAATTTCAAAGATTACGGGTAAAAGAGATTGTATTTGTTCTCATGCGTTAAAAGATGCTGCAGTTAATTAGGTAGTAATTTACAAAAGAATTGATTACATGCTGTATAGGTATTATAAAAGAAGTAAGCATAAAAAATAAGGGAGGATTTTATGAAATTAGTAGGGGATGTAGAAATTGAAAATTTAGAGAAATTAAGAAGCGGGAAAGTCAGAGAAATGTTTTCTCTAGAGGATAGGATTTTAATAGTGACCACTGACAGGATTTCTGCTTTTGACTTTATTTTACCTTCTTTGATTCCTTTAAAGGGTATAATTTTAAATAAGATATCAGTTTTCTGGTTTAATTATTTAAAGGATGTAATTGATAACCATTTAATTGAGAGTGATGTAGGAAGGTTTCCAAAATACTTAAAGAGATATAAAGATACCCTTGGTGGAAGATCGGTTATAGTAAAAAAAGTAAAAATCTATCCTATAGAATGTGTTGTACGCGGATATATAACAGGTTCCGGCTTGGAGGAATATAAAAAGACTGGAATGATTGGAGATTTGAAATTGCCACCCAACCTTTCCAAATGTGACCGGCTGCCGGAAGCTATTTTTACTCCAACCACTAAAGAAGTGTCAGGTCATGATGTGGCTATTACTATAAATAAAGCTAAAAAAATATTTGGCGCTGAAATGATAGAATTTTTAAAGAAAAAAAGCATAGAGCTTTACATGAAAGCTTCCGAATATGCCATAAGGCAGGGTATAATAATTGCAGATACCAAGTTTGAATTTGGTATAACCGATGATAAGATAATACTGGCTGATGAGGCTTTAACCCCGGATTCATCCAGATTCTGGCCTTTGGATGAATATGTGCCTGGAAGAGAACAGAAAAGTTTTGATAAACAATATGTAAGAGATTACCTTCTTTCAACGAATTGGGACAGAAGATCCACTCCTCCCGAATTGCCTCGCGATGTTGTTGAAAAAACATCTGAAAGATATATTGCTGCCTATGAAAAAATAGTCGTGGAAAAATTCAAAGTTTAAATTTTCTGGTACTGGAAGGTAAAATCTAAAATTATTAATGTAGATATTGCACTGGCAAATAATTTTAATGCTGGCTCGTTAAATGTAGAGATTTCCATTTCTATTTATATTAAATAATATTCACTTAGATTCTAATCAGTGCAGGAGCCAAAGTAAGTTCTACCCTCAAGCATAGGAATGCCTTTCGATGAAAACCAGAAGTGTCCCTCCAGGACAGGATCAATCTGCAATACATAAATACCTTCATTGGTTATACCAATTATTAGAACTTCTATGGTGGCACTTTCACCGGGTTTTAAATTATTTAGGAGACTGGTTCTGGCGGGATTATCATAATTGAAATCCTCTACATTCTGCCCATAATAATGATAACCGATTCTGACCATATTTTCCCCACTGCTTTTCCAGGTAAAATCGGAGGTATTTGTAATTTCAATTTTTATATAGTTATCACTGTCGGTACATAAAAAAGATGGTATATACCCTTTTATTTCAGCCCCCACTTGAGCACTTTCATAATTTACTACATCAAACGCTTCTTCTTTCAATTCTTCAACTTCTTCTTCTGAAATACCTTCCGATTCTTCTTCTGTGACACCTATCTTATCAGTTATACGGGGCGAGCAGGATATAAAAGTTAAAATCAAAAAAAATGATATTATGATTATTACTGGCCAATTGATAGCTGGAATTTTAAATTTCATATTATTTTTTTTCCTCACTTTTTCTTTTATTAAGTTTTAACCGCAAACTTATTAGTAACTCATTATAAATTAAATTTATTATTTTTTGAATAAAAGAAATAAAATATATATAATGTTATTTGATTATTTTATATTAAATATAAGAGGTTAATATGACATCATTAGAAATTGTGGGTCTGGTTGCAATAATTCTGATTTCCACTTTTGCAATAGTAGCAATAATCATTGCTATACCGTTATTTAAATTAATAAATAAGATTAAATATATGGCGGGAAAGCTAAATGAGAGTCTGGTTCCTGTTGTCGAGAAATTAAATGACACCATAACTAACCTTAATACAGAGGTCAGCTCAATTGCGGATCTTACCCAGAGTATTAGTTCAATAGTGGAGCAGCTTGAAAAAGTTATAAGGCTTGCCCGGATTCTGGTAACCAGTCCTATAATTAAAATAATAAGTGCTTCAGCAGGGTTATTCAGTGGTCTTTCAAAAGCTGGTGCTGAAGGTAAAAAAAAGGAGGATGAAAAATGAATGTAGAAAAAGAGAAAACTGATGGAAAAAGTAGCTTTTTGGGTATAATGACATCATTACTTGTTGGTCTATCCGTAGGTTTTGTAATCGGAATTTTATTTGCTCCTAAGTCAGGGAAAGAAACAAGAAAAGAAATAAAAGAAAAGAGTGAAGAGCTAATCGAAAAGAGTAAAGAAGGTTTTGATATATTCGTTGGAAGAACTAAGGAATATGTAGATAGTGGTAAAAGCAAGCTGGCGGAGATAAAAAGCAGGAGTGAAGAATTTATCGAAAAAGGCAAGGGAAAAATTACAGATGTATCCAGGGTTTTAGGTTCTAAAGCCGGAAAAGCCAAAAAGAAAATAGAAAAAGTTGTTGAAAAGGGAAAAGATACTGCAAAAAAAGTTGAAGAAGGCCTGTCCTAGATAGGAAACTGGATTATATTGATTGAAGATAAACTTACCAAAGAGATTTTAAATACCTTACTTAGAAATGGTGCTGATTTTTCAGAAATTTTTGCACAAAGAAGAGTTTTCAATAATTTACGATTGGAAGATAGTAAAATTGAGAACTCAAGCAGTGGTTATGAATTAGGCTGTGGATTGAGATTGTGGGTTGGTGACAGTACTTTTTATGCCTATGTAGATTCACTTGAGAAGAATAAATTACTGAATGCGGCAAAAGTTTTAAGCTCCGCAATAAATGGAAGTAGCTCCCTTAAGGTTTTAAATCTTACTGAAACTAAAAGCTCCTATAATACAAATATAAAAAAATCCCCCGGTAAGGTTCATCCCGGAAGTAAGAAAAATACCCTTGAGGCGGTTGACAAAAATTCAAGAGATTTTAGCCCCACCATCATCCAGGTTAAATCGACTCTTTCTGATGCCGAGGAGGAAATATATATTGCAAATTCTTATGGTGCCTTTTCATTTGAAAAAATGGTAAAAACTTTTCTGGCAGTAAATGTGGTAGCCAGAAAAAGAAAGGATGTAAGGACAGGTTATAAATCACTGGCAAGAACAAGCGGTTATGAAGCATTTGATTTTGAAAATCCTAAAAGCCTGGCACGGGAAGCTTCTAAAATTGCAGTTAACATGCTTGGTGCCGTAAATGCGCCTGCAGGCGAGCTTCCGGTGGTACTAGGACCAGCATTTGGCGGGGTTATTTTTCATGAGGCTTGCGGTCATGGCCTGGAGGCTGATGCCATACTGAAGGATGCTTCAGTATTCAAGGATAAAATAGGGAAAGAGATTGCAAGTGATGTAGTAACTGCGGTTGACGACTCCACGCTTGAATACCATTGGGGTTCATATAAATTTGATGATGAAGGTTACCCTTCTTCAAAGACAGTGCTGATAAAAGATGGAATTCTGCAGAGTTATATTTATGACCTACGAACATCAAAAAAACTTGGAGCAAAACAAACCGGTAATGGTAGGAGGCAGTCTTTCAGACATGTTCCTGTTCCAAGAATGAGCAATACCTATATAGAAAGTAGAGATGAAGACAGCGGGTCAATTATAAAATCCGTAAATAAAGGCATATATGCCAGGGAATTTGCCGGTGGTCAGGTCGATCCGGTAACAGGAGATTTTGTATTCGGAATAAGCGAAGGTTACCTTATAGAGAATGGTAAAATCAGTTTTCCCATAAAGGATGCAACTCTTATTGGGAATGGTCCGGATATACTAAAAAAGATTGAGGTGGTGGCAGGCGATTTAGATTTTGCCCCCGGCTTTTGCGGAAAAAGCGGCCAGTCAATTTCAAATGAGGTAGGCCAGCCAACCATAAAGGTAAGTAAAATTACTGTAGGAGGCACAGAAAATTAGGATGCAAGATGATAAGAGATATAAAGTTAGAGACAACCAGTTAATAAATATATGCAAGGATACGGCTTCCAGGATAAATAAACACGCAGTAGATGAATTTGAGATTTTTGCTGCAAGCTCGGTAGAAAATGAAATAGAAATTTTTAAAGGAAAAGTAGAAACACTATCATTTTCAGATTCAATTGGTATAGGTATTAGAATTTTTAAGGATAAATCAATAGGATATGCATATACAACTGTACTTGATGAAAGCAGTATTGAGGACTGTATCTGGAAAGCTGTATCAAACTGTAAGATTACCGGAAGAGAAGATTATAATTATCTGCCCAGGGAAGAGGAATCCACATTTAAACAGAAACTTATAGGCGATAAGTCATTATTCCGGGAGGATTTTCTGGACTATGATATAGAAAGCAAGGTTACACTTGCAAAGAGATTGGAGACTTTAACAAAAAGTAAAGATGCTAGAATCGTTGACATCAACAATGTTATGTATAATGACAGTATTTATGAAACAGCAATTCTAAATTCAAATGGATTTTGTGATAAGTATAAGACAACTACATGTTTGATTTATGTAAATGCAATTTCCAAACAGGGTGAGGATACTTCGACAGGTGATTTCTTTGGATGCGGCAGGGCACCAGGTGATCTTGATCTGGAAGAAGTCGCAGAAAAAGCAGCTGGCCGGTCTGTTTCAATCCTGGGCGGGAAGAAAATCAAATCACAAAGAGTCGACCTTCTTCTGGACCAAGTTGTTTCAGCACAATTCTTAGGTATTATTGCCGGAAGTCTGACGGCAGATTCTGTACAGAAAAGAAAATCACTTTTTGAAGGTAAAATCGGGCAGAAAATATTCTCTATTGATATAAATATATTTGACGACGGGACTATACCTGATGGGCTTTCTTCAAAGCCATTTGACGGGGAAGGAGTTATCAAGGGTAAAACCTGTGTATTTAAAGATGGGTACCTGAAGACTTATCTTTATAATACCTATACTGCAAGAAAAGATAAAACCCTGTCAACAGGTAATGCAGTAAGAGCTTCCTACCGTTCGACACCAGAAGTAGGCATTTCAAACTTTTATCTTGAGCCGTCAGATATTGATTTTAGCCAGCTTCTGGGTGACATTGACAGTGGATTTTATGTTATGGATATAATAGGTCTTCATTCAGGCGCCAATCCCATTTCAGGACAGATGAGCGTGGGAGCGAAAGGAATATGGGTAGAAAATGGGAATTTAAGGAATCCGGTAAAAGAAGTAACTATTGCTACAGATATTTTAAGTTTCTGCAAGAGCATTAAAAAGGTTGGAAATGATTTAAGATTTATCCCTTCGGGTGGATATATAGGCAGCCCTTCGCTTCTGGTAAGAGATGTGACAGTAAGCGGAAAATAATTCATATTCCAGACATATAAATAGCCTCTTAGAACTTCTTGCATGGTTAACTTCTATAGGAGTTTGAATCTTTATTACCGTGCGGTTAGCCCACGGTAATAAATTTTACGTAACCCACCGTTTTACATATTATGGTTACTATTATTCCTGCAATCAGCACCCCCATAAATATATGCAGCAGAGCTTTTTTGGATGGTATACCAAAAACAAAGGCAATAAGTGCTCCTGTCCAGCCGCCTGTAACCGGAAGTGGTATTCCTACAAATCCTATCAGGGCAAAACTTTCATATCTTTCAAATCTTTTTGAATATTTTCTTCTGGTATGCTTGAAGAGCCATGTAAAAAATCTGTTGGCGAGACTGGATCTATTCATAAGGAATTTTGATACTGGCTCCAGTATCCACAATATGGCAGCTACCGGTATCATATTTCCCAGCACTGATATTATATAAGTTTCAAAAATGTTCATTCCGTAGGTCGAAAGTGCAACAGGAATAGATGCCCGGAGTTCACCTATAGGAGTCATAGCTGTAAAAAATGTTGCTATTCTTGGTGATAAAAATTCAAAAAAATTTGATGAGTCCATATCAGTTTTTTTATTTTTAATTATTTTATGCTATATTTAAAAACTAATTATAAATTATTTAAACAAAATTTTAACCATTATATAAGTTGAGCATATTACAGTCAATTGTTTTAGGTATAATTCAGGGCATTACCGAATTTTTTCCAATAAGCAGTTCCGGTCATCTGGTAGTTTTCCCTTATTTTTTTAACTGGGATTATCCGCCCCTTTACTTTACGGTAGCAGTTCATTTTGCAACGCTTGCTGCAGTAGTTACCGTTTTTTATAAAGAAATCTTCAGAATCATAAGAGAGGTAATTTTAGGTATTTTTATTAGGAAGCAGAGGACTTCAGGTAATTTTAAGATAGGCATTTTTTTAATAATAGCCAGTATTCCGGCTGCAGCTGCCGGGTTTTTCCTGGATGACTATGTGGAGAGCTTATTTAGCAAGCCTATGGCAGTGGCGATATTCCTACTTGTTACCACACTGTTTCTGTGGCTGGGTGAACTCAAAGGAAAACGTATTGAAGCGAAGCTTTCTAATGGCAGTGGCAATATCCAGGATATCAGCATTAATAAATATTCTTCCGGCACAAGTAAAGAAGTCATGGAAAGCGAGCTGACCAGCGATATCGAGGTTAAAGGAAGCGGCAGGAAAAAAGTAAGATTCAATCTTCCTATAGCAGTAATGGTCGGATTAGGACAGGCTGTAGCTATTTTACCCGGAGTTTCAAGATCGGGAGCTACTATATCCTTTGCCCGGTTTTTTGGGATAAGGAGAAGTGAAGCAGTTAAATTTTCTTTTTTGCTTTCAATTCCGGTTATTTTTGGTACCTTCATATTTGAACTTTACCGTTCTTCTGGTATCATTTTTGGAAGTAGTAATCTGCATGCGGTCCAAAATCTTATAGCCGGATTTTTATCCTCTTATCTTGCAGGGCTGTTTGCCGTAAAATTTATTGTTTATTTAACCAGAAAAAGGAATCTAAACATATTTGCCGTATACTGCATTTGTCTTTCTGCGGCAATTTTTATTTTTTATATGATGAATAAATTTATCTAAAGGAGAGTGAATATAGGGATTATGAAAGGAGTTATACTGGCAGGTGGGCTGGGGACACGCCTTATGCCGTGCACCAAAGTTACAAACAAGCATTTGCTACCGGTATATGACAAGCCAATGATTTACTATCCTCTCAGGACTCTGGTAAATGCAGGGCTGGAAGACATAATGATAGTAACGGGGGGCAACAATGCCGGGGATTTCTTAAGACTTCTGTGCAATGGCCTGGAGTTTGGGCTTAAAGATATAAGCTACACATATCAGGAAAGAGAGGGGGGTATAGCGGATGCTTTGAGGCTGGCAGAGAATTTTATAGATAATGATAAAGCGGTGGTAATGCTTGGTGATAATATAATAGAGGATGATATTTCAGATGCCGTAAGGGAATTTGAGAAGCAGGATATGGGGGCGAGAATATTCTTAAAAGAAGTCAGTGACCCGGAAAGGTTCGGGGTTGCTGAAGTTAAAGAAGGTAAAGTAATAAATATCGAGGAAAAGCCTAAAAAACCAAAAAGCAATTACGCAGTTGTCGGTCTCTATATGTATGATAGTGATGTATTTGAGATAATTAAGACTCTTAAACCTTCAGACAGAGGTGAACTTGAAATAACTGATGTTAATAATGAATATATCAGAAGAGGCACAATGAAATATTCCATTCTTGAAGGCTGGTGGGCGGATGCAGGTACCTCCTTTGAAGCATTATACAGGGCAAGTCAGCTGGTAAGAAAAGAGTTAGTAAATGATAAATCTTCGGATTGATATTTTACTTGCCGGTGTCTGTCAGATCTGTCCTATTTTTTTTGATTTACAGTAAAAACATCTGCTTACATTATGCGAGCTTTTCCATCTGCTATCTGAAGTTA
>JACKQG010008416.1_pt1 | contig 10046 bp, 10 predicted proteins | sample 8237621 | NCBI WGS metagenome assembly JACKQG01 (sample SAMN15677084, study PRJNA649215) | marine metagenome | biome: marine; feature: Black Sea; material: saline water; isolation source: suspended particulate matter (SPM) from the Black Sea western gyre | collected 2013-06-09/2013-06-10 | depth...
CATCACCGGTGGAAAGGATGGATACTGTTGGTCGTTGGCCTACTGCCACTTGCGACCGACCTACCACAGCCATCATGCCAATATGAGCGGGACTCAGGGTGACGCCTTTTTTAATGACCGTTTCACCTTTTTGAACATCTTCACCGGCTTTGCGAATATTTTCTTCTACATCGGCCCGGTCTTTGGCGAGGATGAAATTTCCTTCCTTATCAGTATCTTCCTGCATCAACACGGCGTTGGCACCCGACGGAATGGGAGCACCTGTCATGATGCGCATGGTCTGACCCGGCTTTAAAGTTCCTTTTGCTGAATATCCGGCGGCGATCTCTTCCACCACTTCGAGTTTGACCGGGGATTCAGGAGTGGCACTGGCGATGTCTTCTGCGATCAACGCGTACCCATCCATCGCCGAATTATCCAGGGGTGGATTGTTTAAACCTGAAACGATATCTTCGGCAAGCACTCGTCCAAGAGCCTCGCCCAAAGCAACCTTTTCGACGCCTTTAAATTGGATTTTTTCCAGGATTTTTTGCCTGGCTTCCTCTACGGGAATCTGACTCATGATGGTTCCTTCGGTTGATACACGATTATTCTCATATTCCTCTTCTCATAATCTTCTGCTGTGTTGATGTTCATAAACTTTGACCGGTCCGCTTCGTCGATCTTTAATTTTTTAAATGGGAGTGCCTCAATGATCCTGGACAAGGAAAGCTCTCGTCTTGACATGGCTTCAAAAAGAGGAACGATGAATTTTGGTTCGTAAATGGCGCACATGGGTTCATAACCGAAACGGCCTTTTTGAACATAGCAGGTTCCATATCTTAATGGGTCTCGCTTTTGAAATATTGTCTCAAAATCCTCTTCTTTTAAAAAGGGCATATCGCATGCGGTTATCATCCACGCCTTATCTGGGAATCGTCCCATCAAAGTCGCCAGTCCTCCTACAGGTCCCAGTTGGATGTGTTCGTCGTCAATACGCTCAATATTATCAATTTCTGGCAAACAACTCATATCTAGATCGGCCCGGGAGGAAATAAATACTTTATTGCAAAATTTGCCCACCAGTTTGACTGCCTTCTCTGTTCCCGTTATGCCATCATAGTTTAGCGAAAACTTTGGCTTTCCCATCCGCTTGCTTTCACCTCCCACAAAAACAGCTCCATAAAGTTCGCTGGCACATCTTTTGAAATGACCATTGACGAAGTCAAAGATTTTTTCTACCTCGTCTCGATGGAATAGAGGAATGCCCTGCTCAACAAACTGTTCCAGTGTTCCCGTCCCTTGATGCACAATTGCACAAATTCCCTTGCTGTCAGCGGGGATCGGCAGTTTTCCTGCGTCATCAAGAAACACAATTTTGTTGAATGGAGACTGCTTGTATCCTTCTATCAATATACAGTCACAGCGTTCTAATGCATGCGTGATCGTGAGTTGCTTGAAATCATTATCTGCCAGCACTCCAAAGTGGGTCGGGTCATTGATCGCCACAATCCCGGCGCCAGCTTCACGAACACGCGCGGTGTCTTTCCCGGTTTTGTCCATCTTGAAGCGGTGCGAATCGTGTTTGTAGTAACCCACACGGATATCTTCTTCAGCAAACCTTTTGGTCAGCCTTTCGAGTAGCGTGGTTTTGCCGACACCAGAAAAACCCGCAAAGCAAAGAAAAGGTGTTTTGAATTGTTCCCAATAAACATCCATAGAAATTGCTGAACCCTGTATAATGAAGGCCGAACCGGCATGGTTGCGGGTTCGGCAGTTAAGTCATTTAAAATGAGTGAATTAGGCTATTATTTCGCAGCCACCTTACGCTGTCAACCCTTTTCCTTGGCTTATTTTGTAGGCAAAGGTAGGCGAATTTAGGGGGCAATGTTCATCAAGGTTGAAGGAGGGAAAACCGGCTTGAAACGATTACAAAAATTGAAAAACTTTCTGGTTAGCGGTTCGGTACTATTAGCATTATTGGCGGGAATTGCAGGGGCGGAAGAGATGAATACAGCGGAAGCCCCTAACGTGCCCCCGCATACGTCTCGGATCATGCCGGAAACGGTAGTGGTCAAGTTTGAGGCGAAGGAGTTTGTCGGCCCTTTAGGGGATGGGAAAGACTACAAGTTCTGGAGCTTCAATGGAACGGTTCCTGGCCCTATGATCCGCGTCCGCCTTGGCGATACCGTGGAATTTCATCTTGCTAATGATGAAGCAAACCAGTTTCCTCATAATATCGACCTTCATGCTGTCAACGGACCGGGAGGAGGAGCCGGAGTCACTCTGGTGGCGCCGGGTGAGAAAAAAGTGTTTCAGTTTAAAACCTTGCACCCTGGACTTTATATTTATCATTGCGCTTCTCCTGTTCCCAGCATCCCCGAGCATATTGCCAACGGAATGTATGGTCTGATTCTGGTCGAGCCGAAACATGGTATGTCGCGGGTCGACCATGAATTTTATGTTTTTCAGAGTGAGTTTTTCACCCAGCCTTCAGAAGATGAGGGTGTTTTGGAATTCTCGCTTGAAAAAGGTATGTCCGAGCAACCGGATTATGTGGTGTTCAATGGAAAATCGGGGGCGTTGATGGGAGACAGCGCGTTGCAGGCTGAGGTGGGAGATAAGATAAGAATCTACTTTGGCAATATTGGACCCAATTCCGCATCCTCTTTTCACATTATTGGAGAAATATTTGATCAGGTTTATTTGGAAGGCGCCGTGAACGGAATCACCAACAAAAACGTGCAAACTACTTTAGTCCCTTCAGCCGGTGCTGCCATAGTGGAGTTCAAGGTCGACGTTCCCGGTAATTATTTATTAGTCGACCACAGTATTTTCAGGGTCAATAAGGGAGCCGTGGGTTTGCTCACTGTTACGGGTGAAGAAGATCAGGAAATTTTTAAGGTTCTCGATTAAGAAACTTTCTCTAAATAAAGTTATATGGAATTCAGAGAGGCCTTGATTTCCTTTTCAGTTTCCCGGTTGGCTGATTGGTTCCCAAACCGTACTGTTTCATAATAGTCGATGATTTTTTCTGCCAGTTTGAAGTTTTCCGCAGGGATGCCAGAACTCAATAATTCCCGTGCGGTCCAATGAGGTTTTGTTTGAATCCCTTTTTTCTTAAGACGTCTTTGTAATTCTTTGTAGAGTAGGACTGCTTGAGGTAGGGGGTGGCCTCTTTGTTTTAAAAGTAAAATGAGAAGGAACGCGGCAGACAGGATTAATAAAATCCAATTCTGATTCGATATCCATTTCCCCATTTCTTTCCATTCCAGAGAAGTCAGGTTTTTCAGCGAATCCACCACATCTCGGCTGCCTGAACGAAAGTACTGAACCATGTCAGACTGGTCTCTCGAAGAATAACGAATGATATAACGCTGCCAGTTCATCCGCAGAAGATCAAGGGTTCCGCCCATGCGGCTAAGAGATTGGGAGGCGATCGTGTTGGGATCAGGAGGAGTTGGATCGAACACGACCCATCCTCTTCCTGGTAAAAAGGCTTCGACCCAGGAGTGGGCATGACTTTGTCTTATGATCAGGTAGTTTCCCCATTCGTGCCATTCCACTCCGGTGAAACCATTGACCAGTCTGGAGGGAATCCCAGCCTCGCGCAGCAGGATGACCATGGCAGAAGCAAAATATTCGCAGTGGCCTTCTTTTCTATCGAATAAGAAATAATCCAAAGCCGTTTTATCGGGATCGTTTTTCATCTCCAGGGAGTAACCAAAGTCGCTAAAATGATTGAGAATGTTTAACGCTTTTTCTTCCGTTGAACGGGAGCTATGGGTCAGGTCTGCCGACAGTTTTTTAGTGTCTGCGCTGATTTGAGGAAGCTGTAAAAATCGCTCAGGAAAAACATTTTCATCCGGGTGCGGTAGTTCAAGATTGTAGGTTCGATTGGGATCAGATATTTCCGAAACCAGAGTATATTTTCTGGGCCCTGATCGCGAACCAACAGTTTTTAAAACAAACCCTTGATCCAAATTCAATTTTTTAAAATTGCCATCGATAAAAATTGGAATGCCGTGTGTGAACAGATAGGGGATGTTCATGGATTCCATGTATACCGTTTGTTCTACCACCTCTTTGGGTTGAGAAACGCGAAAAAGGCTGAGTCCTTTCCCCGGTTTATTAGATAGGTTAAATCCGTTGTTAAGAGTAGAGCTCCAGAACTTTCCATTGTAATGATCCAACACCACACCACGCCAAAGAATGCGAGATTGCGGCCGGTAGGGTTTTCCGTTCCTTGTATATTCAACGCGCATCACCACCGCTGAGTTTTGTTTGATTTTCCCCACATCACCGAGTGCGACCACATCAGAAAATCCGGTAATGGGTGAGGACGAGGTTTGCAAGGCGATAAAGCCCAGGCCGAGTCTGGGAAAGGTGATGAAGATTGCCGCCGTCATGATAAAACTCATTAAAACCAGCCCGGTAGACCATCCGATTAGAGATTTATTGAGTATTTCATTTTTTCCACGGTTTTTGAAGAATTGTGGTGGACTACGATTGCCTACCTGTTCTGCCATCAAATGATATGAAATCAGGCACCAACTCAATACCAGATAAAAACTGATAAAGACAATCCCAAAAGCCAGGCCTTGGACATAGAGGGCTCCAATTAAAAGGCAGATGATGGCAATGAGATACCCAAACAGATAATCGTTGAATTCTGTTTTGTAAATAAAACGTGTGTAAATGAGGTAGATCAGAAACCAGGACACCAAGTTTAAAATGGGTAAGTGGAAGAGCAGATACAGCAATATTACCAGCAGCAAACCCCAGGTAGAACTTGGAAGTTTATAGGATGGGGAAACTGGAACCGTAGAACGGTATTCCAGAACGAAACAATAGATCAATCCTGCAATGAGAATCCCTGCGGTTAGCCCCGTATAAATTTCACTCAGAGCCAAACAGATTAGAGCCAATCCAGATAGAAGATAGTTGCTGATCAGGAATCCGGTACGAAGGTTTATGGTGAAGTTTGACAATCGAAACCCTATTATCTAAAATGTTTTACTTTTTAAGACGTTAGTTCAATGCAGCCGATGGTGAGCTGTTATTGTTTGGTTTATTAAAAACCATCCTTAAATATTTTCTTCTATAGAAAATCAAATATTATCGCTAATTTTATCTGGAGGTTCCATGAACATTTTTGTTAAAGGCATTGCCGCAAGTTTAATGGGAGTATTAATGACCGGGACTGCCGCGCAAGGTGGAGAAATAGCTGTTATAGAAACCACCATGGGAAATATTGAATTGGAATTTCTGGATGATGTGGCTCCGGGTCACGTCAAAAATTTCAAAGATCTAGCGAATAAAGGCTTCTATGATGGAACCATTTTTCATCGTGTAATTCCAGGTTTTATGATTCAGGGGGGCGACCCGAATTCTAAAAGTGATGACCGTTCGTCTCATGGAACGGGCGGACCGGGCTACAGTATAGACGCAGAGTTCAATGATACGCCGCATAATAGAGGTATCCTTTCAATGGCTCGTTCGCAAGACCCGAATAGTGCAGGTTCACAGTTTTTTATCGTTGTGAAAGACGCCCATTTTCTGGATGGTCAATATACCGCGTTTGGCAGGGTGATCAATGGAATGGATGTGGCGGATAAGATTGTTGACTCTCCACGTGATTCTAGAGATAACCCAAATGAACGAATAGAGATGAAGTCAGTGAAAATTGTAAGTCGGTAAGTTAATTATTCTTCTTTAGGCTATAGGAAATAAGATGGACAACGAATTTAAAATCAATCTCTACGAAATAATGGGGACCTCAACTCCGGCAGGAAGAACGTCGGATGATGGGGAACCTGCGGGAGATACGATTAGAAACCTTTTGGTCGAAAACTGGGAAAAGTACGAAAAGATCTTAGTGTATTTTGAAGGCGTGGTGCAAATGACCCGGCCTTTTGTGGACGAAGCATTTGCCAAATTGCTTGAGACTTTCACTTTAGATCAGTTCAACCAGAAGCTGCATTTCCCGGATGCTAATGACCGAATAGTGAAAAGCTTGAACGATGCGATCAAGCTTAGAATGAAGATCATAAAGACCCAAAAAGAACGTGAAGAACAGTAAGGGCTAAAGGATCTTTTTTAATATAGGCCTTATTTGATGGAAGTTTTTGCTACATCTTCAATGAAGGGAGTAAGAAATGCTTCCACAGCTTTGGCATTTTGAACGGTGAAAACGCGATTATGAGAGGTGAAGGGGTCGTCAACGACAACTGCTTTTGCCTCTTCGAGTTCTTTTATAGCTTTTTTATTGCCTGGTTCTGTGGTCACTTCCAGGCTTTGGATCAAGTCCGCCTTTCCCAGGCAGGGCACAGCCGTGCCAATTGCAGCAACAACCATCCCGGACCGATGACGGTCGTTCAGAAGTAATCGTAGCAGCTCATCTTTCCACAGATAAGTCCTTGCTCCGCTTCCTCCTATCACGATCACGCCGTGAAAAACCCCTTTGACTTGTCTCACGCCTTTAGCAGCTGAGACGTAACTGTCTCCCGTGATACCTTCGATAGCATCAACGATCAATACATCTGGATTAGTGCGGCCGGTTTTCATACCCACAGCTTCTTTTAATTTTCCGGAGGCAACTAGAACGTTGGCTCCCTCTGAGTTCATGGCTTCGAAGACGGGATCGAATTCGCTCTCCATATAGTAATCTTTGGGAATGACGATCAATATGTTTTTTCCTACAAGCCGGTCCATATCTTAATGCCCTTTAATTTTAAAATTTTTAAGACTTCACCTTATGGAAACAGGTGCCGCCTGTTTGAATGTTTTCGTCCCCTTGTTTGTCGTGGTTCCCAGATGGGTGAGCCTCGCCGTCAGTGGTTCAGGGTAATCGATTCTGTCTGCTTTACAGACTCGGAGTCTAGCACAAAGCGATAAAGGAGAAACCCGTTTTTTGCAGAGAGTTGTTCTCCGTGTTTGAGTAGAAAATTTTTAAAAATAGCTCTTTCTCCCATTGTCAGAGCGGAATCTTTTCCAAATACATAATTAAAGTTGAATAGAACATGGGTGATTCCACGCGCTTTCAATCGATTAACGATATCTGCCGCATAAACACCCTTATCAATGATTTCGGACAAAGTATGGGATTCGAAAAAAGTATCACTTATGAAGGGGCGATTCATTAAGTATCCGAAATTTCTCATATAAACCATTAAGACTTTGTCTTTTTCCGTTAACATTTTGTTGGCATCTTGATAAGACGGGTAGGCCTTGATTTGACGGGTTAAAAACTGTTCTCGGGTTTCTTTTTTGAGATGATAAGAAAGTGGATTAATACGAAACCATTATTTCATTATGGCGGATGTGTTGAACAAAAAACCTAGAGCTAGAATAGCTGTGAAAAAATATTTTTCTATTTTTCCGGTTCGGTATTTTATGAAAATCTGGTTTAGTCCAGTGATCAACGAAACGGAAAGAAAAGCCAGCGCAGGTGCGAGAAGTCGTATGTATTGTGTTTGCAGAAACCAGAATACCAGCAATACTGAAAACACAATAATTGCAGGAAGGGATTTGCGATTCAATCCGAATAGTGCAGGTAATAGTAATAAATAAAGAATGCCGATTTTTCCGTCAAATTTGAGGGAATGCAGTTCGCTGAAAAATGTAAGATGGATGGGTAGAGATAAGAAGTCGAGAATGCTATGCCCCATTCCAAAAGACGAATAATATTGATACTGCAATTGCGAGCGAGTGATGTCCCAATTCATTCCGGTTTCGCCATTAAATATATTCATGAAAAAGGGTGCAAGGGGGTTTCCCGTAAAAAAATAGTTTCTTGCCAACCAGGGAGAAAGGATTAGCAGAGAGCCCAATATCAGCATCAGGCATTGACCCGCAGTCTGACGCTCATTTTTATGAGTGCGGCCATGAAGAGCGAGCCCCAGGAATGCCAGGGGCAAAATGATGACGGCGGTTAGCTTGGTTGCAACGGCAGCACCCGCAAACAAAGTCATTAAAATAAACCAGCTGGGTTGTTTTCGTGTGCATCCGTTTTCCCAAGAGTAAAAAGCCAGAAAAACATAGGCAGCCGCTTGCAGATCGACATAAGCGGAAGAGGCCACGCTAAAAAATGTGGGCGTTGAAATAAAAATCAGGGGCGTCAGCCAGGCATAGCTATCATCCACCTTTTGTTTGGAGTAATGCCATAGGGCAAACAAAAGCAATAAGACAATTCCCAAGCCGATAAGTTGCGCCAGAGAATCAGAACCTAATGCCAAAGCAAAAAGATAAAGCATTTCTATTTGCTGAGGAAAAAATGAATAGATATTGTTGGGTAAGTTGACTAAACCTCCAGCTTGCAGGAAGGCTTTTGGAACAGCCAGATGATAAACCAGGGCGTCCGTCGCAAACGCGGGAGCCATAGCCAGACCTATTGAAAGAAGAACAAGAAGTCCCAGAAACGATTGGGTCATATTTTTTAGTCCGGCATCCTCTTTCGTTGCAGAGCTTTGGAAAATATTCAAAGCATTTTTTAGATGAAAAAAGTTTTTCCAACCAATAAGTAGAAAAGCCCCCAGAATTCCCCAGCAAATGGCGGAGTTAACCCAGCCCGAAAAAACAAGGACCGCCATAAGGGCTGAAAAAAAAATGGAACCCAGTGCGGTGGAAAACAAAAATGCTTCCCCCGGTTCTGAAAATTTCAAACCGAGAAGTCTTTTCGTTATCAATTGACCGGAGTTGAAGAAGGTCAGGAAAATTAGAAGGAATAATGCAAGATCCATCAGCACTATTTGGGGGGATTAAAAAATGAAATTTTTGGTGAGTCCATCATGGGTTGCCCGTTCACCTAATGAGCGGGCTTGGCAAGTTCAACTTGCAACCCCGCTTGTTTCGTTTGAAGTAAATAATGAAAATTCTTCACTGGCCTCTTTATAATCATCAAACCAGGCAGCGTCTGGGTTCCTGTAAAAAGCCAAAAAGCGTGCATTGTCCTCTGAATTTGCGGCGCGTGCATATTTAAAGAAAATTTGATCTTCGGTCATTCCGACCACTTCAATTTTCCCTGACTCATGCGACATCACAAGGCGAGCTCTTTTAGCAAGGCCTGAACATCGTATTCGCGCTTTTTCAAAAATTTCGTAGCCTTTTTCAATCGGTATAGAATAGGTTTCATTGCCCAGAGTCGGGCGGCATAAAAATACATAATAAGGCGGAACGCCGATAAATGAAAGTTTGGAAAACAACTCCGCCAGAACATCGGGATCGTCATTGACTCCCTTGACCAAGGGGGTTTGGTTGACCAGAGAGACTCCGGAATCCATCAATGCGTTGAGTCCTTCCACCGCTTGCTCCGTGAGCTCTCTCGGATGATTGAAATGTGCCATTACATAAATTTTCTTTTCATTGGTGCTGTATTTTCGAAACATTTCAAGCAGAGACGGATCGTTTAAAATTCTAAACGGATTGAACGCCGGCACCTTCGTACCTATCCGTATGATTTTGACATGATCGATTTCACGGAGTTGTTGAATAATGGGTTCCAGTTTGCTGGTGGAAAGAATCAAGGGATCCCCTCCTGTCAGGAGAACATTATTGATTTCTTTGTTGTTTTTAATATATTCGAGGCCTTCACTAATATCTTTGGTGACCTCGTCGTTCTCATTCATAAACAAGCGCTTGCGGAAGCAAAAACGACAATAGGCAGCACAAACCTCATTGACCAGCAATAATGCGGTCGAGGTATATTTATGCTCTAAACCACGGACTTTCGTGTATTTTTCTTCATTGGAAGCATCGAGTTGACCCCATTCATTCAACTCTTCGACATCAGGCATTATTATGCGTTTTATAGGGTCTTTGGGATCGTTCCAGTCAATTAGAGATTGATAATAATCATTGGTTCGAAAAACAAACCTATCGTTCACTTTCTGCATTTCCTCACGTTCTTCTTCATTCAATTGAGGAATCTGCTCCAATTTTGTTAAATATTTAATTTTTTTAAATTTTTCGCTGAGGTGTTTAAGTAAAACATTCATTTGCCACCTCCTTAAATGGCAAAGTCCCATTGTCAGTTGAAATTGAACAATGCCTCACGCCACTTTAATAAT
>JACKQG010008417.1_pt1 | contig 10046 bp, 13 predicted proteins | sample 8237621 | NCBI WGS metagenome assembly JACKQG01 (sample SAMN15677084, study PRJNA649215) | marine metagenome | biome: marine; feature: Black Sea; material: saline water; isolation source: suspended particulate matter (SPM) from the Black Sea western gyre | collected 2013-06-09/2013-06-10 | depth...
TCCCTTGTCAGCGTCAAGAGGAACATTATTAAAAAAAATAAAATAAGATTCGATTTTTTTAAATTTTTTGATATCGATATAATTAAATATACAGATGTAATTAAAAGAAATATATAAAGTATATCCACTCTAAGCATTGTTTCTAATGCTATTAAAGGAACATACATGATTAATAAAATTATTATTAAATGATTAATAGCTTGTTCTTTATTAATTATTTTTAAAATTAAATAAAAAAAACTTAAACTCAGACTACCTAAAATATTATTTAATAAAAAAAGATATAAATTATGATTTGGTGTCAATTTATATATAAAATAAGCTATATAATTATAAAGCTTATAATCATTAAAACCATTTCCCAAAAATATATCTTCTATGGTTTCAGTATAGTCGCCATATAATTCAAATTTAAATACAAAATATTTATACAAAAAAGAAATTAGAAAAATCAACCAGAAACCAGATATATCAATATATTTTTTCTTAAAAGAAAAAATATTATTAATTATTTTATTGTATTGAATTAATAAGAAACATAAAACTATTATAGTAAAAAAAACACCTACTACGTTTGGCTGAATTAGAAAAATATCATCACCATAACGAGAACTAAAATATTTGTTAATCACAAAAGGGATGATTATAGATAAAATAATTAATGTACTAAAAATTCTTTTTAGATATATTTCTTTAGTTCGCATTGCTTATACTGTAATATATTATCAAACTAACAACTCTGCAATAACATATGCTGTTGTCCATAATCATACCATGTTTCAATGAAGTAAATACTATCAGAGAAGTGATTAAAAAAATAATTGATCAAGATTATATAAAAAAACAAATCATCTTAGTCGATGATAATTCAACTGACGGAACGACTAACATAATAAAAAATGATCTTGAAAATATTATTGATCATGTTATATATCAAAAAAATAATCAAGGAAAAGGAGCTGCAATACAAAAGGCTTTGCCATATGTAAAAGGTGATATTGTAATTATACAAGATGCAGATTTAGAGTATGATCCAGCAGATTATAAGGCCCTTATTGAGCCAATTATTCACCTTAAAAAAGAAGTTGTTTATGGTTCTAGGGTTCTAAATAAATCACGATATAGAGATACTCGTTTTACTTCACTTTATAGAGTATTTTTCAATCATGTTTTGACAACTATCACTAATCTATTGTATAGACAAAAACTTACTGACGCCCATACTTGCTACAAATTATTTGTTTCAAGCATAATACCAAAATTGAAGCTAGTTGAAAAAGATTTTGCTTTTTGCCCAGAATTTACTGCACAAATATCAAAATTAGGTATTAAAATTCATGAAGTGCCAATTTCATATAATGGCAGAAGTTATCTTGAAGGAAAAAAAATAAAAATGATTGACGGATTAAAAGCTACTAAAGTTTTATTTAAGAATTATTAATAGATAATTTTTTTGAAAAATTACTTAGAATAATTCCTAAAACAAAAGATCCATAACAAATTATTGATAAAGTCCATTCATTGTGAAATAGAGCGGGATAAAGAGGCAATAAATAAAAAACTTCTAATGTAAGAAATAACCATACTGCAAATATAAAAATTCCAAAATCAGGAAATACATCTAAGAGAAGCCTATAACTTCCCATGAATCCAGCTAAAAAACCTATCATATAAAAGCAATAGCTTAAATACTTTAATACCACCGCTTAATTATCCACCAATGTAAGACATTTCAATTTTATTTTGCAGCTTTTTTTGATTGAATCGTATTTCTGAATAGTGATCATTCCTCTTTTCCCAAATATCTTGAAAAAACTCTAAAAATTTTTCATCACTTGGATTAGCACGAATAATTTTTAGAAGATCATGTCCGTTAGTTGAAAAAAGGCATGTAAAAAACTTTCCATCTGCAGATATTCTCCCTCTATCACAATTAGCACAAAATGGTTTAGATATAGATGAGATAAAAGCTAACTCGGCTTGATGATTATTCATTTTCCACCTTTCTGATGTAGAATTTATTTCATCGCTAAGTTTATTAATTTTATATTTTCTAGATATTATATCTCTAATCTCATCAGAGGTAATAACATTTTCAATGGTCCAACCATTTGACTCCCCAACATCCATATATTCAATAAACCTCAGTTGTACATTTCTATTTTTGAACTTATCAATCATTTGTATAATATCAGAATCATTAATATTTTTAATAACTACCATATTTATTTTAGCAAAACCAAATATCTTGATAACTAAATCAATTGCATCTACAACATTTTCATAGTCCTGATTTGTTGTATTTAGATAACTATTGGTTTTTTTAGAAAGAGAATCAAGACTAATTGTAATTGAATCTAACCCGCTTTCTTTTAATTTTGAAGCTATTGATTCGTTTAAAAGTGAGCCATTGGTAGTCATTGATATTTTATTAATATTAGTATAAGACCTTATACCCCTGACAAGGTTATCTATATTTTTTCTTAATAAAGGTTCGCCTCCAGTCAGCCTAACTTTTTTTAACCCAAAGTTCTGAAAAATTTTTATTAATCTTATTATTTCTTCGTATGATAACAAATCATTTTTTTTAAGAAATTTATATCCAGAGCCAAATTTCTCTTCTGGCATACAATACGTGCACCTAAAATTACATTTATCAGTTACCGATATCCTGAGATATTCAAAACTTCTGTTTAATCTATCTAAAATATTATTTTTGAGCATGCTTTGCATTCTTTATCTTTTGTTAGTTTAAGAACTTTGTAGTTTGAAAATTTTATATCAATTATTAGCAATTTACTTTGCAGTGTTTCTCCAATATCTAGAAGTACTTTTATAGTTTCAGTAGCCTGGATAGATCCAACTACACCAGTCAAGCTGGATAAAACACCCTGATCTAAACATGTAGCGTCAAGATTGGGTAAATCATCGTAAAGACAATTATAACAGGGCATATTTGGTAAATCATTTCTAAAAACAGAAACCTGGCCTTGCATTTTTGAAGCTGCACCCATAATCAGAGGTTTTTTTGATTTTAGTGTCAGCTTATTTATTATAGAACGTGTTTCAAAATTATCCGTAGCATCAATAATTACATCAACATCATCAAAAATATTTGGAGTTACATTACTATCAATATATAAATCTGATTTTTCAATCGTTATGGATGGATTCAAAGCAGTTAACCTATCATAGGCTACATCAGTTTTCTTTCGCCCTACATCATTAGAAGAAAACAATATTTGTCTTTGCAGATTTGTAATGTCAACAATATCATTATCAATTAAAGTTATCTTTCCTAATCCTGATGAAGCTAGGTAATAAGCAATAGGGCAACCCAGCCCTCCAAGGCCAATCAACATAACATGCTTGTTTAAAAGTTTATGTTGTCCATCAATGTCTATTTCAGGTAACAGTATATGTTTATTATATCTAAGAAGGTCATCATCACTGAGGCCTGATTGATTATTTTTGTTTATTTTCATTGAACTTTTCAAGTTGTTCCTTAGTTGCAGCCTTTTGGTGTTTTAATTTATATTCATCATATGGCATGCCATAAATGATTTCCCTTGCTTCATCATAAGTTAATGTCTCTCCTAATTTTTTTGCTTCATCAACATACCATTTTGATATACAGTTACGACAGAAATTCGCAAGATTCATTAAATCTATATTTTGTATATCAGGGTTTTCTCTAAAATGAGTGAGCAATCTTTGAAAAGTTGCAGACTCAATTTTTATTTTTTTTGCCATTTTAATTTTATCCTCATATAACATATATTTATCCTAATTTAATTGCTCATATTGATAAATATAACATGTATGGACATATAAGTTTAAAAATATCAATATTTTTGACTCAGACTAATTAAAAAATTATTATTATTTTTCTATTTTATTTAATAAACCATTATTTTGAAATATCTGAATTCCTATTATAACTATAATAAGGCCAACAAGATAATTCCAGAATATATTTTCGCTGAAAAATATAACTCCAAAAAATATTGACCATATTGGTATTAAATAATTCATTATAGAAACAAAGGTTGCACCAGATGTTTGTAGAATCTGGAAATAAATTATAGTTGCAATAGCTGTACAGAAGATACCTAAAAATATTACAGAGTAAATATTATTATTACTTACATATGCTTGATCAATATTTTCAAATAAATATAAATATAAAAACATTATAATAGCTGAAAATAAGATAGTGCCACTGGACGCGTTTAAAGGATCTGTAATTTTAAATTTTTTTCCATAAACGGCTGCAAAAGAATAAAGTATAGCACCTCCAATAACCATTAGTTCTGATGATAGGTTGTTAAAACTATTTTCTGACAGCAGGTTTTTTTCTGGAATTATTAAAATAGTTATACCAAAAAAGGCAATAATAAAACCTACAAGCTTTGTTTTTGTCATACGTTCATCATCAAGAAAAAAATGAGACAAAATAAGAGTTGAAATTGGCATAGTTGACATTAAAATTCCTGCAAGAGAACTATCAATATTTTTTTGACCATATGCTATTAATAAAAATGGAGCCACAATTCCGACTAAACTCATAAATAAAAAATATGGCCATTGCTTAATAGTTATAATAATTTTTTTATGTATTATAAATACTAAAATTAATAGAACAATGCTGCCAACTATTAATCTTCCTGCAACTATGAATTCGGGCGTGAATGTTTCAAGGGCTTGTTTGTTTAAGGTAAATGCTCCACCCCAAACAGCAGATAGAATCATTAATAGTATCCAATTCATTGTATATAGTTTCATCTTAAGTTATCCTTTTTCATAGGAATTATGTAAATTTAACTTCTTTAGTAAGCATATGAAAATCTTATCAATAAATATTTCTGAGCCAACGAAAATAATCTTTAATGGAAAAGAGCTTATCACAAGTATTTTTAAAAAGCCTGTAGAAGGTGAAGTTACAATTACAGATATGGGTATAAAGGGTGACAGACAAGCAGATCTTAAAGTGCATAGGGGATATGACAAAGCAATATATGCTTACTCTCATAAACACTATAAAATGTGGTCTGATGAATTAAATAAAAATTTTCAAGATTATGGATTAGTTGGTGAAAACCTTACAGTTGATGATTTTGATGAAAAAAATATCTGCATAGGAGATGAAATTAGAATTTCTAATTGTCTAGTACAGGTAACACAACCTAGGGTCCCATGCTATAAATTAGGTATAAAAATGAATGACAGAGGATTCCCTAAATTATTTTCCCAAAGTTGTTATGTGGGGGGTTATTTAAGAGTGCTTGATGTGGGCAAGATATCATGTGAAGATGAATTAAAGGTTGTCAAAAAAGAACCTAATAGTCTTTCTTTATTTGATATAGCTAATCTTATTTTTAAAGATATAGATAATGTAGAGAAAATGAAGCAAGCGTTAGATATAACACCCCTAACTGAAGAAATAAAAGAAAGATTTAGAGAAAGACTAATGAAACTTGGAGACTTTGATTCTTTATAAAAATATGAGAATTTCAAATATAAAAATAGTTGATGATGATGAGAAATTTGTAGCTTGCAGTGGAGATAAAAATACTGGAGCACATCCACAAATATATCTTAATCTTAGAGATGATGATGGTACAATAGAATGTTATTATTGTGGAAAAATATTTGTTTGGAAATCATTTTTCAAAAAGAAGAAAAGTTAAAAATAATTATGTTTACAGAAAGAAAAACAATAAAAGAAGTTGAAGAAGGAAATAAACTTAGTCCAAAGTTTAATAGTGATGGTTATATTCCAGTTGTTACTACTGACACAAAAACTGGAAAACTTTTAATGCATGCTTACATGAATGATGAAGCGTTAAGATGTACTATAGAAAAAAAAGAAGCTTATTACTATAGTCGTAGCAGAAAATGTATTTGGCATAAAGGCGCTACCAGTGGTTTTATACAAAAGGTGGACAAAATTTTAATTGATGATGATCAAGATTGCGTGTGGTTACAAGTAACTGTGTCTGGAGATGCAAGTTGCCATGTTGGTTATCGTTCATGTTTTTATAGAGAAATAAAGTATGATGGTAAAAATATTAAACTAGTGTTTACAGAAAAAGAAAAAGTATTTGATCCAGATGATGTTTATGGTGATGCGCCGAATCCTACAATATTATAGAATGCTATAAACTAGAGTTTAAATTTTGACTAAAAAACTTAGCTAATATCCCAGTAATATAGAAATTAAGCATCAAATATATTGGACCCATTTTCATTGATGCAAAAAAGTAATATATAGATGGAATTGGGCTATATATTGAAAAATAGTGGTAAGTGAAATGAATAAATATAATAATGGGTACTAGAATAAGCGCTCCACAAATAATATTTCTTATAATACCCTTTAAAATTAACATAACTAATGAATAAAACTATTGATAAACTAAGTATAACAAAAAAACAGGTTTGGTCACTAATTTTAGGAATCAAGTCTATATTTAGTAATGCAAAAAGTCACCAAAAAACATTATCAATCAGTAAAAAAATCAATAATAGTAATTTTAATCTTACATATAGTTTTGATAAACAAAGAATAATTAATAAAAATTTTAAAGTAAATAATGTCAATAAAGAATTATTTGATATCTTCCTTCCAATTATTCTAAATAAAGATAAAGGACCTTACATTATAGGGCATCTGGCTCAAACATTAGATGGATATATTGCAACACAGGCAGGAGAATCCAAGTATATTAGCTGTAGAGAAAATATTGAACATATTCATAGATTACGTGCAATTTCAGATATTATTATTGTAGGCTCAAAGACTGTGTTATTAGATAACCCAAAATTAACAACTAGAATGGTAGAGGGATCAAATCCATTAAGGATGATTTTAAATTCAAAAAATAATTTAAATAATAATTTAAAAGTTTTTACTCATAAAGATAAAAATGGCTTTAAAGTTATTAATAAAAATAAACAAAAACAAATGAATAATACTTTTAGCCTTCCAGCATATAAAAAAGGATTCAAAATATCTGATATAATTAAACTCATCAAGAAACTGAACAAAAGAATTGTTTTTATCGAAGGTGGTGGATCAACAATATCGAGTTTTTATTCTAATCAATATTTAAATAAACTACATCTATGTATATCTCCAATTATTATCGGGGATGGCAGGAATAGTTTTATTTTAGAAAAAAAATCTAACATAAAAGATTTTAAAGATCATAAAATATCCTACTATAAAATGGGTTCTGACATTTTATGCGACATTGACTTATCTATTTTTAGTACTAAGAAAAAGAATCAGGCCAGGTAATGAACAAATTAAACTTAGCAAACCGTAAATTATAGCAACACTAATACTCACATTTGCGGAAAGTCCTAATAAAAAAGAAATAAAGAGAGCGGTCGTCTCCCTAATCCCCCAGCCACCTATGCTAATAGGTAAAGTCATAGAAAAAAGAATTATAGGAGTAAACACTAGAAATGCAAGATAATCAATATCTAAGCCTAAAGATAAAGCTGCTATTATGTATATTAATATATAAGAGGAAACAACTAAAAATGATAAAAACAAATGATTCCAAAAAACTGCTCCCGTAAATATTGAAAAAAAATTTTCACCTATTTGTTTATTCTCAATCATTTTTTTTATTTTTTTCTTTAGAAACCATCTAACCATAATAATAATTATAAGTGATGGGAAGAAAAGGTATAAGAATGCTACAAACTTATTATGAATAAAGAAGTAAAATGTCAAGGATACTAAAAATGTTCCAAAAAGCATAATTTGACCAGATAACCTTTCAAATACTACTGACTGAAATGATTTTCCCATTTTAAATAATTCATTTTTGTTTTCAGCACTATGATAAATTCTGTAAATATCACCGATAATACCACCAGGCAAAATATTATTCATAAAGTTAGATATATAATAGAATCTTAGTGAGTAAGAAAAACTAATATCTAGGCCTGTATGTTTAGAGATATACATCCATCTGTATGCTGATAACGAATACTGAAGAAAACTTATGAAAAAAATTAATAATATATATTTATAATTAATAATTAAAAGTAATTCATAAATACTTACGCCATAACTATCTATGACTAAATATAATAATATTATAGATACCAAATACTTTAAGACATTAATAATTAATTTCATGTAATTATAAGAATATCATCATGTTTAACTACAAGGTTAGATTTCTTAGATTCTATTTTTTTTGTTCTTTCTGCATGCCACTCTTTTAAAATATTTTTATCAGTAATATCATCTTCTTTTAATGCCTTGATAATTGTTTTGATATATTGGTGTTGAAATAACTGATCTGGTTGTTTATTTGATTTAACAAGCCACGATGAGTCTTTCTTTAGACATTTATAACCTTTCTTTTGGCTATAAGATTTAATATACTTTACACATTCAGAACCAAGAGCTAAACCTGTTCCTTTGTCTTGTTTTTGATGCCTATTAAAGTTGTTAATTATATACTTATCAAACTTATTTATTGGATTCCATTTTATAATTCCATTAAAACAAATTGAGAAATAAATAAGTTTATTTGATGATACTTTGTTTAAAAGTTTTCTTATAAATGTTTTTGATAACAAATCTGCTACAGCTGAAAGACTAATTAGGTTATATTGATTTATTTGCTGCAGTGCGCTCGATATATCATCTTCTTTTAAAATTATTTCTATATTTTTAGTTTTTAATGTATTTTCAACCTCAAATTTTCTTCTTGAAATTTTATTAAATAAAAATTTTTTTTCTCGAAAATATTTTGAAAAAATAATAGCAGCTTGATTGAGAAGTTTTTTATTATGATCAATCATTATAATTTTATTAATAGCAATTTTATTTTTGAAACACCATCGTAAGAAAGAACCTGTGCCACAACCTAAATCAATTATATTGTTTATTCTATCTTTATTTTTAATTAAAAAATTATTAAGTAAACTGCTTCGTGAATTATTATCATAATTTTCTCTTTGTGTAATCCATGATAAATTAAACTTATCTTGTTTCATTTAAAACTCTTAAAAATTTATTTTTTGTTGACTTCCACCCATATAATTGTTTGCTTTGTATCTTATCAATAGAGTTTGATTCCTGAAGGCTTGCTTGAATTTTTTCTGATAAATCATTCACATTATCCATTTCAAAAAATATTACGTTTTGATCTTTTAGTGATTCTCTTAAAACTGGAATATTAGTAGTAATAACTTTTAATCCTGATACTGCTGCTTCTAAAAGTGATATTCCAAACCCTTCATATCTTGTGGGTAGTACAAATATCATAGATTTTTTAATATATTTAACCATGTCATCTTTTTCTAGTGTCCCAACAAAGTTTATTTTTTTTTGTAATTGATACTTTAAAATTTTTTCTTTTAAAATATTAAAATACTTTGGATTCATATTGCAATCACCGATAATGTTTAATGTCCATGGACAATCAATCTTTTGTAAGGCATCTATTAAAATGTGGTAACCTTTTCTTGGAATTACGTTACCAACCGTTAACATATGTGATGATAAACAGTTTTCTCTTTTGATAAAAAACCTATCATCAATTCCTGGTTCAGCAACATAAATTTTTATTGGCTTATTTAGGAATTTAGATAATTGATTTTTGATATAGTGGCTGACAGTAACAATTATTAATTCTGCATTGAGGACTATTCTCTCACTATAATATTTAGTTAGATTTGAGAAAGGAGTTGATGAGTTTTCTAGTGAAGATGGATGATGCATGAGTATAATTATTTTGAATTTTTGAGTCAGGCTTGAGATTATATTTTTTATTTTAGGTAATAGTAGCCCATCAACACACACAGTTGTTCCTCTAGGTATCTTATTAAATAATAATGCTATCCTAATGTTTGTAGCATTTGGATCAATGAAAATATTTTTTTGATATATAAAATCCTCTTTTAAAGACTTTCCAAGATTAATATCATATGAAGTTCCGCCTGTAATAGATTTTTTAAAATAAGGGATAATAAAAAATATCTTTTTCATTATCCAAGTAATTTTTTATATGAAG
>JACKQG010008418.1_pt1 | contig 10045 bp, 7 predicted proteins | sample 8237621 | NCBI WGS metagenome assembly JACKQG01 (sample SAMN15677084, study PRJNA649215) | marine metagenome | biome: marine; feature: Black Sea; material: saline water; isolation source: suspended particulate matter (SPM) from the Black Sea western gyre | collected 2013-06-09/2013-06-10 | depth...
CCATGGCACCATATCACCACATCACCATATCACCACATCACCACATCACCATATCACCACATCACCATGGCACCATCTCACCACATCACCACCTCACCATATCACCACCTCACCATATCACCATGGCACCATATCACCACCTCACCACCTCACCACATCACCATGTCACCATTTTCATTATGTTTGCATAAAGAGTCTTACGTAAATGGAAGAAGAGAAACCAAAAGTCTATTCCCGGAGGAAGTTTTTCCATCGTCTCTCCATATCGGTGATCGGACTTGCCGGTCTGGCAGCGGTTCCTTTTATTATATCCTCCATCATCCCCCGGAAAGTAATTGAGAACAGGCGTATCCGGATCGGGAAGCCTGATGATTTTCCGATCAACCAGATGACCTTTCTCCCCGAACCGAGGCTCTATATTCTGCGTGACCATACCGGCATAGCAGCTATGTCTGCAATCTGTACCCACCTGGGTTGTGTGGTGGATAAAGATCCATCCGGTTTCCTCTGTCCCTGCCATGGTTCATCGTTCACTGTTAATGGGATCGTCCTTACCGGGCCGGCTCCCAGGAGTTTGCCGTGGTATCGGGTTAACATGATGCCTGATGGCACCCTGATCGCTAACCTGGATAAAAAAGTCTCTCCCGACACCCGTTTTGTCGTCTGATTATGGATCAGCAGAAAACCACCGGCGATGTAACCGTTAGAGAACGTATTAAAAATGTCTCTCAGAACTTCTTTCTCCATATTCATGCACCACGGATTCATCAGGATTCGCTCACACCCCAGGCAACCTGGGGACTCGGTGTGATCCTGGCTTCCCTATTCTTCACCCAACTGATCACAGGCATGCTGCTGATGATCCATTATACCCCTTCGGTAGAGTCTGCCTATTATTCGGTGAAAGAGATCATCTTTTATGTGCCCGGCGGCAGAGTGCTCCGGAACATCCATCGATGGTCGGCTCATGCAATGGTCTTTGTGACGTTTCTCCATCTCTTCCGTACCTTTTACAAAGGAGCCTATTATGGTACCCGGAGAACTAACTGGGTAATCGGTGTGGTGATGCTGCTGGTGGTGATGATGATGAGCTTCAGCGGCTACCTGCTCCCCTGGGATCAACTGGCCTATTGGGCTGTCACGATCGGAGCCAATATCGCTGCCTCGTTCAGGGAGTTAACCGATTTGATCGGGATTACCGGTCTCTTTGATCCGGGAGGTCTATTCAAGCGTATTCTGCTGGGTGGCCAGGAGGTCGGACAGGCAACCCTGACACGATTCTTCACCCTGCATGTCATCATCCTGCCGGTAACCCTGCTCATCTTGATCGGCTATCATTTCTGGCGGATCCGGAAAGCAGGTGGTTTGGCCAGGGTGGTTCGTTCTGATGAGGACCAGAAAGAGATCCCCGCCTGGCCAACTGCCTTGTGGGCCGAACTCTCAATCTTCCTGTTGGTAGCCGCTACCCTGCTGATCCTGGGTTTACTTTTGGACGCTCCTCTTAAGATCCTTGCCAACACCAATCTGCCTGAAAACCCGGCGAAATCGCCCTGGTACCTGCTCGGCATCCAGGAGGTGGTCTCCTACTCTGCATTCATGGGTGGATTCATCATCCCTCTCCTGTTCCTGGGTTTTCTCTTCTACATCCCCTGGTTCGATAGAGAAGAGGAAGAATCATCAGGAGTCTGGTTTTCCGGGAAAGCAGGACTCAAGATTACCTGGTTATCTATGCTGTTGTGCGGTTCAGTTACTATTTTTCTTGTCACCCTGTCACTTTTTATCACGATTCCTGTGAAACCAGGCTCCGATCTATCAGTCTTGTTGTCAATGCTGGTGAACCCGGGAACGCTTTCGGTTACAGGATACTTCATATGGGCGTGGATTGTTTCCAGGTTTACATCTTCGAGGCGAATCACAGTGATCGCCCTCTTTACAGGATTTATGACGGGCTGGACCATCTTCATGATCATCGGGATCTGGTTCCGGGGTGAAAACTGGCACTTTATCTTATGAACAACGAACAGCGCTACCGGTACTATTTCTCAAAATCAGCCAGGATACTGGCGATGGTAATCATTTTTGTGCTGGTTATAGGCTGGATCAACGAAGGACTATTCCCTTCATGGAAGCGAACACAACGAACATACCGGAAAGTGCTGAAACGTGAATATCACGATCAGGCAATGCGGAATGCCCTGATCCCGGAAGCCGGTGTCTACCAGATACAGTTGCCTGAACTTCACCGGACAGACCGGTGTATCACCTGCCACCTGGCTATCAACGGAGCGCTGATCGACTCGATGCAGGAGCCCTATCTCCCCCATCCGGGCACTTATCTGGATCACCACCCGGTGAAACGCTATGGGTGTACGATCTGCCATGGCGGACAAGGTCAGGCGCTGGACAAACGGGATGCGTTTGCCCAAAATCCACGGAACGCCTGGGACCAACCGGTGTTGGACTCACCTTTTATCGAATCTTCATGTGGCAAATGCCACCTCTCCCTCTTCTCAGCCAATTCGGTCCTGAAAAACACCCGGGTGTTGCATGAAGGTCGCTCCATCTTCCTCCGGGAAGGATGTTTGGGATGTCATAAAGCAAGGGATGTCGGAGGAATCCTCGGGCCTGATCTGACTGGCCAGGGGGATAAATCAAAACATGAGTATAATTTCCGGAACATCCAGGGAACCCAAACAATATCCAACTGGCTTGAACAACACTTCAAAGATCCGGAGATGGTTTCACCCGGTTCCCGCATGCTTCAGTACGACCTGCCCGAAAGCGAGCTGGTAGCACTCGCCACACTTGTCATGGGCCTCTCCAATCCCGACATTCCCTACCAGTATATTGGTCTCAATGTGATCAGCGAGCTCAAGGGCAACCGGCCTGACCTGTCGGGAGAACCACTCTATCAGATGGTCTGCTCTGCCTGCCATGGGAAGATCGGTGAAGGAAAACCATATGCCTCGTACAAAACTGGTGTTCCTGCTATCGGTCAACCTGGATTCCTGGCCATCGCATCTGATAGCTATATATCTACTATCCTTCACTACGGCAGGCTCAACCAGCAGATGGCCTCCTGGGCACCCGATTTCTCAGGTCTCACTCCTGAAGAGCTGAACAACCTGAACCAATTTGTCCGTTCACGAAGAGTCATCAATTCGACCTGGGATCAAACTCTTTCACTCATAACACGCGGAAAAGGATCAAAAACAGCGGGTAAGGAGCTCTTTGAGCAGCACTGTAAGACCTGCCATGGAGCTGATGCCAAAGGCGGTCTGGCGATCGGATTCAACAATCCGGATTTCTTTCGTGCCGCATCGAAAGAGTATATCTACAACACCCTTCTCAATGGCCGCATGAATACCGCTATGCCATCGTGGTCGATGTTTACTGATCAGGAGATGGGGGATGTGATAGCTTATGTTAGCGGAATGGGGAATATTAAAGACCGCAGTCGGCAGTTGGCAGTTGGCAGTTGGCAGTCGGCAGTTGGCAGTTGGCAGCATCCGGGATCCGGCAGCGAGCTTTTCCATTACGCCTGCTCCCGCTGCCATGGCGAACATGGAGAGGGGAATACCGGGCCGGCGATCCTGAACCGGGATTTTATCCGGACAGCGGACGACCATTTTCTCTACCAAACCATCTCCAGGGGGCGGGCTCATACCCCTATGCATGGCTGGATCAGAGCAGGATCACAAGAGGGAGGTCTCAACCAGGGCGAGATCAGGGAGATCATCGGTTTTATCCGTTCGTGTGAAGATACGGTATGGAAATACAATTATCCCGGCCCTACTCTTGGCAATAAGGAGGCGGGGAAAAAGTTGTTCGGCGAATTGTGTGCTGGTTGTCACGGAGTTCATGGTGGGGGTCTGAAAGCGCCTTCCCTGAATGACCAGCAGTTCCTGAATGCAGCTACCAACGGATTCATCCTGGCTACGATTACCCTTGGCAGACATGGCACACCGATGCCGGAGTGGGGTACTGATTCATTGGATCATCAAGCCCTTACAGCCGAACAACGGAACGATATCGTGGCATTTATCCGATCATGGCAAACGATTCGGTTACCCATAAAATAATCAAGAAGGCAACTAATACCCCCACTCTTCAAAGGCAAAACCAAACTCTCTTTTGACTCGTTTGTGCTGTTCGTTTGTTAGAATGAGTTTATTCCCTGAGAAGTCTTTTGTCTCCTCCAGATGCTCTTCTACCAGTTTGAGACCCAAATCAGGCTCCGGGAAGTTGAACTGTCGATAAACATTCTCGATTTCCCGGGTCGGGTCAGTCATCAAATCCTCATACCGCATCTCATATAAATTCCCTGCAGGGACCTGCTTACGGTCATTCAGGTATTTTTTCATCAGGGCCCGGTAGACAAAGATCATGTTCTCTTCTATTTGTTGATCAGTAATGGTATGGTACTCAAGTTTGGGTAAGAGTTGCTTCAGAAAATGAAGCGTAGATGAATAGACTTCTTCCGGGTTACGGTGAATAAAGATAAACTTCGCATCGGGAAAGACCTTGAGGAGTTGAGGAATGCGTCCGGTGTTGGGAGGATTTTTAGAGACAAAAATCTTTCCCTTTGTATTTTGGATCGCTTTTTTGATCAACAGGGAATACTCTTCTCCCCATGCTTCAACCATCTCCGGAGGCAACTCGGCAAATTCAATATACCGTTTGTAAAACTCTTTGGTCTGCTTGGGAAACAGCCAGAAAAAATAGTATGATACCGGCACATTCATACCTAATGTAAACTCTTCTTCTTCAGGATACTCCGGGTCAAGCTCTATGGAATCAGCAAGCCGGTTTGGGGGTAACGCTAACTTTAGTATCAGTGAGAACAACGTTCTTCCAACTTTGCTCACCATATTATTCGGGAAAAGACTTTGAAAGGTGGTTACATAAGCCATCTCCGGATTCCTGGTGACGAGGTTGTGCAGATGAGTGGTGCCACTACGCCAGTGACCGATTATGAAAACAGGAGGATGTTCAATGGGTACCATTTGGAACCTCGGGTCGATATATTTTTTTTCGTACCAGCGGAATGGGGCATTCAGGAAATTCAGCAGGTAACTGCCCAGCACTTTGGGATAGAATTTCGGATGGACAGGATGTTTCCAGAAGAGCCGGTCAAGAATGCGGAAGGAGAAACCCGGAGAAGGCGGGACAAAAATAGAGAAGTATTTCCTGAGAGTTGAACTCTTTTTGGTATTCATCATCCTGCGCAATCTCTTTTCATCAACCAGATTCAAATATATTAAATATTCTCTAAAGAATTTGAAATCTCTCTCTCTTTGTTGTAATTTAGTCATCTGAATCAATAAATATTAGCTGAGATGAAAAAAACTCTAACCTTTATTCTATTTGTTATCACGTGCTCCGGATATGCACAACCCATGATCTCCGTGAATCCGGCTGCTCTCGATTTCGATACCACCCTGGTGAATCAGAGTTCAACCCTGCAAACTGTTGTAAAAAACACCGGAACAGGCATATTAACTGTGACAGATATCCTCTCTACAAAGCCAGTCTTTACTGCATCTCCGACTGCATTTACCCTGGCAGCCAACATGGAGCAGATCGTAGAGATCACGTTTACACCGGATGATGCGATTTCATTTTACGGAACTCTTTCTATTCTGAACAACTCTCCTACTCCGGCGGTAGAAATGATCTGTACGGGCTATGGCAAATGGCCGTTAGGGATCTTCCGGTTGAACAGGACAGTGAAACCCTATACGCTTTATCCGAATCCTGTTGACGACAAGCTGAATCTCGTAACAAACCTGGAGAAATCGACCCATATCTCTATCGTAATCAATGATATGGCAGGGAAAAAGTTGGCAATCCTCCCGGATGTTATCCTAGGACCTGACAATCAGACAATGGATTTGTCAGGACATATCCAAAATCTTACATCGGGGATCTATTTTCTGAATATCCGGATTGGGGAGGTCTGGTACGCAGAAAAGCTGATCAAAGCTGGCTATTCTCTGCATTCAACGAAAGAATAAATTCTGATCCTTTTCCGGGATTCTATCTTCCACGAAAACAGCAGGTTTTCTGAAAAGCGAATGGGTTGGGAAAGGAAAATTGTAATTGCCAAGTGACGAGGGACGAAGATTTTTTTAGGGCAATTTTAGTCTGATAAATATTTTCTCAACATCCTGATCAACTCCTTAGGTCTGATCGGTTTTGTGAGATAATCATTACACCCTGAATCCCATGCCCTATCCTTGTCATTAATCAATGTATAGGCTGTTACTGCGATGACAGGAAGTTCCGGGTGAATCGATTTGATCCGTTTCACAGCTTCAAATCCGTCCATTTCAGGCATTCTGAGATCGGTTAATACCAGGTCAACTCGGTCATTTTCGTTACAAAACTTCAATGCATCCTGTCCATTTGTAGCATAGATTATATGAATCCCTGTAGGGCGAAGGATTGTGGTTATTAGTATTGCATGATCCTCTTCATCTTCGGCCAGCAAGATGGTCTTACTGCTCCAATCAATGGTTGTATCCTGCATTCCGGAAACAGGTTTTGGTTCAACAGGGTTCCCGGGATGATAAGGGATCTCAATCACAAATGTGGTTCCCTCCCCTGCCGCAGAATCCAATTTGATATGACCTCCTAAGATTTCTGTATAAGATTTGGATATAGATAAACCTAGACCCGTGCCGCCATATTTGCGAGTCGAGGTGATATCAGCCTGCCGGAAACGGTCAAAGATGGACTGATGGAACTTTGGCTCGATTCCAATCCCGGTATCCTGGATGGTGAATTGAAGATGCTTTCCCCGGAGGTCAACTGTCATTTTCACTAATCCTTCTTCAGTGAATTTCAGAGCATTTCCAAGAATATTTATCAAAATTAGTCGCAGTTTCGCTTCATCGGTGCGGAACATAACATCTTCAGCGGTATTCGATACATGAAAAATCAATTTAAGCTTCCGTTGATCGGCCTGGGATTGGAAAAAGAGGTAGAGGCTATCGATAAAATCTTGCAGATGAATATCAGTGATATTTACTGTTTCTTTACCTGATTCGATCTTTGAGATATTCACAATATCGTTGATGATTGAGAGAAGTTGATGAGAGCTTTTGTGTATGGTGGATAGATAGTTGTCACGGTTTTCAGGCAATAAGTCCGGCTCTTTCAGGAGTTCTGAAAATCCAAGAATCCCATTCATGGGCGTTCGGATCTCGTGGGAAATATTCTCGAGAAAAGCAGATTTTATCCTGTCGCTCTCTTCTGCTTTCTCTCTCGCTTCAATCATCGTCTCCTCTGTCTTTTTTCGCTCCGTAATATCCCTTACGACATGGATTAAACCGGTGAGTTCATGTTTGCTATCGAATCGGGGAATTGCCCTGATTTCGACGAACATATCCAGGTGTGGCTCGAACAATTCAAATGTGGCAGGCAAGCCTGACTCCAAACAATTGCAGCTTGGGCAACCTTCAGGCGCCGCATCTGTTCCGTGATAGTACCTGAAACATTTAGCTCCTGGCATGACATCCAGCAGAGGCAGGTTCAACAGCTTCTTTGCTGCCTGGTTTGCACGGATAATATTGAAATCTTTATCATGCACGGTGATCATGTCGGAGATCGTATTAAAGGTTTCCTCCCATTCGGTCTTTGTCTCTATTAACTGCTCTTCTGCTCGCTTCTGTTCCGTGATATCTCTGACAGTATGGATCATTGACTTGATTTCGCCCGTTTCTGAAAGAATCGGCCAGGCAGAGAGGAGGTAATGTTTCCCGTCATTTTCATAATCGCTGAATTCCGGACTCTTAGTTTTCAACATCTTCTCGCATGGGCACTCTTTTATGGCATGGTCCTGATTGTGTACCACACGGAAACAAGTTTGTCCTATCAGCTTGTTGAGAGGTTGATCCACCGCCTCACAGGCAGCTTTGTTAGCTGCCAGTATAGTATTGTCAGGTGAGAGTATGAGAACTATATCCGTGATGGCATCAAATGTTGCTTCCCATTGCTGGGTTGTCAATTCCTTCTTTTGTTTCATTTTGTATACATGTTAATTCTTCATCAATGGTAATGTAAAATAGAATGCACTCCCTTTCCCCTCTTCACTCTCTACCCATATCTTACCCCCGTGTTTTTCTACAAACTCTTTGCAGAGTATCAGTCCCAGCCCGGTCCCCTTCTCATCGGCCGTTCCCCGGGTGCTGTATTTGCTCTCTATCCTGAAAAGTTTCGGGATGTCCTCTTTAGCAATACCGATTCCTGTATCCTTCACCGAGATTTCATAGAAATGGTCTGAAGAAGTTATAGCAATTACTACATCTCCGTTCGGTGGTGTAAATTTTATCGCATTCGACACCAGATTCCTCAGAACTGTCTGGATCATCTGTTTATCACAAAATGCGATGCAATCTTCCAAGGCAGGCGAAGATAGATGGATGTATTTGCTGGTAGCCTGGTCTTCGAGGAGGGAGATGGTTTCATTGATGGTTTGTCGAAGATTGATCATCTCGGGAGTATATTCAATCCGGCCGGTTTGAGAGTTTGCCCAGGTCAGCAGGTTTTCTAACAGTTCAAAGGCTCTCTCTGAGGAGTTTTTTATGGTGTTCAGGAGACCATCGATCCGCTTCTCATCCAGATTTTTAAAATCCTGAATCAACGCATCTGTCAACCCCAGAATTGAATTGAAAGGACTCTTCAGATCATGGGCAATGATAGAGAAGAATTTGTCCTTTGTGGCATTTGATTCAGTCAGTGCTTCAGATAGGTTCCTAAGTTCTGATTCCGTTTTTTTACGCTCGGTGATGTCCCGGAAAACACCAAACGTGCCAATGAATTTTTCACCTTCGAAACAGGGAGTTGCAGTACCAAGAATATCTTTTTTAGTTCCGTCTTTTAACACGATTTCGTGTTCATAAACACTGCTTTTCCCCTGACGGCGTTTCTGTGTTTGGTTTTTTATTATTGCAAGATTTTCATCGTTAAGAAAATCTGTTATAGATACTCCTGTTAATTCACCTTTGCCTACTCCATATATTCGTTCTGCGGAGGGATTAGCATAAACAAATGTCTCGTCTTCGTTGACAATAACAACACCTTCACCTATGTTCTCAGTTAATGTACGATATCTCTCCTCACTTTGCTGTAGCAGCACCTCCATCTGTTTGCGGTCTGTGATGTCGCGGAACACACCAAACGTACCGGTGAATTCTCCATCTTTGTTTATCTGGGGAGTGGCTGTGATCAGCAAATTACGTACCTGTTTGTCCGCTGTGATGATATCCAGTTCATAGGTTGACTGCTCTGCCTTTGCCCGTTTTTCTGTCTCTTTCAGCGCCCTGGAGAATTCCTCCGGACTCAGGAAATCTTTCAGGTTACGTCCCTTCAACCCACCCGGAGCCACTCCAAAGATCCTATCTGCAGCCGGGTTCGCAAACACAAAGCATTCATCCGGATCTGTCAGGCCAATGCCTTCGCCCTGGTTCTCGATCATCAGCCTGTATTGATGATCCTTGAGTTGCTCTTCTTCCTTCCTGGCTTTGGGAGTATCTCTCCCCTTGCTTTTCATCCCAGACATTTCTCAATCACTGTAAACAGTTCCACTTTTTCAATCGGTTTTACCACCACATCATTGCATCCTGCCTTGATTGCTTCATCCCGGTCAGCTGGCATGGCAAAGGCGGTTTGCGCTATGATCGGGAGATGGGGGTGAGATTCCCGGATAATCCTGGTCACTTTATACCCGTCCAGCACCGGCATCTTCAGGTCCATTAAAACCAGGCTTATGTCAGGATCTTCGGAACATAGCTGAACAGCCTCACGACCATTTTTCGCCCAAACAACATTCAAATTCAAGGATGATAATAAAATATCCAGAAGTTCAAAATTCGATTCCTCATCCTCGGCTACCAACACCTTCTGACCTGAATAATCCGGTACCACTTCAGGGATTACCCGCTTCCCGACCTGTGTTTCATGTCTACTCCCTATTAACGGGATGGTGAAATAAAAGACAGAGCCCTTCCCTTCCTTAGACTCCACCCAGATGGTTCCGCCC
>JACKQG010008419.1_pt1 | contig 10044 bp, 9 predicted proteins | sample 8237621 | NCBI WGS metagenome assembly JACKQG01 (sample SAMN15677084, study PRJNA649215) | marine metagenome | biome: marine; feature: Black Sea; material: saline water; isolation source: suspended particulate matter (SPM) from the Black Sea western gyre | collected 2013-06-09/2013-06-10 | depth...
CCGCCCCCGAGATGAGGGGCGAGTGGCTTGTGGCGCTTAGGACCGCCGTCGAGAGGGGCTACTTCCCGGCGCCGAGGGTGGTGGCCGCAGGCTGCGTCTTCCCCACGGCGGGGCACATGCAGTTCATGTCCCCCAGGAGCGTCATGAAGCCGGGGTGGAGGGGCGCCGACGGCGTCGGGGAGGTGCGACGCCAGGTCCGGGAGTGCCTCCTGGAGAACGTTGACGTCGTCAAGCTCCTGGGGCCTACTGGAGGGGGCGGTGGCGGCCTCGACGGCCCCAAGGTGCAGGGGATGTCCCTGGAGGAGATACAGGTCGCCGTGGAGGAGTCCCACTGGAAGGGCGTGATGGTCTCGGCCCACGCTCACGGGGGGCCCGGGCTGAGGGCGGCGGTGGAGGGGGGAGTGGACACCCTTGAGCACGGCACGTGGCTCTACGAGCAGCCCGACATGGTCCAGATGATGGTAGAGAGGGGCATCTACTTCGTCCCGACCATGGGGCCCCGGTTCCATCCGGTCTACAGCGACTACGAGAAGGCGAAGGCCGGTGAGCTGGACGAGGAGACGACGGAGAGGGTCCTGGGTGCGGCCAACGCGATCCGGAGGTCGCTGCGGATGGCCCACGAGGCGGGTGTGAAGATAGCGGCTGGAACCGACTTCATGCGGTGGGATCTTTCGCCCCTCGCCTGGGAGATCTACATCTACGTCAGGGAGGGGGGCCTCACACCGATGGAGGCCCTTGTCTCAGCGACGAAGACGGCCGCGGAGGCCTGTGGCCTCAAGGATGTTGGGACAGTCGAGGAGGGGAAGATAGCGGATATAATCGTCGTCGACGGCGACCCCCTTGAGGATATAGCGGTTCTCCAGGATGAGGAGAGGATTGTGCACGTCTTCAACGCGGGCATGCACAGCGTCAAGGACGGCAGGATTAACTGGTGACCACAGGTCACAGCGGAAGTCCTCCTTTTCCCTCTTCTATGATTATGAACTGTCTTCTGCTCATTCATGGTGTTGTATAAATGGGAAAAAGGAGAATTCTTGGGATTCAGTGTTATTATTGGATAGGTGGCTGCGGTCTTAATCTGCTTGAGGCCTCAGGCAGGATGGGAGGTTTCCGTGTTCCCGGTGGTTCCTGACACAGTCGCAGCATGTCCCCTTCCTGGTGCAGTCCGCTGTGCATAGGCATCCCTGGAGGTTTAACGTAAGATTCGGGCATACAATACTCATCTCTTTGTCACCTTACCTCCCACACTCCCTGTCGAGAGGATAAAAATCTTCTCACCGGGGCCTAGTTTTCCGATTCCCGGTCCTGCCCTTCCATCAACGATGTTAATGTCCCCGTATCGTTCTTGCGGAGACTTTATGTTGAATCCTAAAGGTTCTGGAGTGCGAGTGATCGACGTGGCGAGGGCTAAGGAACACGGTTTCTCTGTAGAGATGAAGTCAAAGGAGTACGTCAGACGAGTGTCGGTCTCGGATAACCCCAGGGACGCTGTCATCTTCGAGGGCTTTCTAGGTGAGATCGAGGAGATGGGCATGGTCGAGGAGGTCATCCTGGAGATCAGGGCGGCCAACGGAACCCTGAGGATTGACCTCTCGGAGGAGGAGCTTAGAAAGGCCCTCGCACGGAAGAAGAAGGACACGACCTAGTCATCAGGACGAACCACCTACCGCCGCTACACCTACTTTCTATTCATTGGTCCCTAGTCGGGTCCTTGGTAAAGAAATTGTAAAGGAGGACGGCGACGAGGTTGAACGCCCCCATAAACCATCCCAGCTGGTGATAATAATACGTGACGAGAATCCATCCGCCGAACGCCGTCCCTATGGCTGATCCGAGGCTCCCCGTGGCGCTGGAGATGGACATCATCGTCCCCCTGAACATGGGAAGCTGCTCGAGGGTTAGGTTGGACGTCGCTGAGAGGAGCATCCCGTTGATTAAGGCCCCGAGCCAACTGAAGACGAGCACCAACGGCAGGTACTCTAGGTTGTAGACTCCCAGCAGAAGGAGCCCCGCAGGGATCGTCAGGAGGACTGCGAGCCTCTTCCGACCTACCTTGTTCACGAGCCTGCCGCTTGAGACGCTTCCCGCAATGAAGCAGGTAGCCCCGACGATGGTGGATAGGGAGGCGAAACCCGTAGAGACCAGGAACTTCTGCCTCAGCAGTGAGGATGAGAAGGAGAGGTGTGTGCTCCAGGTGGACATGATGATGAGGTTCCCCACCAGGCAGGATGTGGCCGAGGCGCTGGTGAAGACGGCCCTGAACGCCTCTAGGACGCTCCCTCCCCTCCCCCCCTCGTCGCTCCTTGGTCGAGGGAGTCCGTAGGCGGCGAACATTAGGCTGAGGACGCTAAGGGGGAGGACAAATCCTAGGAATGCCCATCTCCATCCACCGATCCCGGAGATGTACGCAAAGACCGGAGCCCCTATGAGGTAAGCGGCGGCCGAGGCCCCGAGCATCCAGCCCATAGTGGACGCCCTCTGGCCAAGGGGGAGGTATTCACCGATGAGGGATTGTGACATGGGATTGACCATGGCCATACCCACTCCAGAGAGGGAGAACAGGACGAGGATAGCAGTGTAGTTCGGAGCCAGTCCACAACCAAGGGCGGAGACCATAATGAAAGCCAAGCCAGTCATGAGGAGGTGCTTGTGCCTGAATCTGACGCTCAGCCCCGCCATGAAGAGGGCGCCTACCACGGCGACAATCGATGACGCCGTTCTTATCTGACCCATCATCCCGACCGATGTCTCGAATGTGTAGGCGATGTCGATGAGGAGGAGCCCCGTGAGCATCCTCGGGAGCTGGAGGACTAGGCGGGAGAGGCCTAGGGATGGTAGCATGAACTTGGTTCCCGACTCCTCAGATTGGTTGGAGGTCTCTTCGTTCAATTAGGTCAGCTCAGAATGAAGACATCCATGATTTCCAAATTTAAAAACGATTTGCCTGAATTGAACGCATTTTTCATATAAAATTGAGGCTTCACAGCTCTGAAGAAACAGAAGAACTCATTAAACCCATCTAGGACACTCTGAAGTATGCGAATCGGCTTCGACCTCGACGGGGTCCTCTGCGACTACGACGACGCGGTCTTCCACATGATCAACCGGCTCCCCAGGGAGGAGCTGAGGGTAGTCCAGATCCACTACTTCTCCACGAGGAAGCCCCTGCTGAACCCGGAGCTCTTCCTCCACGATAGGGACGAGTACCATGTCATCACAGGCAGGAATCAGGGGCTGAGGGAGCTGACCCTCAGGTGGTGCGCAAGGCATCTCCCCAGAGCCGCGAGCGTCCAGGTTGTGGGGGGGACCCCGAGGTACGAGTTCACCGAGGAGGAGCTCACGGGTCTGGACCCCGAGTTCTCACTGAAAGGGAAGAGGGACAAGATCTTGGAGCTGGGGATCGACGTCTACTTCGAGGACGAGCCCCGCAACGTCAGGAGGCTCAGGGAGATGCTGCCTGGAGTAGCCATTATCCAGTACGGTGGTATCCTAGAGAGTGAGCATCCTCTGACCCTGGGGGCATAGTGGAGGCGTCTGGTATGAAGATTAACAAGTATCTGGTGGGAGCGGTCCTAGCCGTGGGCCTGATCATGGTAGTGCTCAGCCCTGAGGGGATCGCCTACAGTGCTGTCGCCCTCATCCTGGGGCTGGCCATCGTCGTCCTGACGAGCGAGCCCATGGTTGAGGGGCTCCGGGACTTCGGCCTCCAGATGGGCTTCTCCCCCCACGTGACTGGTATCATCTCCAGCCTGGCGTCGAACCTCCCCGAGGGGGTGATGACGGGATTCATGTTGTTCTCACCCGAGCTCAGGGAGGTGGCCATCCTCACCGTGATGCTCGCGTCGGCCTTCAACGGGCTCCTTCTGGGTCTACTGGTCATCATGCTCACATACAAGGGTGGGGCCATCGAGCTGTCCAAGAAGTCTATGGAGCACGACATCGAGATAATGAGGATCGCCATCGCCCTCTGTGGCATCGTCTTCGGCACGGGAGTGATACTGAACCTCTTCAACGCCAATCAGAGGGCGTTCCTGCCCATCGAGGTCCCCGTCTTCCTCCTCCTCGCCTACGTGAGCTACCTCTACTTCATCTCCCGTAGTCCCGCCGTCACCGAGCATAAGGGGGCCGAGGACGGGTACCCCCAGGAGCATGAGCCCCAAAGTCGCAGCTGGCTGGCCCCCGTCCTCCTTGGGCTCGTGGGCATCGTAATCGCCGCCGAGCTCATCGCGGGTTCCTCGGAGTACCTGGTTCACATGCTTGACCTCCACGTGGTGATCGCCGCGACGGTCATAGGCTTCGCTGGGAGCGTCCCGGAACACGGAATCGCTCTGATCGGGGCACGTAAGGGGCACGTGGAGATGGGGGTCTCGAATCTGCTCTCGGGGATAACACAGAGCATAATGCTCATCTTCCCGCTGCTGGCCCTCATGGTCCCGGTCCACCTGGACGGATACGTCATCTACCAGTTCTTGGCCATCGCCGCCACCCTCTGGATCGTGAAGAAGTCGATTATAGACGACAATAGGCTGACCCTGGACGAGGGGTTCTCCATCCTCCTCATCCACACCCTGGGGATACTGCTCTTCGACGAGCTCAGCGTGCTGATCTAGGCGGGCTCCCACCAGCACGGGTAGGGGACCAGGCTGATCCCTTCATGGGTGTAGGCCGTGATGGCTTCCTCATCGAGCTGGAGGATGAACCCGTTCAGGTAGCCGTATTTTCCTCTCATTGGGGGGATGCCCAGCCAGTAGAACTTGTAGAGGGCCACCATCTCGCCGTGGGAGGCGTAGACGTCGACGTTGCCCGGTCCCGCATCTTTGAGCTGGAGCATTACCTCCTTGGCTGCCCTCTTTGCCAGGTCGAAGGGGTCTGGGAAGAGTGGGTTCGGGAGGCGGTGGCTCAACCAGTCCGATATGAACCAGCTCCCCTCCGGGTGGTCCCATATTGCCTCGCACAACTTCTCGTCCAGGGGGATGTTCATGTCGGGGAGCTCCCCCTCGAAGCTAATCCTCGCCCCTATGGACTTTAGGCCCCCCACTATCCCCTCTGCGGTCTGCTTCGTCCGGGGGAAGCGAGTGTGATACATCCTGTAGGTGCGGTCCCTGGGAAGCCTTGATCCGAACTCGTGGACTGCTTCCTCGCCTCGCTCCGTCAACCTGGCTGGGATCAGGTCCTCAACCGTGCGATAGTTCACCTCGGAGTGGCGGATGATCAGAATGGCGGGTTTTTCCTCATCCAACTCTTCGAATCGTGAGAGCAGGGATAGGACGGGTTCGCCCCAGTCAACGGAGTCGAGGACCATGCTCAGAACAGGATATTCGAATATATAACGTCTGTCAGATCCCGGGGCTTCACTGGCTATGCTCATGCGTACCATCTATTCGATCAGGGTAGTCCGAGATGATGCCGTCGACCCCGAGCTCCGTCATCCTGGCTATGTCCTCGGGCTCGTTCACGGTCCAGGCGAAGATCTTGAGTCCCCGTTCGTGGGCTCTGGCCACGAGGTCGGGGGTGACCGTCCTGTGATTCGGGCTGAGGGAGTAGGCGCCGTTTCGCTCGGCGAAATCCATGATGCCACCGTCGTCGAGGGCGAATAGGACCCCGGTCCTGACGTCCTCGGAGAGATCCCTGATGGCCAAGAGCTCCTCCAGGTGGAAGGATGAGACTTGGAATCCGGAGATTTCCCACCCCTCATCGACGGCGCCCTCGATGTGCTCCAGGGCGGGCCCGGCGGTCCCCAGCCCCTTCAGCTCGATGTTTATGCCCATCCTGTCGGTGGCGAGGTCGATGACCTCCTGGAGGGTGGGTATCCTCTCCCCCCTGCCGGCGTCCAGCGCCCTCAGCTCGTCGAGGGTCATCTTCGAGACCTCGCCGGTGCCGTCGGTGGTCCTGTCCACGGTCTCGTCGTGGATGACCACCAGCTCCCCTGAGCCGCAGATGTGGACGTCGAGCTCCACCATGTCAGCGCCGAGCTCCATCGCCCTCCTGAAGGACCTGAGGGTGTTCTCGGGCTCGTGGCCGGCTGCTCCCCGGTGGCCCACCTTGACGACCATGAGATGACAATAACATTCTCGATTAAAAGGGTGGTCAGAGGAAGTCGTAGCCTTCCAGCCCGAGCTCGTCCCGCATCTGAGCCAGCTCGGCCCTGAGGCTCTCGTTTATCGGGGCACCCTTCCTCTCCAGTCTGGTGAGGTGCTCCTTCTCGCCGGGGGTGTAGATCCGCTCCCTGCCGATCATCCTCCTGGATGAGCGGAGGGATCGCATGATGTCACCCGCCGTCCTCTTGAACTCCTCGGGCTCGGTGAACGCGGAGATGTCGACTGCCATGAAGAAGTGGCCAACGTTGACCCCGGTGACCGCCCTGAGGAAGGCCCCGCCCTGGAGCGCCGATGAGAGGACCTCGACGACGGTGGAGTAGCCATAGCCCTTGTGGCCCCCGGTCTCCTCGTCGGATCCGCCCAGGGGGAGGAGCGACGCCTCGCCTCGGATCAGGGCCTCCAGTATCTCGTCGGGATCGGTCATGGGCGCCCCGTCGCGGTCGATGACGAGCCCCTCGGGGACGGGCTCCCCCCTCCGGGCCTTGGCCTCGATCTTGCCCCTCTGGGTTATGGATGTGGCGGCGTCCAAGAGGAAAGGGAAATCCTCGTCGGTGAGGAACGCGAATGTGAGGGGATTGGTGCCCAGCATGTTCTCGACGCCGTGGGTGGGGGCGACGGAGGGCCGGGCGTTGGTGCCGGTGACACCGATCATGTCCTCCTCGGCGGCCATGAGGGAATAATAGCCTGCGATTCCGTAGTGGGTGGAGTTGCGGACAGCGACCATGGCCATGCTGTGCTCCCGGGCCTTGGTGATGCAGGTCTCCATGGCCCTCCTGGCGATGACGTGGCCCATACCGTGGTGGCCGTCGATGACGGCGGTGGTGGGGGTCTCACGCACAATTTCGAAATGGGTGACGGGGGACTGGATGCCGGCCCTTATCCTGTCGTAGTACGTGGGCTTCAGCCTGTTGACGCCGTGGCTGTCGATGCCCATCCTGTCAGCGGAGATCAGGACATCAGCACAGACCCTGGCGTCCTCCTCAGGGACCCCGACGCCCCTAAAGACGTCCACCATGAAGCATTCCAGTGTCTCGAAGTCGATGGTCAGCGTGTCCTCTGCCATATGGAGCCTCCTGTGGGTAGAGGTGGGTGCGGCGGTATTACGCTTTTACGGCGTGGATGAGGCCGTTTCTGTTGAGAAGGTTCATGGTGAGAAATGCAGAAGCCTCAATCCTTACATGGCGAATCCTAGAGAGGCATAATTTCCCGTTTCTGTTGTTACTGCTTGGTTCTAAGCCCCGGCTCTGTTCATGAGGCCCCAGATTATGCCGACGGAGATTATCAGGATGAGGGATACCACTGCTGGCCACCAGATCTGCTCCATGAAGCCCCTCTTCCCGGGCTCCCAATCGGGCTCCTCCAGTAGGTCCTTGCCTGTGTAGTGCGAAACGATGCTCGGGTCCTGCCATTTTGGCTTCCTACGGTAGTCCGCGTCGAGCGCGTTGTCAATCCACTCCGTCTCGGGGGCTCTGCCCCCCAGGTACCAGAGGTGGGGCCTTCCTGCCTCCCTCGTCGTCGTACTTCCGGATCTTCTGGATAATCCTTCTGTAGAGCCCCTTTAGTATGGCTAACCCGTCCTTCGTGTTTAGTATTCATTTATCCTAAAATAAACGTTATTGATTGTACGTAGTGCTTCTCCTTCCCTTTCTAATGGTTATCGAGGGACACGGTACCGGGGTAGGCTGAGGACGATTTAACGGTTTAGAGAAGGATGTCGCGTGCCCTCAATACTCCAGTACCGCGACCGTAGTACGCGAGTCAACGTAGACGTTCTGGTCGTCGAGGACCATGTTGTTGTAGTTCTCGACCCCCTTCCCGGACTCGTATACGATGATCAGGTTCTCGTTGACGCCGTAGGGATGCCCCCACATCAGCATGTGGACATCGTGCTCCGCCGCCTGCCCCTTCAGCCTTTCCATAGCCGCCGCCCTCTCCGGCCTCGACATCACCTGGAACTCCGGCGTCATCGCGGCATACGTGATGAAACCCACTCCCATGACTCAAACCCAAGTGAAAACAGGGTTCATTAGTCTGATTTAACGGTTTACAGGGAGGATCCGAGCCTCAGTGCCAGGAGAGGGGGGGCAAGCGTCCAAGCGGGAAGCAAACGCCATTTACCGGAAGCAACCTGAAGGGCGCTCCTCTCCGATCATATTCAGCCTAAAAACGCGCTCCTAAACCACAGATCCAAGCACGCTGAAAACAGTGAAACCAACACGGCCACCCCAACCGGCTTCACACAAAAAACCCAACGCTAGATCACTATGAACAGCTACAGACGCGAAAAAAATCGCTTATCATATGCTACCGCTCACAGCCGCCAGACGCTTATCCTATGCCAGCCGCATAGGCCCAGCAATATTTAAAAGACCCAACCCCTTCACCAAGATGGAAAACCATGAAGGCCCGCAACTTCAGAGATATCAAGGGGATGGCCTACACCCGACGCAAGTACATGAGGGGCATCCCGGGCTCCAAGATAGTCAAGTTCACAATGGGCAACCCCACCGGGGAGTTCAGCCACACAGTCGAACTCGTCAACCTCAAGGAAGGCCAGATCCGCCACAACGCCCTCGAATCAGGCCGCATCGCCGCCAACAGGACCCTCGAACCCCTGGGAAGGGAGAACTTCTTCCTCAAGATAGTACCCTACCCCCACATGGTCCTAAGGGAGCACAAGCGCATCAACGTCGCCCAGGCGGACCGATTCCAGGAGGGCATGAAGAAGGCCTACGGGAAGCCGGTGGGCACAGCTGCCTCCCTAAGGAGGGGGAAGACCATACTCATCGCCAAGGTGAACGAGGAGAACCTAGAGGCCGCCATGGTAGCTCTCAAGCGGGCCTCAGACAAGTTCCCCATACCCTGTAGGGTCATGGTCAAGAAGAACAACTGACCAACCCGAACCCACATTCTCATACAATAGGTAACCGGTCACGGGTACAAAGGATAAAAAGCGACCACTACCCAGCCAGAATGAGGGTCCAGATGTACGACCTGGAGACAGAGAGAGCCGCCGACGAGATCCGGAGACTCAACGCCAAAAGGGTCCTCGTCCAGCTCCCCGACGGCCTACGACCCGGAGGCCTCACCCTCGCAAAGGAGCTCCGGGAGCTCACCGGATCCGAGGTCATCCTCAGCGGCGACTCGTGCTACGGCGCATGCGACCTCGCCCTCACCCAGGCCGACGCCGTGGGCGCCGACCTCATAATCCACTACGGCCACAGCCCCATGCTCCAGGCCCCCGGAACCCCCGTCCTCTACATCGAGGCCAGAGTCGACTTCGACGCCGAGGCCCTCATCGCACAGGCCCAGCCCCACGTCAAGGACTGGGCCACCATCGGCCTCACGGCCACCGTGCAGCACATCCACAAGCTGGAGGAGGTAGCGGAGTCCCTGAGAAAAGCAGGACACGACGCCATCATCGGGACGGCAGGAGGACGAGTCGTCCACGACGGCCAGGTCCTGGGATGCGACTACACATCCGCCCAGAACATAAAGGACAGCGTGGATGGATACCTCTACATCGGAGCAGGGGTATTCCACCCCATCGGCCTCTCCATCGCCACGGGGAGACCAGTCGTCAAAGCCAACCCCTATACCATGACCGCCGAGCCCCTCGACGACCGCGAGGTGACCCGCACTGCCATGAAGCGGATGGCCGCCATCGAGGCCGCCAAGGGGGCCACCAGATTCGCCGTCATAGTGAGCCTGAAACCCGGCCAGCTCCAGCTGGAGGCAGCCCTCGCGATACAGAGGAGGTTGGAGAAGGCGGGTAAGGAGGCCACGGTGATCGTCCTCGACGAGGTCGGCCCCATCCAGCTCGGCAACTTCACCGAGGCCGAGGCCTTCGTGGAGACCGCCTGCCCTAGGATCGCCCTCGACGGCATCGCAGACATCCAAAAACCCGTCCTCACCCCCGCCGAAGCCCTGGTCGCCCTCGGCGAGG
>JACKQG010008420.1_pt1 | contig 10042 bp, 11 predicted proteins | sample 8237621 | NCBI WGS metagenome assembly JACKQG01 (sample SAMN15677084, study PRJNA649215) | marine metagenome | biome: marine; feature: Black Sea; material: saline water; isolation source: suspended particulate matter (SPM) from the Black Sea western gyre | collected 2013-06-09/2013-06-10 | depth...
GAAGGCTTTGCAAAACCCTGTGCGTAAAGAAAAAAGAGTTAAAATTTGTCTGATTAAGGTTGGAACGAAGTGGAAATCCCGCACTTGTTTCGGGGCAGGCGAATTTTAAACTTTTTAATTTGCCTGCCCTGTAGCAAAGCGTATTGGGGTGTATCGGGTTTTGCAAAGCCTTCTAATAGTTGATATCAACCTGTTTGAATGACATAGTGAATATCCGTAAATTTTAGCAAGCCTACATGAGACTAATGATGAAAATACATAAACAATTTTCAGGAAAACTATTAATCGTGGGTGGGGCATCTTTGGATGTTCTATCCATTAATGCGACTAAGCATTCGTCCCCCGGCGGTGCAGGACTGTACACTGCTTTGGCTGCAGCACAATGCGGAGCCGATGTAACACTATTGTCTCCTTTCCCAAATCCCATGCCGGAAAGTTTATCCAAAATATCATCATACGTCAACTGGATTGGACCAAGCGTTCATCCTGATGAACTGCCAAGTTTTCATATCGTTCAGATACCCGACAAAACAATTTACAAACACTCCTTTTTTGGTGCAGAAGAATTTTTATCACCTAAAGATTTACCAGATGATCTCTCTATGTACGACCTCGTTCATATCGTTCCACTTGGTAATACGGCCCGACAGCTTAGCTTTATTCACACATGTCGCAATCGGGGAGCGAGGTTCATCTCTGCCGGAACCGGGATACCATTGATTCAAAACAACCCTGACTTGATTCATGATGTTATAAAAACGACCGACCTTTTTTTTATGAATGAGGAAGAAGCGCATGTACTTTTTTCGACCGCTGACTCACTCAGAACCGCTACCGGAAAACTGCTTGTTGTCACAATGGGAGGAAACGGAGCATCCGTTTTTATTGGGGAGCATGAAATCATAATTGATGCCGTGGACGTTTCAGTTGTGGACCCCACCGGAGCCGGCGATACGTTTTGCGGGGCTACCATCGCCGGAATTGTCAACGGAGAACATCCGGCAAAAGCAGCAATGCATGCTTCAAAACTAGCCGCAAAAATGATTAGCGGAATTGGTCCGGAAAAGTTATTTACGAAGCCGATTTATCCTAAAATTGATGTGGATAGTCGCGTCGAACCTAACAGCAACCAAATTGGCAGAACAGCTAAACTTATTTCTAAACTTACAGAAGAAGCACCTTACGATTTTATTGCGTCTTCCCTTCCGCCATTGCATCATCCTTTGGCTGTGGATTTTTTTTTCGTAACAACACTTCAGCAATTCAGTTTTTGGTCTGTGAAAAATGGACGGTATCATCTTCCTCTACACGCCACCATTGGAGGTGAACATCTAAAAGGTGCCTTTTATTTGTTTATGGCATACCTAAATAAATTAAAGACGGATCCTGAGTATTTTACACCAAAACGGCAAGCGGAACAAACGTACGATGAAATGGTCGAACTGTTTCGTTCAGATGAGGGTGAAAATGTGATGCCTGCCATTGAGATGCATCTGTGTGCGGCACATCGTTACGGCAAGACGATGCAAAAACTCGCCCTGACTCCTCAACGAATTTTGAAAACGGCCACTGCTACTAACACACCATTAAAAACCTTTCTTCAAATCCTTGATCATATCGGTGGATATCGGGAAGACCCGTTGCGCAAAAAGAGTGCATTATTAGCGATGATCTTAAACAACCGACCTGAAACGCATTTTAGTTTTGGCAAGAACGAATCTCTACCGCCTATCGTAGATTATCACTGCATGCGATCATGCATACGAATGGGCTTAATTGACATCAACGATTCAGAACTTTACGATGACCTTAAAAACAGAAAATTAGTTTCCGAAGCAGATGAGTGGTCAGTGCGTTATTCTGCATATTGCGCGGTTGACCAATTGGCTGATCGTTCCGGGAGATCGATGGCTACCGTGGATAAATATTTTTTCTTTAGCAGAAAACGCTGCCCCGAAATGAGCGAACCTGATTGTGCCCAATGCAGTGCGGATTCCGTCTGCGAACACAGAAAAGAACTTTTTCAACCCGTTATAAGAACGGATTTTTATTAACCAAGAGGGAGAAAAAGAAAATGAACACAGACATCTGTTGCCCGGAATTTGACCCATCTCTTTGGGAAGAAAATACGCATGAATGGGAAAAGAAAGCGTTTATACAAGATCAAGTATGTACTCTTTTTTACATTCCGATTAATTTTGGTACGGTGATGAAAAGATTAGATAAACGTATCGCAAATGCCGATAGCTCTTGCCCGGATGGTCTATGTCTATCTGAGCATCAATCCAAATGGAAAATGGATGTTTTTTTGGCGGTGGATAAGGAAATCCCCGGTGCTAATAATGTAACCCTGAGTGGGAAATATTTCAGTAAAGTGTACGAAGGTCCGTACAAAAACACCGGAAAATGGTGTGAAGATTTCGATACGTTGACGAAGAAGAATAATTTGAATATTGGCAAGAAATATACGTGGTACACAACCTGTCCGAAATGCGCAAAGAAATACGGGAAAAACTACGTGGTGTATTTTGGGGAATTTCAATAAGTTGATTTACAATTTTCATGCATGATTTTTATTATGTAGTTTTCTCATGCAGGTTTGACGAAAGGAATCCCATTTTGAAACCATATTTGATTGCATTCATTATGTTAAATACTCTCTTTGGAAGAGGTACATTAAGCATTGGAGATATTGCACCTGATTTTACACTCATGGATCAGGACAGTATTTTACATACACTTTCTGATTATCGTGGCAACCGAGTGGTTGTTTATTTTTTCCCAAAAGCAGAAACGCCGGGATGAATCAAGGAAGCATGCGGGTTCCGCGATGCATTTGCTGGTTTTAGAGAAGGAAATATTAATATTTTTGGTTTGAGTTATGATTCCCCGGATGTTTTAAAAAAATTCAAAGAAAAACATAATATCCCGTTTACATTTCTTTCTGACGAGAAAAAGATTGCAGGGAAAGTTTATAATGTAAATAGATATTTCTTCACAAAACGGAAAACATTTCTAATTGAAAAAGACGGTACAATCCTCAAGATTTTTGATAAAGTGAATTTAAACTCTCATCCAGAAGACATTTTGAAATATTTTGAAGTCAGTCCAGAAAAATAAAGGATGATAGGAAACTAATAAAAAAGGCAGGAATTTCCTGCCTTTTTTATTAGTTTGGTTGAATGGTTTCCGGTTCAGGCGGTTTTGGTTTCTGCCCCCAATAACTCGAACGAGTACTTAAATTCCAAACAACATTTTGATCCGTTTGGTACACAGAATTATCTTCCGGGATTCGTAAATTATTTCGTGAATAATCAGCTTTGGACGATCCAAACACAAAATGCCCCAGTTCTTCATCAGCGTAATTGAAAAGGTACAAATGTGTTCCTGTGGAATCATCCACGGAATACTTATTCCATTTTTCCGGGTTTGTTGATAAAATTGTACCCTTCTTAACCTTCAGTACTTTATTAAAAAGATTATCTATAGAGCTTTTTTTTATCACTAGAGTATCATGATCGGTAATCTGCCACGTTGTATCAACTTTTACAATCTCTAATTGGTCACTATTCTTGTTAATGACAAATTTTGCAATGTCTTCAATCTCACCCGTAAACATCGAAGATGTCGTGCTGGTATACGTATTTTGTCCGATTGTATTCAGCACATACACAACAATCAACACGCCAAGGATGATTAGACCATATTTCAAATTCTTACCCATAAATTTCCTCCAGGACTTTAGCACGTTTTCTTTCTTTCTTCATTCTGAAAAATCCAAATCCAATAATCAGCAGTGATGGTAAAACCATGTTCATCCATTTCCATCGACTCCGCACATCATCTTCAGTTTCACCCAGCGGACGGCTGGTAATTTCACGAGATCTAAGTGAAATCAATTCACTGTCACCGGTTAGATAATCCACCGCATTCATTGTAAAGATTTGATTTTCAGGAGATGCCCCTCCACCATCATCCGCAAGAAACTTCGAATCTGCAACTAAAATAATCTGACTTAATAAGTTTGTCTTTTCATTAGTGAATTCAGATCTGGCAGCGAGTACTTTTCCTTTTTCGTTCAAAGAATGAAATGCAGGATTTCTTTTCGGGTCTGGATTAAGCACAAACGAACCGCTCATTGTACCGGAACGATTTGAACTTGTAAATAAAGATGTTACGGAGTTATTCCCAGTCTTGAGAAGCGAGTCATTTATGACAATCTCACTGGGGAACAGCAACTGAAGTTGCTCTAATCCGCTGACGACAGATTCTACATCATTGAATGTCTGAACAATCGGTAAAAACGGATATTCCATGGGGACATTCATTCGAATAAAACCCATATTTTGTTGAACACTGACACGTCCGCATTTGCGATCCATAACCAAATTAGGCTGAATATTGAGTCCGTATTGACGTAAGAGGTCAAAGACATCCGACTCGATGGCGGATGCTTGCTGTGTCTGAATGTCTGTTTGAACTCCGGCTTGAGCAATCAAGACATTACCTCCCCGAGCGACGAATACTTCCAAGTTCTTACGGACACCTGTTGATAACGAATCTTTCGTACCTGATAAAATGAGAGTAGTAATTTCATCAGACACAGGGTCATCAAGATTAACCGGATTCACTTTATATCGTTGGCTCAAAGCCATTCTGACATTTTCTGTTTTAACATCGTCATCAGCGAGACTGGTAATTCCGATGACTTTTTTATCTGTATCCACCAGCTTCTTTATGCGTGTAGTAATCTCATATTCCAGTCCCGCTGTTGTTTGGATAACCGGTATCACTTCCTTTTGGTCTTCATAAAGGAAAATCATCCCCATAAACACCCGTTTAATTTCCACCTTGTCATTTTCAACCACTTGTAGTTGAACAGGCTGTATTCCGCTTTTTTGTGCATCCTGTTCGAGGTCTTTATCCGTTTCCGGTTTAAAGAATTCAAACCGAATATTTCCATTTGAGAATGCAACGTATTCTTCCAGAATATCCTGAAGATAGCGACGATTATTTCCATATTCACCCGGAAGATTATCTGAGAAGTAGACTTTCATTGTGAAAAGGTCATCTACTTTTTCAACAACTGACCGGCTTGATTCTGAAAGTGAATAGCGTTGATTATCCGTTAAATCCAGACGAAAAAACAAATTTCGTGAAATCAAGTTCAGCAAAATCAAACTCACTACAAGAATTGCAGTAAAAATAAATAATGACTTTTTATTTTTGACACCCATGATTTACCTCCACTTCCTTATTTCGAGCATTCGAGCAGTCATCAATAAAAAGAATCCGATAACCGATGCGAAATAAATTAAATTTCTGGAATCAATCACCCCTCTGGAAATGTTTGAGAAATGATAATCCACACTCAGATATTGAATGATGCCCGCCATGGATGCCGGAACAAAAATCAGCATTTTATCCATCAAAAAGAACACCAGGACAATAAACAATCCAATGATGAACGCAACAACCTGATTATCAGTAATACTACTTGAAAATGTCCCCACGGATGTATACACAGCTCCGACCATTGCTAACCCAAGATATCCGGTTAAAACGGCTCCATAATCAATATTCATTCCGACATTCATTAAAGTAATAAGATGGAGGAGCGTAGTTCCCAAACCTACTAAAATCAGTGTGAAAGCTGCTAAAAACTTACCCGTAATGAATTCACCATCTTTAATCGGCATGGTGTGAACAATCTCAATTGTGCCTACATTCTTTTCACGTGCTATCAGACTCATTGTCACCGCCGGAATGAAGAACAAATACACCAACGGAATAATATTGAACAAAGCACGCATATTCGATTGATTGAATAAGAAAAACGTGTTGGTGAAAAAATATCCGTTTACGACAGCAAATATCACTAAGAAGATATACGCCATTGGGGCATTAAAGTATGTCTTTAGCTCTTTCGTATATATAGCTAATATATTACGCATTGCTACCTCCCTCTTTTGTAAGTGATCTAAAGATGTTTTCTAATTCTATCTGATGGGGAGACATCTCTGTTATCACCCAACCTGAATCGACTGCGAACTTAAATATTTCCGTTCTAGGGTCTTTTTCTTTGGCATATTCCAAATGTAAAATCCTGTGATCATTTTTCAAGTCTTCCGTCTTAACAACATTTATAGCTGGATGCGTTGCAGCAAACGTTTGGAGACTTTCATCGTTCACTTTGTGTGCTTCAAGTGTCAATTGAGTATTTCCGACAAACCCGCTCATCAGTTCTTGGCTTGTACCATCAGCCACAATTTCACCTTTATGAATAATGACAATACGATCAACGGTTGCTTGTATCTCCTGTAGAATATGGCTGGAGATCATCACCAATTTTTCTTTTCCAAGTTCTTTAATTAGTTCTCGAATTTCCACAATTTGATTAGGATCAAGCCCGGTAACAGGCTCGTCGAGTAAGAGAATTGCCGGGTCATGAATCATCGCAGTGGCTAACCCAATTCGCTGTTTATATCCTTTGGAACACGCACCAATCTGCCGATGCACAACACCGCTTAACCCACACTGGTCAATCACACGGACTAATGCTTTTTTATATGCAGCGCCTTCGATTCTGCGGATTTTTGCAATAAACTCAAGAAAATCGTAGACAATCATTTCATTATATAGCGGATTTAACTCTGCGAGATATCCTATTTGCTTTTGAATTTCATGGGAATGTTCAAGTATATTCATATCGTTAACATACACATTTCCGCTTGTGGGCATCAGATACCCGGTGATGACTTTTAGTGTTGTGGTTTTCCCTGCACCGTTTGCGCCAAGGAATCCAAGAATTTCACCGTCATTCACTGTAAAATCGATAGACTTAACCGCCTTCACGTCACCATAGTATTTAGACAGTTTTTCAACTTTAATCATGTATTATCCTCCTATAATAGCTGAAAATTTACAAACCACAATACGTAATCAACAAAAGTTTGTTCCAAAATATTTTGTGTTTTCTTTCAAATAAAAAAGCCCCCCAACCTAAGTCGGGGGGCATCAATGTATAAAATAAATTACAGAACAGAAGTATTACGACATTTGATTATCGATAACTTACGGTCGTACACATTTGTACGGAAGTCCCCAGAAAGCTGTATGAACATCCGTCTGAGTTTGGAACAGTGTTCCATAGTCCATCACATCGAAGAATGCGCGAAATACGCGAGCATCATGTCCCCAGCCCGGACCATGCATTAATCGAATCATCGTAAATACATTATTTAACGGGACAAGGTCGCCTCCGTGTTCTCCATCGTCAAACATACGACGACGGGCTTTATGTCTGCGATCTATTCCAAAGTGCATCAGAACTCCTTCTCCGCTTCTATAATCGTAGATTGGGTCTTCATTTGAAACAGTTACTTCAACTTTCACCAAAGACCACATAGGAAATGTCGGAATGTCCTCTCTCGAAATAAAGGTTTCTAGAACATTTTCACTCTCCATAATAAATTGGGAGTCCCATGTTGAGTCTTCCGTGGCAATAAAATACTCCAATTTCGTAATGGCAACTTTTTCGCCAATTCCTCCTACGCCCATGGTAAATTCTTTCACTCTCCATTCCCGTCCGTTTTCATCTACAGTCGATAAACGCTCAAACCGTATTTTTCGTTGGAAGTTATTGGTAAATTCCTTTGCTACTGAATCAATCATCGTCGCTGTTGTATCGAATACTTTGATGATGAACAGACCTTCAATTGTCCAGGTGATGTCTGCCAGAACTTCATCTTCTTCATGTGTGTACTGAATATCACGGTTGAAACTTTCAATCCGTCTACCAAAGCGGTAATGCCAAATGCTGTCCGGCGGATAATCATCTCCGGTAAGCAATTTCGCTGAAGCATCTTCCAGGCCTTCTTCATATTCTTCGGACACAGCCCCTTCATCTCCAAAACCATCCATTCCGAAAGCATCATCATTTCTGAGGAGTTCTTCCAGTTCGGCTTCTATGGCTGCATACGTACCTTGTTTATCTTCGCAGGAGGTCAACACCAATCCTGCCACTATGAGTATGTACAGTATGTTTTTCATATCACTGTCTCCTTTTTTTGTTTATTAATCAATTCCAAAAACCTTTTTTATTTCCCTGTCCGGGGTCATGTTTCATTTTACGTTTTTGGTGTTTCCGGATTTCTTTTCTTATTTCTTTCTTAAACTGATGCTCAAAACCAAGCAATTTTACTCGCTGTACATTATTCAATGTCCCTTCAAGACGGTTAAATAATTGTTCTCTGACTTCGATACGTTTCATTTCAATGGCTTTAAGTTTTTTCATTTCATCTTTTAGCTCTTCATTGGAGATAACATCCCCTCTTTCGGCTTTTTCTCTCAATTGGATTGCAATTTCTCTCTGATCTTTTCCAATCTGTTTCATCACCTCGCGATGTTCACGAAAAATAGGAAAAAATGTCTGACCTTGTTCTTCCGTAAGTTTTAGGTGCTCTGTTAATTTCCAAACGGCCATCATTTCCATCCGTTCAGCACGAGGATTTTCTCCAAATCCGGGTTGCGCAGATACAGAAGAAAGGCAGATTACACTTAACACAGATACGAGTATCCATTTCATATTGATGCCTCCACTATTGTTAATATAGGTTCATGATTCACTTCATCTAAAAATTCTACGACACTCCACACATCTTCATCATAGTCTAATAAGGATAATGCCAGTTCGTCTATATATACATTATCAATTTCGTTGGCGTTTTCTGTTGCATAATTTTCCGAAATATTATCCAATCGGGAAAATGTTAACAATCCAGTAAGTAAAATCAAACCGAATGCTGCCACACTCGTCATAACACGATGTTTCTTCAGCATCTCATTTTCACGCCGAAGATGAAGGCGATCTAAAAACCCGATTTCATTCGGTGTATCATTCTTAATCGATGTGATGTGTTTTATGTGTTCTTCAAAATTCATTTTGTTTTCTCTAATTTTTGTTTGAGTTGGCGTATACCGTGGTGATAACTGACTTTTGCAGAGCCTACTGTTGTCCCGAGTAGATTGGCAATATCCTGATACGGCAATTCTTGAGCAATACGCATCATCACGACCATCCTCTGTTGTTTTGGAAGTGCAGCAATGCTATACCACAGTTCTTTTCTTGACCATTCTTTTTCCATGGATTGATCTTCCTCAATCGGTTCCGGAGCTTGGTCAAGATGCAAAAAATGCTTCCACCGGTTTCTCCGTATCCATGTATTACCGGTGTTGATATTAATCCGATAGAGATAGGTGGTGAAATCTGCCTGAAACTTGAAAGTCTTAAGTGATTTGTAACATTTAAGAAAAACGTCCTGAGCAAGATCCTCTGCTTCCATTGGATTACCGGTAATTCGCAAAAAGAAGCGATGGACCGAATCCAGATGCCGTCGAACAAGTTCATCGAATGCCGACCGGCTTCCTTTTTGAAATGAGTGTATGAGTTCATGATCGTTTTTCATGCATTTGTACCCGTTTAGACTCCAGGGAGCGATAAAGGTTAAAATATATTATTGAAACTTGAAACAAAATAATAGTAAACAAAAAAGAGCACGGATACCACGGATGAAACAGATACACAGATTTAAACAATGAATTGATGCTTGTTTTGGACTCTGCCAACCATGTCGGCACATGGATTGGCAAGTCAATCCACTCCATATTTAACATTTTGAATACATTATGCATAATTTCCACGGTGAATAAGTGTGATAAAAAAATTGTTTTAACCGCTCTTTATCTAACCTTAATGATTCATCAGCCGCGAAGGTTGCGAAGTTTCACGAAGAAAACAGGTAAAATGAAGAGGAAAATAAAATTACAAAAAATATTTACAGCATTCATTGGAACTCCTTTGTCATCAGTCTTTTGTGAATTTTGTCAGCCCCGTAAGGAGGAACGACTGTACTGGGGCGCCTTTTGTGGCGAATAATCCAGGCTAATATGCACAACGGGTTAATTCTTAAATCTTCATTCTTAATTCATTGGGAGACAACCCGATTTTCGGAGTAATTTTCCGCATGACATATTCCTCTGG
>JACKQG010008421.1_pt1 | contig 10041 bp, 8 predicted proteins | sample 8237621 | NCBI WGS metagenome assembly JACKQG01 (sample SAMN15677084, study PRJNA649215) | marine metagenome | biome: marine; feature: Black Sea; material: saline water; isolation source: suspended particulate matter (SPM) from the Black Sea western gyre | collected 2013-06-09/2013-06-10 | depth...
ACCCTCATATATTCAATTTTACTGTGACACCTCCCACAAAAAGCGGGCATTTCTTGTCGCGAGGGAATGCCAATATATCCAGAATCTGGTGACATGGATTCATCCATATCTTCTGCCTGAGAATCTCCACCGTGGCACCCGGCGCATGAGATTTCCGCATGCTGGTGGACATCTTCCTTGTGGAAATCACCGGGCATGATATCATTCTCCATATGACAGTCCAGGCAGGTATTCACTTGTGATTCGGCTAAAAGGTCAGCTGGTCCCAGCAGGGCAATTCCGGCGAAAATTATAAGGCATTGCTTAAATGTTATTGATCGCTTCATATCATGCTCGCTTATAAATATCCGATGATCGTCAAGACCACCATGTAGGTAATAGTGATTATACCAAGTATCGTTATCCATTTTGAATCAACAATTTGCTTCCCTCTAAAACGGGCGAATGGAACTGCCATCCATAACAGGGCTGCACCTCCAAAAAGCAGAATCCCAAATGTCTCGCCCTCAATAAACCAGACATGTGGAGGAATCACTTTTAAGGTCTGGAACATGAACATAAAGTACCATTCAGGTTTAATACCCATGGGCGCTGAGGCCAGGGCATCGGCTTTTAAACCCAATTCCCAGGGATAGAAAACCGCCAGAGAGAGCACAATAATATTTATGATCAACCAGAGAAGGGCATCTCTGAGGATAAAATCTGGGAAAAAAGACATATAGCGTTTTTTTTCAGCCGGCAAGGCTTTGAAATGTCTAGGTTCGCTTATCCCCTGTCTCTGAACCAACAGCAGATGAAAGCTAAGTATCAAAAAAGTCACAGCAGGAAGAATAGCAACATGGAGACCAAAAAATCTCGATAAAGTTGCGCCGGTTACATCATCCCCTCCGCGTATAATGACTTTTAACTGTTCACCAATAAATGGGACAGCGCCCACAATATCTGTGCCCACTTTCGTCGCAAAAAAGGCCAGTTCATTCCAGGGCAACAAGTACCCACTAAAACCAAAAAACATGGCAAGTAGTAATAAAATGAACCCAGATATCCAGGTGAGTTCCCGCGGTGTAGTGAAAGCTCTAGTGAACACCACACTGAACATATGGATGAAGGCAAACAGCACCATGAGGTTGGCAGACCAGGCATGAACATTGCGAAAAAGCCACCCAAATTTGACCTCAGTGAGGATATATTGCATACTCTCAAAAGCGCTTTCTTCACCGGGGCGGTAATACATCAAAAGCAGAATACCAGTAAAGACCTGTACGATAAAAAGGAAGAGAGTTACACCACCCATATAATACCACATGGTATGGGAGTGGATGGGCACCTTTTTATGATCCATCATGTCGACCATTGGTTGCAGGTCAAGCCGGTCATCCAGCCAGCGAAACATACTTTGCTTCAGTGTCGGTTTCATGTCAAACCCTTGTCCTGAGAAATAATTACCTGATTATCCACTATGGAAACAGAGTAGACTGCCAGCGGTTTTGGAGGTGGACCAGAGATGTTTTTTCCAGTCAGATCATAAACCCCATTATGACAGGCACAAATAATCTGTTTTCTCGCCTGATTATATTGAACGATACAATCGAGATGGGTGCAGGTGGCTTCCAGGGCTTTGAATGTATCTCTATCGGAACGTATGAGAATAACCGGGGTTCGGCCAAATCGTACAATTTTTGAACTATTCACCGGAAAGTCTCCAACTACACCAACTTTTAGTGAGCTAACCTGTGGTTCAGTCACTTTGGGTGGTATCAAAAACTGAAATACTGGGTAAAAAATGGAAGCCAGTCCACCTATACCTCCTGCACCTAAAAGTGTGTTAATAAACTCCCTTCGACCGTATTTCATGTAAGCCTTCCCTGCCCTTTATTAGACATAAATCCTACGATGTTGAACTCTGAGTAACAGCAGTAGCATCTTCCGCTCGCCAAGGGTTTAATATTTTGATGAGCATCCAAAGAATGATGAAGGGCATTATTAGAAGGGCAATAGAAACCAATAAACCCTCCAGACCAAGAAACGTCATCTTATATGTTGTGAGCCCCATGAAACTTTTTGAGAAGAGTTGCCCCCCAATAACGACATTCCAACGGGTTGAGAAAATTCCAACTTGCACCAGAATGGCCGAAATGAAGTATAACAATTTTCGTAGATCAGCAGGAACTTTAAATGCTTTGACTCCAGCAATGGTGAAGAGTGGGACTATCATTCCTATTAACACTTGCATAATGATCAAACTTGAAAAAAGCTTGTTTTGCACCAATAACGCCAAAATTTTTATGGATTCTTCAGACTCATAGACACGATGTATGAAATCCAATATTTCCAGAGAGAAGTCGATAATCATGATATAGAATAAATAACTCGCCAGCTTATCGAGAGTCACCATATCCACAATTTTGTTTCGAAGCGGTGTAATTATCATATACAGCAGAATGATTAATGCCACCCCGGAAACAATGGCAGAGAACAAAAATACGATGGGAATCAACACGCTGGACCACCAGGGATTGGCCTTGATCGACCCGAAAAGGAAACCAACATACCCATGGAGTAAAAAGGCAGATGGAATACCTATTATGGTTATGACGCGTACTGCCTTGTGATCAAAAGCAATTGCTTTTTCTGAAACATCTTTGGAGAATAGTGAAAGGGTCCGATAAAATATTCTTTTTAAGCCTTTATTCTCGTTGGCCATGAGAACCAGATCCTGACGAAAATCGAACCAGAGTTCCAGTAGCAATACCGCCATGAGATACCAGGCATAAACAAATCCGAACATGGCCATTGCAGAGTTCACATTGGGAGTCAGAAAAATTTCAAAAGATTTTTCCGGGTGCCCCAAATGCGCCAGTAAGGGCAGTGGTGCTATAACGATAAATGCCAGAGCCGTCAGCAGAGACAGACGATATGTTGGCTGGAGTTCTTTAACATTAAAGACTTTGACCAGTGATGCCAGGATGAAAGCACCAGCTACAAGTCCCGTTAGATATGGATAAATGACAACCAGCAAGCCCCAGTGGAGCTCTATTTCGTTCGGATAAATGTAGCCTGTGACTTGATCAAGAAGCGGTGTTAAATGTTGAACTATTTCTTCCATAATCATTTAACCTCCATATCCAGATTCGCATAGAAGACCTTGGGTTCTGTATTCAAAGCCGGTTTAAGAACTCCAATCCGGTTCATGCGTTTAAATCGGTGCAAGGGACTTGCTTTCTGGTCCAACTCCCCAAATATTCTGGCTTGTGTAGGACAGGCTTCCACGCAGGCTGGCTCTTCTCCCCTAACAATTCTGTGATAGCAAAAGGTGCATTTCTCAGCGGTTCTCGTCACAGGATGCAAAAATCTGGCACCATAGGGACAAGCCTGGATGCAATAACGGCAACCTAAACAATAATCGGCATCTACCAACACCACGCCATCAGCAGATTGGTAAGTTGCGCCAACCGGGCAGACTTGAACACAGGGTGGATTTTCACAATGGTTACATAATTTGGGGACAAAGAAGCTGCGGAGGACATCGTCACTTTCAGTTTCTTTTTTAAAACCATCCACTGCACCATTGGGACAATCGATGATAGTTTCTCCATTCTCCTGCACCTGATAGCGTTCGACCCAGGTACGAAAGAAAAAGGGTTCTTTGGGGACATCATTTTCAATTTTACAGGCGTTTGAACATCGTCCGCACCCAATACATTTGTTAATATCCACTCCCATACCCCATTTATGATCATGTGGATCATAATGGATTGAGTCATCAGCCCAGTCAAAAGGCTTTGCCGCACTTTTCTCTCCACGCACGACTTTAGGGACCAATAAACTGGCGGCAAGCCCCGCCATGGATTTCAGGACGTCACGTCTTTTGGATGTGATAATATTTTTCATCTTGCCTCCGGTAGGTGTGGGTAATGACATTGCCAGCAATCATAGCGCATCTCATGTGTGGCAAGATCTATCCTGGGAGCATTGATATCATGCTTTGAATTCTTGGTGTGGCATTGACCGCAAAACTCGCGATTTTGTGGTTTACTGGGAAGATATTGACGCGGTGAGGTTTTGTGTAATTCCGGTGTTTCATGGCAAAACTCACATTCAATATCCGTGTGATGGGATACAGCTTTGCTTCGTGATATCTCACCATGACATGCGGAGCAATTGCTGGGCACATCTGGGGGTACGGGATCGTGGGGCTCATGACAGGATATACAGGGCTTCAATGAGTTATGGGATTGGCTGACTATTTGAGGAAATCCAGTTGGTCGCGAAGAGAGATACTCATGACATACGGGGCAAAGTGTCCGTTCTCTGGGAAAACTGGGTGTATTTTCATCCGGGTCTTCGATATGCCCGGCCAGAGGTCCATGACAAACTTCACAGCTTAACTTTTTGTGATATCCAGCTGCCAGTATTTCCGTCATATCCTCATGACATTCACTGCAGCTTGCTTTCCCGGCATATTTAAATGGTACAGCCGCCGCATCGTTCAATGCACCACTTCGGAAATGACCTTGCTCCCCAAATCCATCCGGTATAAGCATGGGCCTAACAATAAGAAATGCAGTAATAATGATGGTCACAACTATGGCTAACCGTTTGATCTGCTCAGGAATTTTGCTGATCCAATTAATCATCAGACTTCCCCTCAAATTCAGAAGTTTTGATTTCGTTTTATTGTACATCTTTGAATGGTTCCTGTCTAAGAGAACCTTGTTTACGGATGCGTGTGTACACACCAGAGACGGTAACTAGAACCACTCCTAAGGCTAAGAAGGTGAGAATTCGTTGTCCCGGCTCCATTCCCATGGTTGCCAGTAGAATGGTATAGATAATCGTTGCAATAAGAGTCAAATGACCCATCCAACGATATCTTTGACTTTTTAACATCACGCTGAGGCCATAGTATAGCAGTGTCACACCCAACCAGGGGAAGGCAACCCATTCATGGGGGATAGCTTTCCACAGTGCAAAAGGAAGGGACACGAAAGTGATCGCCAGATAAAAATTGATCAAAATATTATAGGATGAACCAAGACGAATTTCATAAGCCCGAATCAGTCTTGCACTAAAAAGGGCCACAAAGCCAAAACTCACGCTGATGATCCCGGCAAAACCACTTGCCGCTGTATAGGCCAGGAATAGGACAATATAGAGCAGGAAATTTGATATGGTAATGAACTGTGAACTAAACCAGAGCGCATTGGCCAAAACCAGTAAACTCTGCCAGATGAGAATGACATATATATCGGGTGAAGCGATTGTCTGTACAAACCCGATACTTATGGTACTGTGAGCAAGCAGGGTAAAGAGCACCATTGAAAAATTGATCTCCAGGCGCTTCCAAAAGGCTAAAGCCAGACCAAAGAAAACAACGAAGAAAAGGATTTTTGGCAAGATGGTTGAGGGAACATCGTTTAGAATAAATGACAAATTAAATAGCACAAACGCCAGCACACCATTAGCCATGGCATTGGCAACTATATACTTCCTGGCGATCTTATCTGTGTCTGGAATAATGAGGATCAGGGAGAAAATGAGGGCATAAATCAAGATATATATCTGGTTCCAGGCTGGATTTGCCACCACCTCATATCCACCTGTCATGAGAGGATTGCCCAACATCCAGATGAAATGGGCAGCATAGACCGCGATGGTGCCATAAATAAATGTAATGGGGTCTTCTAGCTCTCGGGAGTAGAAGACGATCCCCAGGGCAACCAGGGCATTCAGGGTTAAAGTCCAGCCAGGTATGTTTATGACCAATCCCGCAAGGAGCATCAGGGTTAAGCAAATTGAATATAAATAGGGAGATTTTTTGCTATAAGCAAAGGCAACGAGACCCAGACAGAGAAATGTTAGCAAAAAATACTCCAGGTACCCTGATGCCATTAAGCTCGGCTCTCCAAAATGGAATAAACGCAGGACTGAGATAAAGCTCACCACAAAGGCAGCACCCCAAAGATTTATTGAGATAAATTTAAAAGAGGTTTTGGTATAAATAGCAGCACCAATCATGAGCACGCAAATTCCTGTCCCCATAAGACTGGGTAGAACAGGATGTAAATTGCTCCATTGCATACTTAGCAGAAAAACAAAAGCAATAACCAGGATGGCAATACCTACATAGGCAAACCAGTATTCACCAATGTGAATTTCAAACGCATCTGGTTTTCCATCACCACGCTCCTGAATACCTCCAAGGTTTCGCTCTTCCGTGGTTTTGATATACGGTTTCATAGCTGATTCCAGGTTGGATACTCTTTGGTCCAGGTCTTTTAAATAATCAATCACCTGGGAGGATGATGAATCGGCGGGATTTTTTGCCATGATATACCTCAGCTTAATTGAAATAAATGTGTCGAGTTTCCCCTTATATCTCAATTTACATGCCAGTCATAAGCATAGGCATCTTATAGTGTTGTATATATTGTGTTTATATCACTTTTTAGGCTCGTATGTTTTTCCCATAAGTGGGACAATATTATGCCCAATAACGTCATAATAAGTGCTATATCTTTATGTTATTTAATGATTTAAATCATGGTGTGAAATTTTATTTCACAGTGACTAAAAAATGACAGGGTGAATTAGAGCAGTCGCCACTCCTCAGGATCGATGCCATGTTTTTGAAGCAATCGATAGGTATTGCGCCTTGTCATTTCTGCTTCTTCGGCGATACGAGTCACATTTCCTTGGTGCTTGCGCAGGAGGAACTTCAGATAACGTTGCTCAACCTTATCGATTTCACGCGTGCGGGCTTGCTTAAATGACATGGCATCAAAATTTTCCTGGAGGGGCTCTAGAGAATGGAATTGCTCTGGAAGATGGGCACTCTGGATCACAGTATCGTCGCTCAGAGCAACCAGGCGCTCAATTACATTTTCCAGCTCACGAACATTTCCTGGCCAATTATACGCTTCAAGAAGAGCAAGTGTCTCTGCTGAAAATTTGAGTTTCTTTTTGCCCGTTGTGACCATGGACTTTTTGGCAAAATGGTTTACCAACAGACGGATGTCGCCTTTTCGCTCTCGCAGAGGTGGGATATGAATATGAATCACATTGAGTCGGTAGTACAAATCTGCACGCAATTTATCTTCACCGAGAATTTTGTCAGGGGAACAATTGGTAGCTGATATAATCCGTACGTTTATTGGTATCTGGAGATGACCACCCAATCTTCTCAATTCGCGTTCTTGGAGCACACGTAAAAATTTTGTTTGCAGCGAATGAGCCATCTCACACACTTCATCGAGGAAGAAGGTTCCCGTATTCGCATATTCGAAAAGGCCGATTTTTGTTTGATCGGCACCTGTGAAGGCACCTTTTTCATATCCAAAAAGCTCAGATTCAAAAAGATTTTCAGGAAGTGCCCCGCAATTCATGGGTACAAAGGGTTTGGCCTGCCTTTTACTGCGCGTATGTATACTTCTTGCAATGAGTTCCTTTCCGGTACCGCTCTCACCGGTAATAAGGATATTGACATCCGTTGGAGCAACAGTTTCGATGAGTTTGAAGATTTTTAGCATCACATCACTTTTACTGATGATGTTTTCAAATTTGTATTTGTCTTTGAGTTGCTGTAAAAGGGATTGTCGTTCTTCTACCAGGTTTGAAAATTCCAATGCTCTGTCAATAACCACTTTGAGATGATCTGCCTCAAAGGGTTTCTCAATAAATTCATATGCTCCAGCCTTGATGCAGGCAACTGCCCTGTCGATGGTTCCATAGGCTGAGATGATGACCACAGGCAGATCTTTGGCATACATGCGGATTCGTTTTAACATCTCCAGACCATCAAGGTCGGGCATTTGCAGATCACATAGCACGAGATCAAAATTCTGGCTTTCAATGAGCTCCAATGCATAATGTACATCTTTGGTTGTCATGGGTTCGAATTCCAGACGGCGCAAAAGGTTAGCTGTTGCTTCAAGAAAATCTTGTTCGTCATCAATAATGAGTATGCGTGGGCCTATGGGTTTCATGAATTATCCGCTGGTAAATAAATTAAGAATGTTGCGCCCTCTCCCGGCGTACTCTGTACCTCGAGGCGACCGCTGTGTCTTTCCACGATGGATTTAGAGATGGATAAGCCCAGGCCAGTCCCCTGAGTTCCTGGTTTGTTGCTCACAAAAGGTTTAAAGATATTTGGGATATCTGTAACAGGAATTCCAGAACCATTGTCCTCCAGGGATATGACATGCCAAGTCTGCAGTCCCATGGAGGATTCTTCCTGTATGCTTTCTATGCGCAGGGTAATTCTGCCATCCGACCCTACAAAATCTATGGCGTTGTTGAGTAAATTGATGATAACCTGCTCCAACCTTGGTCGGTCAAACGTGAAGGCGGGCCAACTTTCTGGTAATTCGTTAACCACCACTACTTGTTTTGTCTTTAATCGGGGGCCGACCAAAAATAAACATTCAGCTATAAGATCCAGGATATCATTCAGCTCTGGCCTGAAGGGCATGACTCTGGAATATCCCAGTAGGCGTCTCGTGTAATCTTTTATTCTATGGACCTGCTTCTTAATAATATGCATTTCATTCTGGGATTCTTCCCCAAGATTCTCATTGAGAATCATCCCATCCGCTACAGCTGATATGATCCCCGTCGGTGTGTTAATTTCATGTGCAACTGAATCAATCAATTCTCCCAGTGAAGCCAGTTTGGTTGCCTGGTCCAGTTTTTCCTGGATGCGCTGAACCTCGCTAATCCGCTTCTTGGCCTGATCGGCCAACACACGTTTCATATTCAAATAATACAGTGAACCACCTGTGATGATCAAAAGGAGCAGAAATACACCTGACAGAATAAATATGGCAATGGAATTTCGCAGCACATCCCGGGCTACAGAGGGAGAGTAGGTAGAAATGGCCAACACCCATTTCAAGCCCTCATATTGGATGGGTTCATAAGCCATTATTTTTTCAGGCTCCCCTTCGATGATATATTTTGCTCGTCCAGATCCCTCATATATCATTCGTTCCTGTATTTTGAAGGAACTATGACATTCAACGCAATCTTCCTGCATATCTCTGATATTATGCAGTAGCATTTCCTCATGGCTGGGATGATATATGACTCGGCCTTGGTCATCCATGACCCAGGCAAAATCATCTTCACCCAGTTTGAGGGGTTTAACAAATTTTTCCATCAACCAATCAAAATTTATTAATAATCCCATGTTCCTGACGGTAGGCTTCGAAGGGAAATCTGGATGAGGAGTCCGTGGTGGTAGAAAAATGACTAGAAAATGATAGGGAGGGTCCTCAGAATCCAGATTCTGAGGATATACAGGTGAGAATAATATTCGAGATTCACTTTGCTGAATCTGACCAGGATCGAAAACATTAATGGACATGAGGTGGAGTTCCTCGGCGACCCATTCAGACAGTGCCTTCCCCCCTGCTTTTTCAATCCTGAAATCATCATCCAGAGTGAACCAGGAGCTTATCCCTTCTGAACTTAACTGATTGGAATATTGTAAAATATCCACATTCTCCAGACCAAGCTGTGAAAGCAGATGAAGGTCGTCGGCCAGATGTTCGAAATAATTGGTCACGCTGGCAGTGGCCGTTTTTGCCATTTCTGACTGTAGCTGCTGATGATAAGAGGTGGCTTCTGATAACGCGGTCTGGTAAAATTTTATGACCAGAAAAACAAAACTGGAGACCAGCACCAACGAAAATGCGACAATAGAGTTTGAATTGAGTCTAAATCGCTGCATAATCTCTTAAAGCCATTAAGTAACTATACTCCATAATAACATTTGAATCCCATAATGAGATCACTTCAGTAATTTCTATCAAACTTCAATTTTACTCCTGCGAAATGGAATCTTCAATTTGATAACGAATCGTAAATTTGCCTCTAAGCTAAGCTTAGATGATATTAGGAACTATGGAGAAGTGATTTGAATGATCGTGAGTCAAGCTGTTCATGATCCTTAAAGTGCAAGCAAGACTTGCTTTAAATTAGATGGCAATCGAGTAGGAGGATAGGGATTAATTCCCTATCCGTCCTCTCACACCACCCTGC
>JACKQG010008422.1_pt1 | contig 10039 bp, 8 predicted proteins | sample 8237621 | NCBI WGS metagenome assembly JACKQG01 (sample SAMN15677084, study PRJNA649215) | marine metagenome | biome: marine; feature: Black Sea; material: saline water; isolation source: suspended particulate matter (SPM) from the Black Sea western gyre | collected 2013-06-09/2013-06-10 | depth...
AGGAATAGTATCCCCGCACAATAAATACAGTTTCATGGCTTTACGAGCTTGCTCAAAAATCATTACATTGAGATAAAAGTATCTTCGCTACACACTATTGGAGTATCCAAGTTGCCGCAGATCCATCGAGATCCATTTGATCGTCTTTTGGTTGCAACGGCTGGTTGGGAGAATATCACTCTTCTTACCAATGACAGTAGGCTTTCTTCGTACGGTTCGAGCGTAGAACTGGTTTGATTGAATCAAGTTCTTGATACTTTCGTATTATCAAGATTGAGATAAGCTTAGGAATGAATTTTCTGAAACTACTAGTTTTGAAATTTGTTTGAGTTTTCGAACAAGTAGGAATACCTTACATTATGGAAATTTCAAAGATCAGTGCAAAAGGTCAAACCACCATACCTTCGCGAATCCGTAAAAGGGCGGGACTAAGAGAGGGTGATACTGTTACCTATGAGGTTCGAGGGGATGGATTGTTCCTTCGCAAAGTAGAAGAGCAAGAAGATCATTATTTGAAAGGAATATCCGATTCTATGGACGAGTGGAATTCTCCTGAAGACATGGAAGCTTGGAATGACTTATAAGCAGTTTGAAGTATTGGTTGTTCCTTTTCCTTTTACCGAAAAATATTTTCATAAAAAGCGTCCGGCGGTCATATTATCAAGCGATGCGTTCAATGAATCCCATGATCATTTAGTATTGGCGATGATCACCGTGGCCTTTTCAAGTAAATGGGTGAGTGACGTAATGATTGAAAATTGGAAGGAAACTGGCTTGACTAAATCGTGTTGTGCGAGGTTCAAGCTCTTTACCCTTCCTCAAACACTCATCATAAAAAATTTAGGCAAATTGGTCGGAGTAGACAGAGAAAAGCTGCGTTTTTCCATGGATAAGTTCCTGATGCAATGATAGAGTTGCATCCCTACCAAAATCCCAAGATGAGGGAAATCGAGGAATCAAAAACCAAGAGGGTTCACACTACGTAGAAATAGTTTTGGAATTGACGGATTTTGCGTGATATTTTATTCAATCACACTTTTGTGACCCCTTCCATTTACAGTTTGTTCGTTTTGGGTGCTCTTTTTTGCTGCGTGCTGACCCCTCTTGTTCGGCATTTTGCGAACAAGCACGGTTTTGTGGATTGCCCTCAGCGGGCAAGGAAGGTGCATAAGAATGCTGTCCCTCGACTCGGAGGCGTGGCTATACTCTTTTCTTTTATTCTGGTTCTGCTTTTTGGCGGATTAACCGTACCTGAGTTGAGGAATACCCTTTGGGGAGATTCTTATATCGGTGGGGTTGTAGTGCTGGGTTCTCTTTCCATATTCGCGATAGGTGTGCTGGATGACCTCAGTCGCCTTTCCCCCAAGGTCAAGTTGTTGGGTGAGTTTGTTACTGCCGCCTTGGTCGTCTGGTTTGCAAAGCTTGGGTTTCACGATGTGCAGTTCCTTGGTTTCGGCGACTTGTCCATACCCGAATGGATGGGTTTTGGTTTGGCTTGCTTGTGGATAGTGGGAATGGCCAATGCCATTAATTTGATTGACGGTCTGGATGGTCTTGCTTCGGGAGTCACCCTTATGGGATTAACGGCGATTGCATTGGTTGGTTATCTTGCCGGCATACCTCATGTTACTTGGCTGGCGACCACGTTGATTGGATGTATTTTAGGCTTTCTTGTTTTCAATAGCCGACCTGCGTCTATTTTTTTAGGTGATTGCGGTAGTCTTACTCTTGGATACTTGGCGGGGTGTTTGTCGCTGATGGCAAGTTTTCGTGGGGATGGTATGATCGATGGCCTCTTCCCCATTTTCGCCTTCTTCATACCTGTCGCCGATTGTGGTTTTGCCATCGTTCGGCGAACCTTGCGAGGGCGTTCACCATTTTTAGCTGATATGGAGCACTTTCATCATCGTTTGATGGCAAGGGGACTTTCCCATGGCAAAGCTGTTCTGGCTTTGTGGGCGGCTGCCCTGTGTTGTGCCTTCGTTGCGGTAGGAGCCGCCTTTGGCAGAGGAGATCAATTGACCGCCTTGCTCGTTACCTTTGGCTTGGCTGGTTTTGTGCTCCTTCGCTATTTGGGTTATTTCCGATTCGATTTTTTCGGAAAAGGTTTGGTTTCTTTGGTGCAGGATCGTGAGACTGCACGAGTTGCCGAGCAAGTCGTGAAAGAAGTGGAGGGCATGGTTGCTCTGGCAGATGATTTCGAGAATTTACCTCGTGCCATTGAGCGTGCTTCTGCTGCTCTTGGTTTTGCTGAAGTAAAAATGTCCTTTTTTCAGGAGGATGGCGTGCTAGGGGTGTCCCCTGATACATCCACTAGGCAAGTACGAGAAGTGATTCATTGGACGGACTCGAAATGCCCCGGCTATTTCCCCCGTGATCGTGCCTTCTCAGCCGAATTTCCTATAAACGGGCTTCGATATGTGTACGGTTCTATCAATTACCAATTTCTCGATGGTCGGCAAAACCTTGAAGTGCATGATGAAATTTTGCTTGAACGCATTCATGACTCAATTTCATCACTTGCCGGGCGTGTCCGTCGGGCCGAAGCCAAAGTTTGATTTTCTTTTTCGAACAAGTGATTCTGGGGAAATGAATCTCCTGTGTGATGCTCGCTTACAATTCGTTTGGAAACTATTCCATTGCTTATATTTAGCACACTGAAGTTACCCTGAAATTTAATTTATGAATATTGATCAAAGTTCCGTTCTCGTTATTGGAGGAGCTGGCTTTATAGGTAGTCATGTTGTTGCTGAGTTATTAAAAACTGATGTCGGAAGAGTCGTAATCTTTGATAATTTTGCTCGCGGTAAACTTAATCATTTAACTGAAAGCTTGGAAGATTCGAGATGTGAAATTTACTACCATGGTGGGGATGTTCGTGACCTCGATATTCTCAATGACGCGATGGAGGGTATTGACGGCGTCGTTCATCTCGCTGCTATGTGGTTGTTGCATTGCAAGGATTTTCCGAGAACAGCGTTTCATGTTAATATTGAAGGAACTTTTAATGTTCTTGAAGCTTGTATTAAGAATGGAGTGAAGCGTTTAGTTTATTCTTCCTCCGCTTCGGTGTATGGAGATGCGGCACAGGTGCCGATGACGGAAGAACACCCATTCAATAATCGCAATTTTTACGGGTCGACCAAAATTGCTGGAGAAGCAATGTGTCGTGCATTTTACGATCGTTATGGTTTGGATTATGTGGGTTTGCGATACATGAATGTTTACGGACCCCATCAAGATCAAACTGCTGCATATACGGGAGTAATTCCCATCATGCTAAACAAGATCGATGCGAACGAGGCTCCGGTAATCAACGGTGATGGATCGCAAGCTTATGATTTCATAGATGTGAAGGATGTCGCTCGCTGTAATGTCTTAGCCCTTGAAACAGAAGAATCTGACGAGTTCTATAATGTTGGAACTGGTGTCCAGACTAGCATTAGCCAGCTCTGTGACACGATTCTCGATTTAAAGCAGTCTGACTTAAAGGTGACTTACAATCCATACAGTGAGGACGATGCTCGTAGAATGGTACAGAATCGGATCGGGTGTCCGGTGAAAGCGAAGAGGGATTTGGGGTTTGAATACGAGATCGAACTTAGAAAAGGTCTTCAGGACTTGATTGCTTGGCGAGAAGCCAACAATTGAGAAGTAATGACTAACTGCCCGATTTCGTCGGAGTTGAAATGAAAAAACTTTTTCTTGCCTATGAGGTTCTGAGTCCGAGGAGCAGGAAACGCTTTTTTTGGGTATTGGGGGTTTCGACCATTGGCATGGCTTTTGAGGTCATGGGTATCGGTTTGGTCATGCCATTGATTGACCTTCTCGTTAGGCCGGAGAGTGCTGAAGAGCTTCCGCTTTGGAAAGCTTTACTCTCTTATTTGGGCGGTGGAACCAATATTCTACTTCTGGGCTTGGCTTGTATTGTCGGGTTGTTTGCAACCAAGAATCTCTTCCTCGCATACCAAGTTAATCTGCATTCGAAGTACTCCTTCGGGGTGCAAGTCGAAACGTCTACCTATTTATTCGAGAATTATTTGGCTCGACCCTACGAGTTTTTTCTCAAGACCAATACATCCGAATTGCTTAGAAACGCAGTTGGCGAAGTTAACTCTTTCGTTGGTTACGTTTTGCAGCCCTTTTTGGTTATAATTACCGAATGCTTGGTCCTGTTCGCTATCATCGGTCTGTTGATTTACGTCGAGCCGCGGGCAAGTTTACTGGCAATTGTTTTCATCGGAGGATTGGGGTGGACTTTTCACCGATTGACCAAGCGACGAGTTGCGGATTGGGGGAACGAGCGCCAGCGTCGAGAAGGCGTGAAGATCAAGTGTCTACAAGAAGGTTTTACGGGCATCAAGGCGATCAAGCTCTTGAATGATCCCAGCTTTTGGAGCGAGAGCTTTAGGGAGCACGCTCAATTAGGCGCTGTTGCCGGACGAAAGCAATATGCGATGCAGCAAATGCCCAGGCTTCTCTTGGAAACCTTGGCGATTTTAGGCTTGGCCGTATTGACGTTGGGCTTGGTCTCGGTTGGCGAAGACCGTAACGCTTCTCTCCCGAAATTGGGAATGATTGCCTTTGGTTTGCTTCGAGTGATGCCTTCCGTTGCGCGAATCGTTCATTCCTGCCAGTCGGTTGTTTATGGTTGGCCTTGTGTCAAGGTTCTCAAGGAAGAGATCGGGGATTGGGAATCTCTTCCTCGAAATCCGAAAGAAAACTCCAAGTGTTCTTTTTCAGAGGCTTTTGTCATGGATAACATTTCTTTTGCGTATTCTCAAGGATCTGGGAATTCTCTAGTCAATGCAACGATCGAAGTTCACCAGGGTTCGTCCGTCGGGATCATCGGGGAGAGTGGTTCGGTCAAAAGCACTTTGGTGGACATTGCCCTAGGTTTGCTTCAGTTCGATGAAGGAGCGCTTTGGGTAGATGGAAAGAAAATAGGAGATGAGGTGAGCCAGTCTTCTTGGCAGAAGATGGTCGGTTATGTTCCCCAGGAAATTTACCTCACGGATGATACCCTGAGAAGCAATGTTGCCTTTGGGGACGATCCGGAAAAGGTTGACGACGAACGGGTTTGGCAATGTCTTGAAGACGCGAGCTTGCATGAGTTCGTCAAGGAATTGCCTTTGGAGTTGAACACGATGATGGGAGAACGGGGAACCAGATTAAGCGGCGGGCAGAGACAACGTGTAGGAATTGCTCGGGCCCTTTACCGCGACCCCAGTTTCATTGTTTTTGATGAGGCGACTAGTTCGCTTGATTCCGAAACGGAGCAGAGTGTCATGCAAACTGTTCGAGATTTACAAAAGACCAAGACGTTCCTTATCGTCGCCCATCGACTCAGTACGTTGAAAAATTGTGATGTGATTTACAAAATTAAAGACGGTCAAGTCGTCGCCAGCGGAAGTTTTGATGAAATGGCTGAGGTCTAGACCTTCCAAGGATCGATCCGATGAAGTATTTGAACTAAGATAAGGGAAGGACGAGAAAAGATATGTGCGGAATTGCCGGGTTTATTCATCTTAACAACCAATCGGTTGAAGGTGGCAGCAAGATACTGACTTGCATGGGCGAACTTTTGGCTCATCGCGGGCCCGATGGCGAGGGATCATGGTTGGATGACTCGGGGAAGGTCGGACTGGCCCATCGTCGCCTAGCCATTATCGATTTAAGTTCGTCCGGGGCCCAGCCCATGAAAGGCAGGAATGGAACTCTCATCACCTTGAACGGAGAGATTTACAACTATCTTGAATTGCAAGAGTCTTTGAGCGGCAGTTGGAATTTTTCATCTGATTCCGATACGGAAACCGTTCTAGCGTCCTATGACAGATACGAGGAAGAGTGCGTAGATCACCTCCGAGGCATGTTCTCCTTTGCGATTTGGGACGATAGAAAGCAAAGGCTTTTTTGTGCGAGGGATCGCTTTGGCATCAAGCCCTTTTACTACGCGACGGTTGACGACGTCTTCTACTTCGCCTCGGAAGCCAAGGCTCTTCTGCCTGTCTTGCCCGATATCGAGACCGATGGCGAGGCGATGGCCGAGTACCTGACCTTTAACTTCGTAATCGGCGAAAATACTTTGTTCAAGGGAATCAAGCAATTGCTTCCCGGTCATGGCTTGATGATTAAGGGAGGCGAGGTGAGAACCTGGCGATACTGGGACGTTAACTATGAAGTGGATTGGAATCATGGGGAAGGTTGGTTTCAGGAGCGACTCCGCTCACTCCTTGACGATTCGATCGGCGTGCACCTTAGGTCGGACGTACCAGTTGGCGCGTACCTCTCGGGCGGAATAGACTCAAGCCTGATGGCGATCCTAGCAGCCCGCAAGGATTCTCGGAACAGGGAGGCGTTTCATGGCCGTTTTCTAGAGTATCCCGGTTATGACGAAAGCAATTTTGCAGAAATGGCATCTGAGGCGATTGGTGGAAATTTGAACATTATCGACATTACTCACAAGGATTTCGAGGAAAACCTGAGGAAAGTAATTTATCATTTGGATTATCCTGTGGCCGGCCCCGGGTCCTTTCCTCAGTACATGGTTTCCAAGCTTGCGGCGGAGAAGGTCAAGGTCGTTCTGGGAGGGCAGGGCGGGGATGAAATCTTCGGTGGATACGCCAGATACTTACTTGCATATTTCGAGCAATGTATAAACGCCGCGATTGATGGGACTTATAAAGACGGGAATTTTGTCGTAACGATTGAATCTATCATACCGAATCTGGGGATTCTAAGAGAATACAAGCCGATGATGCGTGAGTTTTGGAGGGAAGGTTTGTTCGGCAATCTGGAAGACAGGTACTTCAGGCTGATCGATCGCTCTTCGGATATGGACAGGGAGATCGATTGGGGGGAATTGGACAAGGGGCGTGTCTTTGAGTCGTTTCGCGAAATTTTCCTAAATAAGTCGAACGTCAGGAAAGGAGCGTATTTTGACCATATGACCCACTTTGACTTCAAGACTTTGCTGCCTGCCTTGTTGCAGGTTGAAGACAGGATGAGCATGGCTCATGGCTTGGAAAGCAGAGTGCCTTTTCTTGACCACGAGCTTGTCGAATGCATCGCCACGGCTTCGGCAGAGGTAAAGTTCTCCGGGGGGAATATGAAGCATTTGATCAAGAAATCCTATGAAGGAGTGTTGCCCGATAGAATCGTTAATCGCAGGGACAAAATGGGTTTTCCCGTTCCGTTGAAGGAATGGCTTGGCAATGAACTCAATGGCATGGCGGAAGATATCTTTCATGGAATGAAACAACGCAATCGCCCCTTCATCAACTCAGGCGAAGTGCTGGCCAACTTTCAGTCCGCCGGACGATTCTCAAGAAAAGTTTGGAGTTTGATGAGTTTGGAAATCTGGCACCAGACCTTTCACGACCAGGCATCCTATTACAAGTCCTTGATAAAGTAGGTTGCGTTTCTCTATTCCATGTTAACAAAAATCGCCGTCCATCTATCGAGGAAAATCAAGCGTTGGCTTGCCTCTGGAAAAGGATCCGCGGCCTACTGGAATGCGAGCTTGGTGGCCACTCGCCCATTCCGGACAAAACAAGAATCCCTTGAGCATTTCCACTGGAGAAATGCCCAATATCCTGGATATATCGATCTTATGCCTGTCGGTGGGCAGGATGGGAAAGTCGTGGTCGACTATGGATGCGGGCCGGGGAATGACCTTGTGGGGTTCTCCGTTTTTTCCAAACCTTCCAAGCTTTACGGAATGGATGTTTCCGCACCAGCCCTTCAGGTAGCAAGCCAACGAATCGAATTGCATGAAGCCCCCGTCGAGCTAGTTCAACTCGATGAGGTCGAAAACAAGCTGCCCTTGGATAGTGAGTCCGTCGATTATATCCACACCTCCGGCGTTCTTCATCACTGCCTTAATCTTGACCGGATCCTCGAGGAGTTTTATCGAATACTTAAGCCAACGGGTCAAGTATCCGTGATGATCTATAATTCGGAGAGCGTATGGTTTCACCTATATGTTGGCTATATGTGGAAACTGAAATGGAAAAAAAACAAAGATCTCTCCACTCGTGAAGCGTTTCGGTTGACCACGGACGGCAAGGAGTGCCCGATTTCTCGATGCTATGAAAAGAAGGAGTTCATAGACCTTTTCTCAAAAGCCGGCTTCATTGGTTCCCACACTGGGAATGCCATGTCGCTCCACGAGTTAGGATGCATGGATCATCGATTTGATGCCTTGGCAGACCGAAGCTTTCCCCCCGAACACAGGGATTTTATTTCCAATCTAACCTTTGACCCGCGCGGTTTTCCTTTGCATAAGGGAGAGATCGCAGGAATCAACGCCTGTTTTACTTTTAGCAAACAACAAATATCTGCATGAAAATATTAATCTCTGGAGGATGTGGGCAAATCGGTTCCCGCACAACGGAAATGCTCTTGGAGCGAGGCGACGAAGTCCTTGCTGTCGATAACTTTGCCACTGGCAGGCGAATTCATCTCCCGGAATCACATCCCGGTCTGACTTTCGTGGAGGGAAGCATTGCCGACAAGGAACTCGTTGACAAATTGGCCTCAGAATTCAAGCCCCATGCCATCGTTCACACGGCTGCTTCCTACAAAGATCCCGATGATTGGCACAACGATACCCTGACCAATTGCGTAGGTGGAGCCAACCTGGTCCGGGCCGCCTTGGCCAACGAGGTTTCTCGCTTCATTTATTTCCAGACTGCCCTTTGTTACGGGGTCAAACCCCTCGAGCAACCGATCACACTCAATCACCCGAAATTCCCGGCCAATTCCTCGTATGCGATCTCCAAGACCGCGGCCGAGGATTACATCGAGATCTCGGGTCTGGATTACGTGACCTTCCGGTTAGCCAATGTGATTGGCCCTCGTAACGTCTCGGGGCCGCTCCCCATTTTTTATCAAAGACTGACCGATGGGAAAAAATGCTTTGTAACAATGGCCCGTCGAGATTTCGTCTTCGTGGGAGACCTTTGCCGAGCTGTCTTGCGGGCAATCGACGGGACTGGTTCCGGGGCTTATCACTTTTCCTCCGGCAAGGACGTTGCCATAAAGGAATTGTATGATGCCGTGGTGGAGGCCATGGACTTGCCCGAGTATCCCGAACCCGAAATCCGGGAATTGGGCCCGGATGACGCTCCATCCATCCTCCTGGATCCGTCCCGCACCGTTGAGGATTTCGGAGAGATGGAGTTTACTCCTCTTTCTGAAACCGCTCAGGCTGGAATAGATTACTTCCGTGAGTTCGGAGCATCCGGCGGTTACACCCACTTGAAGCACGACAAGTAATCGAACTTTCCTTCAGTCTTTCACCGTGAACCTCGAGTGCCCCTTTCATGAATTCAGTCTGCCCGAAGAAGGTGGAGCATGTCCCGAGTGTGGATTCGTTGTCGAAACCACACTTGGAGGCAAACACCATTTCCGTCGAGTAGGGGAACCAAAGGGAATCTATGATTCTTACGAAGATGCCTATGAAGGATTGGCGGAGGATGATCTTGCTTCATCCATTTATGCAGAGGAATACCAACGTGACCTTGCTCGTGAAACATACTCGTGCATTGGTTCGGTTTCGGGGCTCGAAGTGGCAGAACTTGGCGTGGGGCAGGGCTTCCTCCAAAGGCATTTGCTAGAAGCCAAGCCCAAGAGTTTGCTGGCGCTGGACATTGCCGAGAACTATGTTCGGAACGTTCGCCATATTTACGAGAGTTCGGGAAACGAATCGACTTCCTTCCTTACCTCGGTCGGAAACGTGGAGTTCATGCCTTACCGAGAGAGTTTCGACGTTGTAGTCGCCACTGACATTTTGGAACATGTTCTGAATCATGGTAACGCTCTTTCTCGCATCTCTCGAATGCTGAAGACAAATGGCCGCTTTTGGTGTCGCGTACCCAATGAAGAGGTTCTGGGTCAATACAGCATATACAATGGTCAAAAATACGAGTGCGCGCACCTTCGTTTTTTTGATAAATCATCGCTCGGCGCCCAGCTTAAGGAAGCAGGTTGTGGTTCGATTTCCTGCAATAAGTTCGGTTTCCAGTCTCATCGCTGG
>JACKQG010008423.1_pt1 | contig 10039 bp, 5 predicted proteins | sample 8237621 | NCBI WGS metagenome assembly JACKQG01 (sample SAMN15677084, study PRJNA649215) | marine metagenome | biome: marine; feature: Black Sea; material: saline water; isolation source: suspended particulate matter (SPM) from the Black Sea western gyre | collected 2013-06-09/2013-06-10 | depth...
GTTGGACACCTCCGGCAGCATGCGGGGCGAGAAGATCGAGCAGGCCAAGGCGGCCCTCGCTTTCGTGCTCGACTACCTGCAGCCGGAGGATCGCTTCAACGTCATCGCTTTCAGCACCGGTGTGCGGCAGTATGCCGGACGGCTGCGACCGGCCGGCGAGGGGGAGGCGGCGCACCGTTGGGTCAAGCAGCTCGAGGCCGCCGGCGGCACGGACATCAACCGCGCCCTGCTGGAAGCGCTGGCGCAGGTGGACCCCGACCGCCCGGCCATCGTCATCTTCCTCACCGACGGCCTGCCCACCGAGGGCGTGATCGAGCCGGAGATGATCATGGCCAACGTGGCCGGCGAGGCGGGGAGGAACGTGCGGCTCTTCACCTTCGGCGTGGGCCACGACGTGAACACCGTCCTGCTGGACGGCATGGCCCAGGCGCACCGCGGAGCCAGCGGTTACGTCACCCCCGGCCAGTCCATCGAGGAGGAGGTCTCCAGCTTCTATGCCAAGGTGAGCACGCCGCTGCTGGCTGATCTGGAACTGGATTTCGGCGGCGTGCACGTGGAGGAGATCTACCCCTATCCGCTGCCCGACCTCTTCGCCGGCACGCAGCTCGTGGTCGTGGGGCGTTATCGCCAGGGCGGCCCGTCCGTGCTCACTCTCCGCGGCGAGATCAATCAGAAGCCCCAGAGTTACACCTACGAGGACCTCACCTTCCGCTGCCAAGGCGGCGAGCCTTTCATCGCCCGGCTGTGGGCCACGCGCAAGATCGGCCATCTGCTGGATCAGATCCGCTTGCACGGCAAGGACCCCGAGCTGGTGGACGCGGTGGTCAGCCTCTCGCTGCGCTATGGCATCGCCACGCCCTACACCTCGTTCCTGGTGGAGGAGCCGCAGGCCGCGCCCTTGGCAGGGCCCCTGACCACGCCCGCGCCCAGGGTCATGGAGACGCTGGTGGTGGAGAAGGAGGCCGTGGTGCAGAGGGCCATGGAGGCGCCAGCGCTGGCCGCTTCCGGTGCGGAGGCCGTGGCTGACGCCGGGGCGCGGCAGGAGTTGCGCTCGGCAGCGCGGGCGCCGGTGGAAGAGGCCAGGGCCGTGCGGCACGTCGGCGAGCGCACCTTCGTCTACCGCAGCGGCATCTGGGTGGATACCGCTTTCGAGGCCGACAAGATGCAGGTCACAGAGGTGGTCTTCGGCAGCGCGCGTTACTTCGAGCTGGCCGCCGACTCGGAGGTGGCGGGCTATCTGGCGCTCGGCCCGCAGGTGATCTTCGTCTGGGAAGGGAAGGCCTATCGGATCACGCCCTCCGAAGAAGTGGAGGAACCGGCACCGGCCACGCCGCCCACGGCGGAACAGCCGCAGCCGTCGGAGGGAACCGACCTGCTCTCGGCCCTGTTGGCCTGGCTGCAAGCTTTGCTGCAAGTCACCACCCAAGACATGCCCTGATGAAACCACAGATTTCACCGATTGCCCAGGGGAGCATTCAGTGAAATCTGTGTAATCAGTGGTTCCCGTGGCAAGAGCCCGCTTCCCATGTCCTGTGGGGAGCGGGCTTCTTCAGTTGCCTAACTTGCACTTTCGGTGTACAATGTCGGCCAGGTGGACGGCAACCCTGGCCGCACCCCTTATCCCCTATCCTTTGTCCCATGCCAAGGAGCATCCCCATGAGCGACGAACCAAGAAGCGACGAAACGGCCCTGGTCGAATACCATCCCACCATCAAAGACCTGCCTGCCGGCGAGCGGCCGCGGGAGCGTCTGGAGCATTACGGCGCCGGTGCGCTCTCCACAGCCGAGCTCATCGCCATTTTGCTGCGCAGCGGCGTGACCGGCGAGAGCGTCCTGCGCCTGGCGGAGCGGCTGCTGGTGGAGTACGGCGGCCTCACCGGCCTGGCCCAGGCTGGCTTCACCGAACTGCAACAGGAGAAGGGCATCGGCCCGGCCAAGGTGACGCAGATCAAGGCGGCGCTGGAACTGGGCCGCCGGCTGCTGGTCGCTTCGCCCCACGAACGGCCGCAGATCAAATCGCCCGCCGACGCCGCCAACCTGTTCATGCTGGATATGGGCTTGCTGGAGCAGGAGCAACTGCGGGTGGTGCTGTTGGATACCCGTAACCGCGTGCTGGCCGTGGAGACAGTGTACAAGGGCAACCTCAACACCAGCGTCGTGCGCGTGGGCGAGATCTTCCGCGCGGCCATCAAGGCCAACTCGGCGGCGATCATCGTCGTGCACAACCACCCCTCGGGCGATCCCACCCCTTCGCCGGAGGACGTGGCGGTGACGGAACAGATCGTGCAGGCCGGGCGGCTGCTGAACGTCGAGGTGCTCGACCACCTCATCATCGGCCGGCAGCGCTTCATCAGCCTCAAGGAGCGCGGCCTGGGGTTTGGATAACCACAGATTTCACAGATTACACAGATGACACAGAGGATCAATCGGTGAAATCTGTGTAATCGATGGTTGGGAGAGAGCCATGTCACCTGGGATCATTGCTTGGCTCGTCGTGCTGGGACTGCCGCTGCTGCTGGTGGCGGCCATCGTGGTCTTGCTGCGGCGACCGCTGCCGAAAACGAAGGGCACGCTGCGGGTCAACGGGCTGAAGGAGTCGGTGGAGATCATCCGCGACCGCTGGGGCGTGCCGCACATCACCGCCAGCAACCTCGAGGACCTCTTTTTCGCCCAGGGCTACACGCATGCCCAGGACCGGCTGTGGCAGATGGAGCTGCAGCGTCGCTACCCCAGCGGCCGGCTGGCGGAGATCTTTGGCGAGGTGGCTCTGGAGGCCGACCGCTTCATGCGTACCATCGGCCTGCGCCGCGCCGCCGAAGCTGGGATAGCCAACCTTTACGACGAGGAGCGCCGCGTGCTGGAGGCCTACGCGCACGGCGTCAATGCCTTCATCGAGGAACACTGCCGTCTGCCGGTGGAGTTCACCCTCCTTCGCTTCCGTCCCGAACCCTGGACACCGGCAGATACCGTGGCCTGTTTCATGCTCATGGCCTGGGACCTTTCCGCGAACTGGAAGGTGGAGCTGCTGCGGGCGCGGCTGGCGGCCAAACTCGGCACGGAGCGGGCAGCGACGTTGGAGCCGCCGGTGCATCCCGACGCGCCGGCCATCGTCCACGGGTCGGGGACGAGAGGGGCGTCGCCGGCGGTGGCCGCGGCCCAGTCCCGCCAGCCTGAGGCTTTGCAGGCCGCCTATCGTCAATGCCTGGAATACCTCAGCGCGGCCTCGCATAGCCCATCCCTTTTGCCCCCTTCCCTTTCCCCTGTCCAGGGCCTCAACAGTGGCGGCAGCAACAACTGGGTGGTGGATGGCCGCCGCTCGGCCAACGGCGCGCCGCTGCTGGCCAACGACGTCCACCTGTCGGTGAGCATTCCCTCGGTCTGGTACGAATGCCACCTGAAGGGTGCGGGCTTCCACGTGGCCGGCGTGTCTTTCCCCGGCATCCCCAGCGTGGTCATCGGCCACAACGAGCACGTCGCCTGGGGGCTGACCACCGCCTGGCAGGACGTGCAGGATCTGTACATCGAACGCTTCAACCCCGACAACCCGCGGCAGGTTGAGTTCCGAGGGCAATGGGAGCAAGCACAGGTCGTGCGGGAGGAGATACGGGTCAAGGGGCGGTCAGAGCCGGTGGTGGAGGAGATGCTCGTCACCCGCCACGGCCCCATCATCAGCAAGCTGGTGGGAGAGGAGCAGCCGCTGGCGCTGCGCTGGACGGCTCTGGAACCGCAGCACATGGTGTGCTGCGCGCTGAACACCAACCGGGCGCGCAACTGGCAGGAGTTCACCGTCGCGCTGCGGGAGTGGTCCTGCCCGCCGCACAACTTCGTCTACGCCGACGTGGAGGGCAACATCGGCTACGTTCAGGCGGGCTGGGTGCCGCGACGGGCGCGGGGCTTCGGCCTGGTGCCGGTGCCCGGCTGGACGGGCGAGTACGAGTGGAACGGCTATCTGCCCTTCGAGGAGTTGCCCCAGGCTTTCAACCCGCCGCAGGGCTGGCTGGCCTCGGCCAATCACAAGACCATGGACGAAAGCTACCCGCATTTCATCGGCGCGGACTGGGAGCACAGCCTGCGGGCGCAGCGCATCGTCGAGTTGCTGCAATCCCGCAAGAGGCATTCCATCGCCGATTTCCTGGCCATGCAGCTTGATGATCTCAGCCCGGTGGCGCGGCAGGTGCAGTCGGTGCTGGCGGCGGTGGAGCCGGAAGATGATCTGGCCCGCCGCGCCGTGGCCCATATTCGGGAGTGGGACTGCCGCATGAAGGCGCACAGCGTGGCGGCCAGCGTCTACGAGGTGTGGCTGTATTGTTTTCTGCATCGTGTCTTCGATGAGCCGCTGGGCGAGCTGGCCGATGCAATCGTCGGCGCGGGCATTCTGCCCTTGAGCCAGATCAGCGGCTTTGGAAAACAGACCGCGCTGCTCCTGCTCCACCTGCTGACCGACGACCCGCCCTCGCCCTGGCTGGTGGCGGCGGCACCGCAGGCGGCCGATCCACGGCAGCACCTGCTGCGGGAGGCGCTGGACGAGGCCATCAGGCTGTTGCGGCAGGAACTGGGGGAGGGCCTGGAGGGCTGGGCCTGGGGGCGGCTGCACCGGCTGGCCTACAATCACCCCTTGGGCAGCGTCAGGCCGCTGCGCCGGCTGTTCAACCGCGGGCCTTTCCCCATGCACGGCAACCAGGACACCTTGCTGCGGGCGGTGGTCGTCCCCCGCTTCCCCTTCGGCCCGGTCACCACCTGCGACTCCATGCGCATGGTCTGCGACGCCGGCGACTGGCGGCGCGCGGTGATCGTCACCACCAGCGGCCAGTCGGGCCATCCGGCCAGCCGCCACTACGCCGATCAGATCCCGCTCTACCTGCAGGGCACCTGCCGGCCCATGCTCTGGGAGCGGGCGGACATCGAGCAGGAAGCCGTGGCGCGGCTGATGCTGGTGCCTCTTGGACACGGATGAACACGGACGCTGCGCGTGCACGGAAAATACTAGCAGAAGATGTTCGTGTCAATCTGTGTTTGTCCGTGTCCTATGTCCTTCCAGCCACTCCACCTCGGCTCGCAACCCCTCTTCCAGGCTCACCTGCGGCTGGAAGCCCAGTTCGGCGCCGGCGCGGCTCGTGTCCGCCCAGGTGTCGCGCACGTCGCCGTGCTGCGCAGGCCGATGCACGATTTCGGCCTTCCTGCCCGTGATGCGCTCCAGCAGCCGGATGGCCTCGTTCACCGTCACCCGCGCGCCGCCGCCGATGTTGTAGACCCCGCCGTCTTTGCCCCGTGCCATCGCCAGCAGATTGGCCTGCACGGCATCGCCGACGAAGGTGAAATCGCGCGTCTGCTGGCCGTCGCCGTAGATTTCCAGCGTTTGCCCGCTCAGCATACGCTTGATGAAGCGGTGGAAGGCCATGTCCGGCCGCTGGCGAGGGCCATAGACGGTGAAGTAGCGCAGGCTGACGGTGGGCAGCCGGAAGTTGCGCTGGTAAAGCCCGCACAGATGCTCGGCGGCCAGCTTGGTCACGCCGTAGGGGGAATAGGGCCGCGGCAGACAGTCCTCCCGCACCGGCAACTCCTGCACATTACCGTAGACGGAGGACGAGGAGGCGAAGACGAAGCGGCGCACGCCGTGCCCGGTGTCCTTGACCGCCTCCAGCAGCCGCTGCGTGGCCAGCACGTTGTGCTCGACGTACAGGCCGAACTCCGCCCCCCACGAGGCGCGCACGCCGGCCTGCGCCGCCTGGTGAAACACGTGCGTCACGCCGCTGATCAGCGGCGCCAGTTCCGCCGTGCGCAGGTCGAGAGGTAAGAAGCGAAAACCGGGTGTTTCGAGCAGCGGTTGCAGGTTGGCCTCTTTCAGCGGGCGCGGGTAGTAGTCGGTGAAGCAATCCACACCGATGACCTCGTGGCCCTCGGCCAGCAGCCGCTCCGCCAGGTGCGAGCCGATGAAACCGGCTACTCCTGTGACCAGGCATGTGTCCATGATCTCCTCCTGACTGAGACAAGGAGACCTGGAGACAAGGGGACAAGGAGACAGGTTCTTTCTGCTCCTTGTCTCCCCCTCTCCCCCTCTCCTTCGTCTCCTAAGATGGCATGGGAGCCGTCTCTGCAGACTCAGTAGATCCAAGTTTGCTCCTGCCGGACTGCCAAGTCCGGCAGAAAGGCGGTGGACTTGGCAGTCCACCGCGAGCTTTTTGGATCTACTGAGACTTCTGATAGGGCTAGAAGCCCAACCTCTCCCGCACCGCGTAGATGGGCTTGCCCTGGCTCTCGTGGTAGGTGCGCACCACCAACTCGCCCAGCAGCCCCATGCTGATCATCTGCACGCCCACGATCATCAGCAGCACGGCCAGCGTGAGCAATGGCTTGTTGCCGATGCTCTCCCCGAGCACCAGCTTGGCATAGCTCAGGTAGAGTCCTATGGCGCCGCCCGCCAGGGCCGCCAGCAGTCCCAACAAAGGCGGTGGACTTGGCAGTCCACCGCGAGCTTTTTGGATCTACTGAGACTTCTGATAGGGCTAGAAGCCCAACCTCTCCCGCACCACGTAGATGGGCTTGCCCTGGCTCTCGTGGTAGGTGCGCACGACCAGTTCGCCCAGCAGCCCCATGCTGATCATCTGCACGCCCACGATCATCAGCAGCACGCCTAGCGTGAGCAACGGCCTGTTGCCGATGCTCTCTCCGAGCACCAGCTTGGCATAGCTCAGGTAGAGTCCTATGGCGCTGCCCGCCAGGGCCGCCAGCAGTCCCAGCCCGCCGAAGACGTGGATGGGACGCGTGGCGTAGCTGAGCAGGAAGCGCACCGTCAACAGGTCGAGGAATACCTTGACGGTGCGGCTCAGGCTGCCGTACTTGGAGCGGCCAGACGTCCGTGCCCGGTGGTTCACCGGCACCTCAGCCACCCTCACCCCCATCCAACTGGCGATGGCGGGGATGAAGCGGTGCAACTCGCCGTAGAGGCGGATGCTCTTGACCACCTCGCGGCGGTAGGCCTTCAGCGAGCAGCCGTAATCGTGCAGCCGCACGCCGGTGACGCGGGAGATCAGCCCGTTGGCGGTGCGGGAGAGCCAGCGGCGCCGGAAGGTATCCCGCCGCCGGACCCGCCAGCCGCTGACCACGTCGTAGCCCTCGTCAATCTTGGCCAGGAGCAGGGGGATGTCGGCGGGGTCGTTCTGCAGGTCGGCGTCCAGCGTGACGATGACGTCGCCCTGGGCGGCGTCGAAGCCGGCGGCGAAGGCGGCGGTCTGCCCGAAGTTGCGCCGGAAGCGGATGACCTTCAGGCGGGGGTCGGTCTCGTGCAACTGCCGCAGACGAGCGAAGCTGCCGTCGCTGCTGCCATCGTCTACGACGATGATCTCGTATGACTGCCCGATGGCCTGTAGCGCGGTCGTGAGCTGCTCATAGAGCTGCGGTATGCTCTCTTCTTCGTTGTAAAGCGGGATGACGATGGAAATCACAAGCTCAAACTCCAAACTCCAAACTTCAAAGCTCAAAGGCCAAAGGCGAAGGATGAAAAGGTGCCGACGCACCGCGAGAAGTTCCGACAGGTCGTTGTGAAAGATTGTACCACAATCCGGCTGAAGCGCCAACCTTGAGATGGGGGGACAAGGAGCAAGGGAGACAGGGAGAATTCTCCTCTGCACACGTCTGCGGGCCTCGCGTGAGATCGTGGGCGAGCATTGACCTGTTGGCGAGAATCTGATACAATGGGTCTATGAAAATGCTCGTCGTTGGCCTCGATGGCGCAACCTTTGATCTGATCCGGCCCTGGGCGGCTGCCGGCCATCTGCCCACCCTGGCCCGTCTCATGCAGCAGGGCGTGCACGGTGAGCTCACGTCCACCCTGCCGCCGGTCACCTCCCCGGCCTGGTCGTCCTTCATGACGGGGATGAACCCGGGCCGGCACGGCGTGTTCGATTTCATCCGCCGCCGTCCCGATGGCTTCGACATGGTCAACAGCTCGCACATCGCCGCCAAGACGCTGTGGCAGCTTCTCTCCGAGGCGGGCCGGCGCGTCGGTGTGATGGCCGTGCCGGTGACCTATCCGCCCAGCCCGGTCAACGGCTTCATGATCACGGGCATCCTCTCGCCCCGGCAGGCGGAGATCACCTATCCGCCCGGCCTGCTGGATCGCTACGAGGATGAGTTGGGCCCCTACCGCATCAGCCCGGACGTGCAGTACACCGGGGGAAACGAAGAAGCCTTCGTCGCCGACCTGCTGGCGCTGATGGAGCGCCGGGCACGCTACGCGCTGCGGCTGATGCAGGATCACCCATGGGACTTCTTCATGGTGCACTTCGTGGCCCTGGACGTCGCTCAACATGCCCTCTGGAAGTTGATTGACCCCAGCCATCCCGGCACCGACGCGCAGGCGGCGCAGCGCTACGGCGGCTCGCTGCTGGCGCTCTACCAGAAGGCGGATGCCATCCTGGCCCGGCTGTGGGAGCAGCTTGGCCCCGAGGACATGCTGCTGGTGATGTCCGATCACGGCTTCGGGCCGCTGCACGGCACGGTGAATCTCAACAACTTCCTGATGCAGCAAGGCTTCCTGCACCTGAAGCGGGACGTGGCCACCCGGTTGCGCTATGCGCTCTTTCGCCGTGGCATCACGCCCAGCGCAGCCTACGGTCTGCTGGTGAAGCTGGGTTTGCAGGACGTGGTGGTCAAGGTCAGCAAGCGGGCGCGCAATGCCGTCGTGGGGCGTTTTCTGTCCTTTTCCGCCGTGGACTGGTCGCGCACGCAGGCCTACGCCATGGGGCACGTGGGCCAGGTGTTCATCAACCTGCGCGGCCGCGAGCCGCAGGGCAGCGTGGAGCCTGGGGAATACGAAGTGGTGCGCGGACGGGTGGCCGCGGCGCTGCGGCAGATCCCGCATCCCCTGTCTGGCCGCCCGCTGGTGGACGAGATTATCTTCCAGGAGCAGGCCTACGAGGGGCCGTACGCCGGGCAAGGGGCTGACCTGCTGCCGATCATGGACGGCTTCCGCTACATCGCTTTCCCCATGTTCGCCAGCGACACGCAGCTCGTGGCCCCGCAGGTGCGCGGCGATTCCGGCTGTCACCGGCTGCATGGCATTCTGATGGCCAGCGGGCCAGCGGTGCGGCCGGGGGCAACGCTGGAAGGCGTCCGGATCACGGATCTGGCCCCGACGATCCTCTACCGCCTGGGGCTGCCGGTGCCTGCCGACATGGATGGCCGCGTGCTGACCGAGATGTTCGATCCGGGATTTGTCCGCGATACCCCTGTGCGGCGAGCAGATGCCGAGACGTTGCGTCAGCGTCCGGAGCACGAGTGGCAGCCAGACGAGGCCGCGGAGATCGAAGACCGGCTGCGCGGCCTGGGCTACCTGGGCTGAGGGGGCTGAATTGACGGAGAGCAGAGTCCCCCTCCCTGGCAGGGAGGGGTTAGGGGAGGGTGATATCTGCCTTTTCCGCTTTTCCGCTGACCAGGTCGCGCTGGCGCGCAGGCTGTGGCGTTGGCTGCGGCCGGCCATCGGATTGGGCCTGCTGGCCTTCCTGCTCTGGCGGGTGGACTGGCAGGAGATGGGCCGCATCGTGAGCCAGGCCAGCCTCGGCTACGTCGGTTTGGCTCTGCTCATCGCTCTGCTCACCGTGCTGCCGCGGGTGCTGCGCTGGCAGGCGCTGTTGCTCACCCAGGGGACGAAGGAGCCTTTCCTGCGCCTGCTTTCCATCTACCTGGTGAGCAACTTCTTCAACAACTTCTTGCCCAGCGACGTAGGCGGCGACAGCGTGCGCATGCTGCAGTTGGCCCAACTCACGGGGCGGGGGGCCGACGCCGTCTCCTCCGTGCTGGTGGAGCGGCTCAGTGGTCTGTTCGCCGTGCTGCTGATGGGGACGGTGGCGGTGCTGAGTAACTGGCGTCTGGCCTCCGTGGGCGGGATCGGCTTCCTCGTGCTGGGGGCGTTTGCCGTCTTCGTCCTGGGGATGGTGCTGATCTTCAACCTGCAAGGCCTGCGTGCCTGGGCGGAACGTTCGACCGTTCCGGGGCTGGCCGCGCTGTTCAACAAGCTGGGCAAGCTGTACGATTCGATCTA
>JACKQG010008425.1_pt1 | contig 10038 bp, 9 predicted proteins | sample 8237621 | NCBI WGS metagenome assembly JACKQG01 (sample SAMN15677084, study PRJNA649215) | marine metagenome | biome: marine; feature: Black Sea; material: saline water; isolation source: suspended particulate matter (SPM) from the Black Sea western gyre | collected 2013-06-09/2013-06-10 | depth...
CTGATGCGGCGTTGGATGCATAACCATCCGCACCGATCTGGTCAGAAAATGCTTGCGTCACTGGGGCGCCGCCGATCATGATCTTGACCTTGTCGCGTACGCCAGCCTCTTCCAGGGCTTTGACGGTATGCTCCATAGAACGCATTGTGGTCGTCAGCAGAGCAGACATGCCCAGGATGTGCGGTTCGTGCTCTTTGACAGCATCGACAAAATCTTGCGGTTCGATATCCTTGCCCATGTCAATGACTTCGAATCCCGCCCCTTCACACATCATGCCGACCAGGTTCTTGCCAATATCATGCAAGTCGCCTTTGACGGTGCCAATCAGAACTTTACCGGTCATGTCAGCGCCAGTTTCAGCGAGCAAGGGTTTTATCAGGACCATGGATGATTGCATCGCACGGGCAGATCGAAGTACCTCAGGTACGAACATATTGCCCGCTTTGAATTCAACACCAACGTGATCCATTCCAGGCATCAGGCCCTTGTCAAGGATTTCCTTGGCGCTGAGGCCATCGTCCAGCGCGTCTTGGGTGAGTTGAACGATCTCGTCCAGGTTGCCTTCGATGACGGTTTTGGAAAGTTCAGCAAACAAATTACTCATTTTATCTTCCTCCATTTAATATGGGTTTCATAAATATTGTTTGATGGTTTGATGGAATTTCTCTATATGAGTTTTCATTCTATGCCCGGCTGATTGGGCATCCCCCGCCTCAATCGCTTCGAGGATTGCAACATGGGCATCCACATTGATATCCTCAGGTTGAGCGTAATTAATTGCCAAATACCAGATTCGCAGTGACAGATTGTAGAAGTGTTCTAGCTCTTTTAATAAGAACTTGTTGTTAGCTGCTTCGATGATCTGTGAGTGAAATTCGTTATCGATGCTGATCAATGCTTCTTTGTCTGTAGGGTCTGCGAGGTGGTATTTATTGGCAAGAGATCTTAAATGTCTAAGCTGTTCTTCTGTAATTCGTTCTGTGGCTAGCCGGGCAGCAAAAGATTCCAATTCGACGCGCACCTCGAAGATTTGAGTCAAATCTGTCACCTTGACATCAGCCACGTACATCCCCCTGCGAGGTGTTACAGTGACCAGGTTTTCGGCCTGAAGCTGCTTAATTGCCTCGCGAATCGGTGTTCTGCCCAGGTTAAGCTCTTCCATCAATTGAGCTTCGCTGATCACAGAACCAGGATGCATCTTCGTGGTGACGATTTGGTCCTTGATTTGGTTGTAGGCTTTTTCTGCGTCCGTAGGCTTCATATTGAATCGACTAGAGACCTCAGTTTTCCTCTTGCTCTTTTTGACGTGCTCGATACGCCTGGATCCAGATCATGCCATACTCATCACGACCCATGGAAAGATCTGCAGCTTTGACGGCAATGCTCACTTCGGGCTCGAGGGGGTTGGTGATAGGGCAGGTCAATCCGGCATGGATGGCCATAGCAATGAATGTGGAGTTGATGAATTTTCGATCTGGCATGCCAAAAGAGATATTGCTGGCGCCCATCGTGATGTTGACGCCGAATTCGGCGATGATTTTTTCGATTGCTTGCATGGCAATCAAGCCTGAGGTGTGATCTGAGCCCATGGTTAATGCCAGCGGGTCAATGACGATGTCCTCGACAGGGATGCCCATTTTCCCAGCCCGTTCGATAATGTTGCCAGCGACTTTGAGACGATCATCTGGTGTTGCCGGTATGCCGTCATCATCCATGCACAAGCCAATCACTGCTGCGCCATATTCTTTTACCAGGGGCATCACAGCTCCCAAGGAGCGCTCTTCGCCATTGACGGAGTTGATCAAAGCTTTACCCTCGTACATAGACAAGGCAGCTTCCAACGCCTCGGGATCGGCTGTATCGATACAAAGCGGCACATCAACAACATCCATGACAGTGGTCAGCACTTGCTTGAGCAGGGCAGGTTCATCTGCGCCAGGAACACCGGCGTTGACATCAAGGATCTTAGCTCCAGCTTCGACTTGTTTCACCGCATCACTGCGGACGATATCAAAATCGCCGGCTTGAAGCGCTTTTAGCATCAATTTTCGACCTGTTGGGTTGATACGTTCCCCTATGATAACAGTAGGATTCCCTCGATTGATCTCTACGGTTTGGATCTTGGAAGAGACAACAGTGGTAAGGTTTTTTGCCATAAATTCACCTCTTATAGGGATTTGGTTATTTTGAATAAGGATATTTGCTAGTATATCACAAATATATCAGGTGGTTTGATTAATTTTATAGGTTCTATGGCAATTGCCGTGAGAGACCTCACATTTTGGGGTAGGGAGCGTGCTCCGCACGCCCCCTACCCCAAAATGTGGCCCCTTACCACGGCGATTCCTAGAGACCCATTTTATATTTCGTTTTGAGTTTGGGCTCTTTTAGAGCGCTAGAGTTTTCTCGTCAACATAGGCCTGTAGTTGGCGAATTATTAGATTTTCAAGATGTGGATCCTGATGATTGCCAAGAATATCGATCCACCTACGTTTGGCACGTGCTGCAGCATCTTCTTTACCATTCGACATCCATGTAGCGAGATCAAGTCGATTAACAACATCAGGCTGCCAGAACTCAGACTGACAGCGTTCAAGGGTGTGGTCTTCCTCTAAAAAGTGGCCATTTTGTCCCACATTGGCGATGACATCATAACCAAGTGTCTCGGGACTAACCTTTATGCCTTGCATGAATTTTTTGAGCATGCCGATCATTTCGTCATCGAGAACAAATTTCTCTCGAGAGAAAGCCATATATGAACTGAGAATTCCTGCCGAATGCAAAACAAAATCTATACCGCTGTTGATTGTGGTTAACAAACTGAACATGGATTCGAGACCCGCTTGGGCATCGGTCGTATTGGAATCAGTCAGTGCACCGCCGCCGCGGCTTGGCAATCCATAGAAGCGGGCGAGTTGAGTGTGCGCGCTGATGCACAGAGATAACTCAGGGCCGCCAATGGATAATGCGCCTGTGCGCATGTCAGTATTGGTAGAAGTTGATCCGTAAATTATCGGCGTGCCGGGTTTGATCAATTGTGCCAGGATGATGCCAGCCAAAATTTCGGCGTTTTGCTGAGCCAGTACGCCGGCCAATGTGATCGGTCCGGTGGAGCCAGCCATAATCAGCGTGGAAATCAACAGAGGTTGGCCGGCTTTGGCATAGATCATCAAGGCCTCGATCATATCTGGGCTGTATCCAAGGGGACTGAGAGGATTGATAACCCCTACGGTTACCGGCTGGGATAAAGCTCCCCCGAACAGTATCTTTGCCAATTCAAGTGTATGATTTGCGCCTTCGGTGCCATCTGTGCTGCCAATAAAGGGTTTGTCTGAATATACAATTCCAGTATGGACCATTGCCAAGTGGGCGACTCTTGGGGGGATATCCCCTGGCATTGCCATCTGGTGGCCACTCATATCCTGATTAGGTAAGGCCTGTGCCAACCGAACCAGGTCCCGATAATCATCCATTGTCGCGGATCGTTTGCCAACATCTTGATCGATGAGAAAAGGCGCGCCCAACCCTGGGGCGAAAACGGGTGTTCCATCTCCGATGATCACATTGCGATCAGGATTTCGAGCACTGATCGTGAATTGATCTGGAATTGACTCAATCGAATTCATCACCTGACTTTCAGTCAGATAAACAGTTTGCCCGTCTATTTTGGCACCATGTTTTTCAAAAACAGTCAACGCCTCTTTATTGGGGAAACGAATCCCAATTTCGGAAAGCAATTTCATGCTGGTATCGTGGATAGCTTGAATGTCGGTCGCCGAGAGAAATTCACACCAGTGATTTAACTTCGAAAGGTTCATATTACTTGCTCAATTCTCCAACTTGGGAAATCGCAATGAGTATTTGAACAGAATCAAGTGGAGTTTTTATCACAAATGTATACCCAGCACCAGTGACATGTATATTAAAATTTGATGTTACGCAACCTATAGAGAGTTATCCCTGAAAATTATTTTCAGGACTTTCCCGCTACGCGTGCGTAACATGAGTTAAAATATTCAGAAACGGATACTGATTTAGGAATATGTCAGGATGAATCAACTAACGAAAACAATGCTCGTGGTTATGGCTGCTGCGATACTTTGGTTACCTTACTATACTTGGGGGGTGGGGTCGAGTAACCGTTTGTTTGGAACAGGTAAATTCGTGTCAGGTACGCTGATCTTCGCGATCACAGCAATATTTGGGTATATCGGTTTATATTTCTTACAACGGGGTCTTCTAATCGATTCTTCGCTCTCTGTCGCAAATTTTCGTTTGTTATTAATTTTGAGCACTCAGCTGACTGCGGTTTTGTTGATCGCCATTGACTCAGGCTGGAATTGGAAAGCTATCCTTGCTGGAATATTTGTTCTGACAGGTGCTGTATTGGGCGCGTATGCGATTGAATAATAAGATGGCTATTTAACAGTTCTATCAATCACCGCCTGGATTCCCTCAGCCACATCATTTGGCAAAGCTTTGGGTTGGTGCTCGGCTAAAATCGATTTGATTCGTTCCCGAGCGCGATCTCGCAAGCTTAATTCTCCATCTGCGGACCACCCCGCGTGATCTTGACGATCTAATAAGGTTGGATACCAATCTTCTTTGAAATGGTTGTGTGTATGATCGATACCTAAGAAATCATCGTCAAAGCCAACCTGATCGATCCAATCCAGCGCCAGGGTCTCCTCACTAACTTCAACCCCTTGCATGAATTTCTTGACCCAATGGATCAACTCGTCGCACATGACAATCATTTCGATAGAGTTGGTCAGACCCCCTTCGAGATAGCCGACATCATGAATTAGGTGCGAACCAGCCATGGTTTCAGTCAAAAGAGAGAAGGCTGCTTCAGCGGCAGCTTGCTGGTCGGGCAATTTGGCATCCGAAGCACCGCCAAGCCCAAAGATTGGAAGGCCGTAATACTGAGCCATCTCCACACATAAGACGCGATTGTCCGGAGCAGCGTAGATATCCAGCATGGTGCGCATATCGAGCATATCTTGTGTGCCCCCACTCAATATTACAGGCGTGCCTTCACGCTTAAGTTGCGCGATGACCAATCCAGCCAATTCGCCGGCATTGGCATAGGCGACTGCGCCTGCTGGGGTGATTGGCCCGCTGGCACCGCGTAATACCACGGGGGTGTAAGATGTCGGAAGACCTTTTTCTGCCATGAAGAGTAATTTTTGAAGTGCTTCTTCATTATGAACCAGGGGTGCGGTCACGTTAATATACAAGAAAATGAACGGATTGCGCCTTAGTGCATCGGCTCCCCCGGCGACCAACTCGGCCATTTCGACTGCTTTGACGCAGCCATCAAACTCGGTGGTCACAAACATGATCGGTTTGCTTGTGTTTTTCAACATGGCCTGCATTTGGTAAATATCAGCGTACTCCTGGGGGACATCTCCGGCAATATTCAATGACATGACGAAATCGATGTTGGGCAGGGCATCGCAGACGTGGATGCCATCTACGATATCCTGAAGTTTTCCTGGTCTGCGCTTTCCAGTGTTGATATCGATCACATTGGGGCAGTCAGAACCCGGGCCGTAGAAAACATTGCGGCGTTCCAGGGGCATCACACGCTCACCATGGCGGTTGGCGATAGCTATGCGTTTTGGCGCGATATTGAGCGCCCAATCTACGAGGTATGAAGGAATGCGCACATGGCTGTCATCGATGACATCTGCACCTGCCGACTTGAGTAATTTCACTGCTTCGGGTACGAGAAGGCGAACCCCCGTCCGTTCAAGGATTTCTAAACTAGCGAAATGGATGCGTTCTAACTGATCTAGCGATAATTTTTGAAATTTGGGCGCACTGATTGACTGAATATTTCTTTGCGTGCTTGTCATGATAATCTCCTGGGGATGAAAAAAGCCATCAAAGTATACACGATCTCGAATCTAACTTTAGCCAAAGGTGATATATGAACTGTGAAATCAGGAAAACTTGCAGGAGAAATTAAGGATTTCGCAGTTATACTAAACCTAAATGTAATTATTCTCAGAAGGAGTGATACGATGTACCGCAACAGAGATTTTGGGATCAACCATATCAAAGCCCGCAAGGATCATCGTTGTTATGGTATGGGTCTGGGTATCATTATCCTCGATGATGTTTATCCAGGGTTTCCTGGGGATGTGCGCAATGCCAGCGCTTTCCCATTTCCCGTACAGTATGAAATCGTAGAGGGTGTGGATATCTGGAAGCTTGTCCACGAAGAAGATAAATCGCAATGCCTGGCACCGATACAGCGGGCGGCGAAAAAACTAGAGAGCATGGGCTGCCGTGCTATCGCCGCAGAGTGCGGGTATTTTGCCTATTTCCAACAGGATATCGCCGGATACGTCGATGTGCCGGTCTTCATGTCCAGCCTGCTGCAGGTGCCCTTTGCTCAGCAGTTGATCGGGCAAAATAAAGTTGTTGGCATTATGATGGCTCGCAAGGCAGAGTTGCGCGATCACCACCTCGAATCTGTTGGGATTCGAATTGGCTCCAACTATGTCATCGAAGGGGCAGAGGACGATGGCAAGTGCACCCAATTCGAAAATTTGTGGTATGCTCCCGCAAGACCGGATGTGCCGGAGGCTTACTATGACAAAGCCCAAGAAGAGTTCGTCCAGGTTTGTGTCGAATTCTATAATGCCCATGACAATATGGGCGCTATGATGTTGGAGTGCACCGGTATGCAGCCTTTTGCGCGCGCCATTCAACGAGAGATTGATATCCCCATTTTCAGTTGGGGCACATTGCTGGATTATGCCTACTCGGTGGTAGTGCATCGAGATTATTACGGACATGTATAGAGAGAATTAACATGACAGCAGCTTCGTTTGACCACACTAACATCCGCTCCACCCGACTGCGTAGTCTCACAAAGGACAATGTAAAGGTACTTCATGAGGCTAGCCTTGAAATCCTGACTCATACGGGCTTGCGTTTTTTTAACGATGAAGCGGTAACGCTGTTCAAAAAGGCTGGAGCAAAAGTCTCCGATGGTAATCTGGTTTGTATCCCAGCTTACCTGGTTGAGCGGGCATTACGTTCTGTCCCGAAAAGCATTACGATCTATGACCAGACCGGAAAGCGGGCTATGATGCTTGGCGGTCATCGCAGTTATTATGGCCCGGGTTCAGACTGTATGCACATCTATGATACCGAAACCTGGGAACGCCGTATCGCTGTCTTAGATGATGTCGTCAATGGGATCCGTCTGGTAGATGCTCTCCCTCATTTGGATTTTGTGATGTCCATGTTCCTGCCCTCGGACGTGCCAGCGGAACTCTACGAACGCCGTCAAATGGCATTGATGCTGCAAGAAAGCACTAAGCCGATTGTTTACGTAGGCATCGATGCGAACAGCACAGTGTTTGCCATCAAGATGGCGGAGATGGTTGCTGGGGGAGAGGATCAATTACAACGCTATCCCTTCGTAATCAACTATGTCAATACTGTATCAGCCTTTTACCATAATGACGAAAGCGTCCAGCGCCTACTTTATGCAGCGGAACGCAACCTTCCAACCATTTATGCGCCCAGTACCAGTAGAGGCATTACGGCGCCGATTACCATTGCAGGGGCTTTGGCCTTGGGAAATGCAGGCCATTTAGGGGGATTAGTGCTCTCTCAGTTGAAAAGAGAAGGCTCTCCATTTTTGCGCAGCCATCCTAATGGGTCATCCATGGATTTGAGTTCAATGGTCAGTGTATATGGCGCACCAGACAATGGGCCTCATGGCTGGGATCTAGCCCATCGCTATGAGATACCTACATTTGGCGCGGCTGGTTGTAGCGATTCAAAGGTTTTTGACGCCCAGGCTGCGGCGGAGGCCTCGCTGACACTATTTGAGAACACGATTGGTGGTGTCAATCTGATCCACGATGTCGGCTATTTGGACTGCGCTATGACCGGTTCTCTTGAATTTGTGTATTTTAACAATGAGATCATTGGGTGGCTCAGACAGTATATGCGCAAGTTGGAAATCAATCAAGAAACACTGGCCTTGGATTTGATCCATGAGATTGGCCCCGATGGTTCTTTCTTGGAAGCTGACCATACTTACAATCATATACGTGAAGAATGGCGACCCACAATCCTTGATCGCCTAGACTTCCATCGCTGGTCTGATCAAGGGAGTCGCACAGTGAAAGAACGCGCCAATGATAAAGTCAAAGAGATCGTTGCCAGCCATCGCGCTGAACCGTTACCTAATGACGTCATCCAGAAGTTGGATGCGCTAGCGTTCGAGGATGTTCCGGTATGAAAACGGCGGATGAGCAAATCCACGAATTCATAGATGTTTTTGATGTGTGGGAACCAGCGCGGCCTTTTCTCTCTTTGATGGTTGATGAGCGAGAAATGGATCTCGTTGTTCAAGCTTACAGACAGGATGACCAAAATCTTACGGTTGAGTTGATTGCCGATCTATTAGGTCTGGACTATGCCCAAGCAGACAAACTTGTTCAACGCGCCTACGGCAGATGCATCTTGAATAAAGTCGTAGAAGATGGAGTTCCTAAATTCACCCCCTCAAATTTCTATTCCCGCCTGGATCACTTTGCCAAGTACGAGAATTGGCACGATATTCCTCCCAATGACCGAAAGGTTATCAACCGTCGGTTCTTGGATGAGTTTATCAACAGGCATAAGGAAAATATTAAACGCAAGATGCGCGGTCTTGAGGCTGAGAATGCTTTACCCAACGACACTGTCATGCTGTTGAGCGAAGTTGAGGAGATGATCCACGCAGCCACGAACATTGTTGTGCAGCCTTGCGATTGCCGCATGTTGGGGGAGAATTGCGATAAACCAGTTGAAACTTGTATCTGGCTTGATGAGGGCGCGCGTGAAGCCCTCGATCGTGGGCATGGACGCAGTTTGACAAAAGAAGAAGCTATCGAATTACTACGTTATACAGACAAAAAAGGCCTGATGCACACTGCCGACAGCGAGTGGCGTGATCGAGGCTTACACGCCATTTGCAACTGCTGCGCCTGTGATTGTTATCCCTTCAGCGCAGCTCAGGAATTAGGCACAAAAGGTGTCTGGCCGAAGAGTCATTATGTGGCGGCTCACGATCTGGATTTGTGTAATATGTGTGGCTCGTGCGTCAAGCGCTGTCACTTTGATGCCTTTGTGCTGACCGATGAAATCGTCTTTGTTGGCGATAAAGACAAGCAAAGAGTAATCTATGACTCAGATAATTGTTGGGGATGCGGTCTGTGTGCCAACACTTGCCCTGAGAATGCCATCCAGATGAGAAATTTATAGTTCTTAGTAGGGGGAAACGCGTAATTACGACTTTGGGGAAGCAATTGGAGCGAGGATTGCTTTGGACAACCTGATCAGATCATTACTATCTAATTCTATTCCAGCCATGGGGTCACCACTGCTGATATTGACCTTTTTGCATTGGGCAATGGACTCATCGAAAACAACGGGAATATATTCTGGCAAACAAAGGGGCGCTACCGCGCCCTGTGTATACCCAGTTAGATCGCCAATCTCCTCGGCAGTAGCAAAGCTCAATCGTTTCCACTCACCTGGGAGGTAGTCCCGAACAGCCTGTGGATTGAGGCGCGAGTCCCCTGTTACACAGGCCATCACATAGCGCTGTTTCTTCCGCTCGCGCAGCAGGATCGATTTCACCATTTCCTCTTTGACTACACCGCGCTGTGCAGCGGCCGCTTCCACGGTGAAAACCGGCTCGGAGTGGGGTAGGACGCGGTATTGAATGTCATTAGCATCAAGCAGCATTGTGACGATTGTATTTACCATGCTGCAAGTATAGTAGTGTCAGAAAGACATGTCAATTTTTATGATAATTTCTTCGGCAAAGTTGACAGATTGATGTATTCAGGATATATTAGTGATATATCAGAGAGTGTAAGATAAAAAATCCATATAAATCTGTCTTAGGAGCTTCAAGAACTGTCAATGCAAAGTAGAAATGTCCTATTTTCTACAAAGTTAAAATGTCCTATGAAAAGGGAGGGAGTATGCTAAACTGGGATGGCTTGGCTGGAGGAT
>JACKQG010008428.1_pt1 | contig 10035 bp, 22 predicted proteins | sample 8237621 | NCBI WGS metagenome assembly JACKQG01 (sample SAMN15677084, study PRJNA649215) | marine metagenome | biome: marine; feature: Black Sea; material: saline water; isolation source: suspended particulate matter (SPM) from the Black Sea western gyre | collected 2013-06-09/2013-06-10 | depth...
ACACGCAGCCCCCCCCTACAACCACCCCCCAACCAAAACCCCCCAAACCACGCCCACCGAACACCCAAACAGACCCCCCAACAAACCGCCCCCCAGTATCTATACATTGGCGGCCTTCGCGTTTTTCTGTCGGGGGGGTGGGGGTGTCTGTGTGGGGGTGGGTGTGGCTGGTCTTGGGTTGGGTGGGGTGGGTTGACGGCGGTTTGTTGACCCCTGTCCTGTTCATTGGGTCAGGTTTTGGGCGCGAGAAAACCCTCGGCCGGAATGGCCGAGGGTAGTTCCCGAGAGTGGACTGCTAGGCGACGTTGCTAGCGGTCGTCTCTGTCTTGAGGAGCATCTCCCACACGTCCGCTCTTACGATGAGCAGGTCGATCGCTCGACGCAGTGATGCGAGGTTGTCATCGGTTGGGTCGTCGATGTTCGTTGTGGTTGCGATTGCGGCCACGGCTGAGGCTTGCCCTTCGCAGGTTCGCGGTGCACGTGATCCACCCGGGTTGCCGGGCTTGGCAATGAGTGCCTGCCGGAAGGCGGTGACGTTGTGGGTGTTGCCAGTGATGTAGGTCCGTAGGCGTTTGGGCAGGTCGGCCCATTGGCCAGTGAACTTGTAGCGCTCCACAAGACTGTCCCATCCTTCTGGCGTGCCCTTGTGGGAACTGGGGACACTCGAGAGGTATGCGGCGTAGGCGTACAGTGCCGCGCCGTTTACCAGCCCTTCTGACCCGTGACCCTTGGGCAGGCCGATTGCCTCGCCGATTGGCAGATGCTTACCTCCGATGTTCTCTGGGGAGGCAATCCGTAGGTGGCCGCCCTTGGTGAGCGTGATCAGATTGGCACTCAGTGCCGTGCCAATCACGACCATGGTTGCCGTGTGCAAGGTCACGGTGACTGCCACCACGCCCCGCAGGGTGGCGACTGCGTTGCAGTACGCCTTTTGTGTTCGGTTCATTTCTTTTCCTTTCGTTGTGATCCTCAGGTTGTCTGGGGATCTGTGAATAAATATATGCCTAAAAGTTTTGTGGGTCCAATGTTGGCGTGTGGCGTGTGGCGTGTGGTGGGTGGGACTAAAGGTATAGGTGGTGTTGTGTGTTTTTTGGGTTGTGTGTGTGCGTGTGCGTGTGTGTTCGGTGATGGGGCTGTGCGTGTGTGTGGGTGGGGTGGGTGAAATGTTTGGTTGTATATTTTTTTGTTGGGTTGGTTCTGGCATTTGACTTTACAGGTTGAATGTGCTATACTTGTTGTTGGTGGATGGAGTTAGGTGTCTGCTGCTGCTGGTCGGGGTGATCGGCAGGAAACTTATCTGTATATTTTTTGGAAGGAGGTGTTTGTTGTGAGTATCTTTGATTCGCAGTATGTGGCAGAGTTTGAGGAGTTGACGGGGCTGAATGTTCCGGCTGTTTCTGAGGGTCCTGTCCGTGTTTGTGTGTCGTGTGGTGGTGTCGCTGAGTTTGTTGGTTTGGCTCGGCGGACGTTTGGTTGGGATGCTCGGATGGTTCCGCCTGTGCCGCGTGTGGAGGTGGTTGGTCGTAAGTTTGGTTGTGTCGATTGTGGGAGGGTGGTGTGTGCGTCGTGAGTGACGTTTTTGTTGATGGTGTGGGGTACATCGTGGAGCCTGATGTGGATGGGTTGCGTGGTGTGCCTGTTGGGATGCCTAAGCGTCTTGTGCGTGTGACGTTGCCGGGTGGGCAGCGTCGTGGTGGGCGGTCGTCGCGTGTGGTGTCGTATCGGTTGCGTGTGGGTGGGCGTGACGGGTTTGGGTCGTTGGAGGAGATGCGGGAGGCGTTGGGGCGTGTGTCGTGAAATATGTGGTGGGTATATTTTTTGGTCTTGGTCGTGAGATACACGGCTGGGTAATGGGTAAAGGAGAATGATTATGGGTACGGTTCCGATGTTGACGGTTGATGAGTTTGTTGCTGAGCGCAGGGAGGGGTGGGAGCCGTTGGTTGTCGCCAACGGTGAGTTCTACGTGTATGACAGCGTGGAGTATGATCCGCCGGGTGTGACGTTTGGTGGTCGCCCGTTGGTGGAGGGTGAGTGGTGATGAAGACACATGAGATTAGGTCGGATGTTCGGTTGGTGGAGGCTAATGATGTGGCTTCTCGTCGGACTCGGAACCATATTGCTACCAGTAACGGTGTGGTTGGTGGGTTTAGTGAGGTGCGCCGTGAGGTGTTGGTTCTTGATCATCAGATGCGGCCGTTGGCTTGGTTGCCTTTGGATGAAGTGGAGGTTGTGTGATGGGGTGGAATGTCAATGAGTTGCAGGGTCTGGGTTTGAACTGGGTTCTGTTGATGGTGTCCATTGTTGTGGTGCGTGCTGTTGTGGTGCGTGTGTGGCGATGGGTGTGTTCGTTGTTCACGTTGGGCAGCGATGCTGATGCGGCTCCGTTGGGTTGTGTTGGATGTGGTGGTTCTGTCTTCGCGGTAGATTACTGTGAGGGTTTGGCTAAGAGAGGAGTGTGTGATGAGTGAGTTTGTTGTGTTGGCTCATGATGTTGATGCGTTTGGGCGTGCTGGGTGGTATATGGGTGATGAGAAGCAGGCTGAGCATTGGGCGAATGTGATGGCTCGACAGTTTGAGCATGTGATTATTTATCGTGTTGGTCCTGTTGTGAAGGTGGTGCGTGATGACTGATTTTGGTCACCGTTGGGTTGATGCGGGTGATCGTGTGGAATGTTTTTGGTGTATGGTTTCGCCGTTGTCCCCGTCGGCGGATCAGCCTTGCGATAGGTTTCATGAGGCTGTGTATTATGGGGTTGAGTCCGGCAACATAGATGATGTTGCCGATGTATAGCATCCTGTTGGGGTGCAGATTGGAGAAATGATTATGGCTGCTGTAGATATTTCTGTTGAGGGTGCGGTTGTTGATTTTACGTCTGCGACGTTCAATGTCGATAGCAACGATTTGTTTGGGATAATGGATGTGTCGTTGGTGTTGGATTGTATGGATTCGTCGGAGTTGTTTAGCAAAATAGAGTACGATGTGGTGAAGGCTATTGACAGCCAACTCCGCGACTCTGGTCGGGATCTGAGGTCCGAGATGCAGGAGGTGTTGGACGAGTTTTCTGATCAGGTGAAGCGTGATGCTGCGCTGTGTGGTTTGGGGAAGTCGTTCAAACAGGCTGTCATCCTTGCCGTGGCTGATGAGATAAGGGGTATTGTCGGTGACTGTGTGCGGGAGGAGGTGCAGGCGATGATTGTTCAGATACGTAATCTGTTTCGGGCATCGAATGAGTCTGTGGTCTAATATATTCGTCTATATTTTTGAAAGGAAACACGATGATGGGTAGGCATCGTAGTTGGTTGTATGGTCCGCCTGCGTGTGAGGATCAGGAGGAGGGCTGTGATTGTCCTGATTGTCAGGGTTGGTCTGTTTATGATTGGCGTGATTCTATGGATGAAGGGAGTAGAGATGAGTGAGCGTCGCCCCATGGTTGGGGAAATGATTACGTTCCGTACCTTTATGGGGTCGCGGTATACGTGTGAGGTTACTGACTTGTTTGTTGAGGATGGGGTCGGTGGCTTTTACGGCAAGGTTCCTTCTACACGGGATCATGTGTGGGGGTTTGATGACCAAATAGTGGAGTACATTCGGGTTGAGCATGTGCCGATGGGTAACTGGAAGGGGGAGCGGATATGAGTATTGTTGCTGTTGAGGAGCGTGTGGCGCGGGGTTCTTCGGATCGGAAAACTGCGTTCTTTATTTTTTCGAAGAAGGGTGGTGGGTTGATGAATGGGTCGCCTGATTCGAATAGTTTCGGGTTGCCTGTTGGTCGGGCTGGTTCGTGTAAGGATGCTACGGATTGGTGTGAGGGTGTGTGTTATGCGGATCCGTGGTTTCCTTCGGTGAGGCGTTTGTTGGATGCGAACTGGGTTGCGTATCAGGAGCGGAAGCGGTCGGTGAGGCGTTTGGTGGAGATGTTGTTGCCGATTGTGGAGCGGTCGTGGTTGTTGGCGCAGAAGCGGGGTGTGCCTCCTGTGTTTAGATGGTTTTGGGCGGGGGATATTCCGGGGCGTAACTTTGCGCACGCTATCCGGCTTCTAGCGTTGCGGTATGGGAATACACGGTTCTGGTTGTATACGAGAAACTTTGATGCGGTGCCTTTGTTGAAGGCACCGAATGTGGCTGTGTATTTGTCGGTGGATCGTGACAATGTGTCTGCGGCTTTGGATGTGTGGCGGGCTAACAGGTGGGTGAAGTTGGCGTTTTGTGGGGACACTTGGGAGGAAACTAAAGATCTCGCTGCCTTGTTTGAGGGTGAGCGTACAGGTCCTCGTTGCCCGGAACTTGTCGGCAAGTTGCCGTTGGTTGTTTGGGGTGATGAGGGTACAGGCCACGGTGCGTGTGTCGAATGCGGCATGTGTATTAGTGGTGTAAACAATGTGCGGTTTGCTGCACAGAAAGGATAGGGATAGTGGCTGAGAAGAATCCGTTTGGTAAGACGAGGGATGCTGATTCCCCGTATGCTATTTACCGTTCAGGGGATTGGGAGTGGCGTGTGTTGAAGACGTATCAGCGGCCCGATAAGGAGAGGGAGAATCGTCGTGCGGCATGGTTGTGTGCGGTGAAGTCTCCTTACACGTTTGGGTCGTTTGAGATGGGCGACACGTATGTTCGGGATGTGCTTGGTGTTCTTGCTGAGCAGACCGATGAGTGGGCGGTGCATTACGCCCAGATAGGAGAGTAGTTATGTTGGAAACGTTTGATTCGTTTGGTGGTCACCATTTTTTGGAGAAGGAACGGGTTGATTCGATGAATGCTTTGGTTGTGATGGAGGATGCTGGCGCATTGTTTGATGTGTCGTATCCTCCGTCGGGTTACAACAACCACGGGGATTATGAGGTTCCTGTGGTGGGTCGTGGCAAAAATGAGGGTGTGCCGTTGCACAAGTATGTGATCCGTGAAGATACGGGTGATGTGTTGGGGTTGCATTCTCATTCGTATGCTGAACACACTGGGGGTTACTCGTTTCTTGGCGAGATCGCTGAGATGATGTTTCCTTCCACGACTACATCATGCACCCTGTTTGGGGCGGGTGAGAAGGTTGCGTTGACGCAGGACATTGTTGCCCCGTTGGATCTGGGCAACAATGATTGGATCCAGCCGCAGATTTGTTGGATTTCTTCTTTCAATGGGACATGGAAAACGTCGGCGTATTCTTTGACGCAGCGACTGTTCTGCCAGAACCAGTTGATTGGGGAGGTGCCGTTGATCGGGGTGAAGCACACGCGCAACCATGATCGACTGTTGGCGATGCGGGTTGCTGTGTTGGCGCAGGCTGTGGAGCGTGCTGAAACGTTGAAGCGGATGGCTTTGACGTTGAAGGATCAGGAGTTTACTGATGCAGCGTTCAATGGGTTGACGGCTCAGTTGCTTCCTGCCCCTGATCCTGATGCGCATGGCAAGACGGTGGCTTCGTATGAGCGTAAACTGTTTTCGTGTTGGGAGCGGTGGCGTAGGGAGCGTGCCGAGTTTGGTCCGGGTAACCGTTGGATGGCGTTCAATGCTGTTCAGGGTGCGGAGCAGCATGACATCAATGGTGCGGTGCGTGGTCGCCGCAACAGGGACCGTGCGTTGGAGAAGGCTATCGAAAATAAGACACCGTTGACTGATAAGGCTTTGGCTTTGTTGACGGTCTAACAGAAAGGAATAGTTATGGTTGAGATACGGACACCTTGTACTGAATGTGCACGTATTGCCCGCACTGAAGTGGACGAGAATACTTTGAACAGGTTTATGGCACGTGAAGGGTTGGTGCAGTCTTTGTTCAAGGATCATTCTGATAATCAGAGGGAAGCAATCATGGGTTACCGCTCAGGGTTCTTTCTGTGTCCAGTGTGTTGGGAGAAAGCATTCGCTGAAGAAGAGGAGAGTAGCCATGGTTGAGCATACGCATCCACCGATCAAGGGGCCGTTGGTTCCTGAGGAACTGATGGCAGACTGGCAGGATTGTCCTGTCTGTTGGCCTGATGATTCATACGAAGGGGAGGGTTGATATGATTATTTTACAGAATCAGGCTACGCCGTTGCGTTGGTCGGTGCGTGTCGGAGGTAACGGGTACCGACCTTATCTGGGTGTTGTAGTGGCCGAACGTGAGCATCCTCTGCATCCGTTTGTTGTATGGCACATGGCTTCGGATGACGGGCAGCGATGGGATTGCGAGGGTGGCGACTACTGCTATACTCGTGAAGAAGCCGACGAGGTGTATGAGCATCGTCGGCAAGGATTCTAGTTCTTGACCCAGAGTGGGTCACAGAGCGCATCTCTTGACGGGATGTGCAGCAACCATAAGGAGGACAGCATGAGAGTGCTTTCTGAAATGCCTGCCCGGACACGCGGCAGGGAAGAGAAGTACCCTTGGGCCGAATGGTTCGATGGGCAGGCACGTTTGCTGGAGGCTGGTATCGATTTCGATACGGAGCGAACAGGCATGCGTGCGGTAGCGTACGTTGCGGCCAAGCGGCATGGCGTGAAGATCACTACTGCCACTATCGATGCAAACATTGCGTTGCAGGCTTTTCGGCCTGAAAGCGACTAACGATGCAGGGTTCCCCCCCCGTCGCCCCCTGTTGGGGGTCGGCGGGGTGGTGCCTGTCAGGAGCAACGATGGTTGTACCACACAAAAACATTGAACATGGGCATACAGCGTATGCGTCTGGGTTGTGTCGTTGCAGGAAATGTTACGGTGCACGGCGCACCTCACTGGCCCAGCAGGCTAGAAAGAAGGCTGCTGAGCGTACAGCGCAGGCGGCGGCTCAACCAAAGTCGCCTGTTCGTGACAGCGGGTGGGATACTTACACTCGTGAAGAACTATACAAAATGAGGGGCTGGGGCTGACAGATCGTGGGCGGCGGAGACTTTCTCTCCTTTCACTCCGTCGCCCACACCAGCCCGTTAGGAGAACATGATGGCAAAGAAAACAGTAGAGCAACGGTTGAAGGCTATAGAGGAAGCAGTGTTTGTTGATGGGCACAGTATCGATGAGGCGGTCATCGGGCATGCCGTTATCGGCCGACAGTTCGCTGCAACTGTCGGCGATTTCGCCCACGATATGAGCACTATTTACGGGCATTTTATGAGCAACCTAGGTCACATTTATCAACTATATGGAGGCGAAGTGCAGGTCCCCGAAGAGGACATAAAAACCGAAACGGAAACGGAAGATAGCGGCGAAAAAACTGGGGAGAAACGGCCCCATTTGACAGTAATCCACGGCGACGGCGACGGACCATCCACCACCGACAGTGCTTGATGTGCTAGACTGGCTTACCATGGCATGGCATGGCAGAGGGAACCCCCTCAGGGGGGTTCCACAGAGGCAGGCATGTACTACCTCTCATGCCATAGCCCCCCCTGTGGTCCCCCCCATCCACCACCCTGTGAACGGAGTGTGCTAACATGAACGAGATGGCCCCCACCGCACCAGACGACCGCATCGTTCTCCGCCAGTCATGGCTGGGGACACTGGCAATGTGCCCGGAACGGGCACGGCAAGACTGGTACGGTATCTCCAAATCGACCGAATCGTCCAACACTGCTATCGGGACCGCCGTCCATTACGGGATTGAACAGTGCCTCCTAGAGTCGATGCAGACAGGCGATCCGTTATCCGAAACGGATACGGTCGCTGCGTCGATGGAAGAATGGCGACGCAAACAATCAGAGATCGTGCGTTGGAATCACAAGGTTCCCGACGCAGAAGGCATTATCCAAAAAAATACTGTGGCGTGGTGGAATGAAGTCAGGCCGACAGTGAAACCGACAGCAGTCGAATGGGATTTTGAACTTCCACTCGTTGTGGATCACAGTCCACAAATATGGTTGCGGGGCACCATTGATTGCATACAGGAATACCCCAACCCGATTATTGATTGGAAAAATCCGGGGAGGAAACCGTCGGATGATTGGGAGAAGCGGCGATGGTCGGTGCAGGCAGCGGCATACACGTGGGCTGTAGCGTCGCATGCCGAATCAGGTTTGACTGAACCGTTGGGGTTCGAGTTTGTTTATCTCGTGAAGGGTGCCGTGCACCGCGCCCTCGTTGATGTAGGACCATCGGAGTGGGCCAGTCTGGTTGCGCTGGCCCGCTCTGCTGGAACCCTTTTAGCCGCTGACCTGCCAGTGTGGCCGTTGAATATGACGGGCTGGCATTGTGCACCGAAATGGTGCGGCTCGTGGTCAACGTGCCGCGGCAGGTTTGCGGGACCAGATCCATGGAACCAACTATAGAAAGAGGTAGACCCATGGCAGAAGCAACTAACAACACGTTCACCGTGTTTCGTAGGCAGGTCATCCAAACGGGTGATTATGAGCCTGCTGAGGCATCGTGTTCAGTCACCATCACAGTAGATGATGGTGCATCGCAGGAAGATATCTCCAAGTCGATAGCCCAATGGGGTGAAACTTTGGAGGTAGCAAACTATGAGGCACTTGGTGTCGGCTACGAGATGACAGAATCTGGAGTGAGGATGCTTTCCAAAAGCGTTTCCGGGACTTCAGCGCCTGCCGCCGTGGCGGTACAAGCGGCCACGAATAGTTCCAACGGTTCAACCAGTAAGTCGGGAGGAAGCCTACAGGATGTGTGGCGCGACCTGATGGACAACTCTGGTGGCTGGTGGGACCCCAACTGGGTGAAGAAGTTGGAACCAGATTCCAAGTTCAACAAGAACGGCCCAGATTATAAGCGCAAGGAAGACGGCAAAGGTATCTGGTTGACAAAGAAGGACGGCACATCGTTGGTGCCGAACTGGTTTGTTTGCCCGTTCACTGGCAAGGATTCGGATGCCTTGTCAACGGTAGGTAGCCAGATCAGAGCCTGACCTGTGCCTACTCTTTCCGAAGAGGATGTGGCCCGCCGCCTCGCTGACGCTCAACAGAGTGCCAGCGGGGCGGCGGTTCCCGTCGTAGCCTCAGAGGAACCCGAAGAGGGTTCTGCGGGGGGTGTGCGCCCACACAGGTGGGCGTTGACTTCCGATGTTGTCGACAATCTTGTCGGGTTTATCCGAAACCCGGCAGAACGATGGTATTTGGGGTTCCCTGAAATAGATCTCGCTACCCGCGGTATAGGGCGTGGCGAAATACTTATGGTGGTTGGCAGGTCACATACAGGCAAGTCGCAGGTGCTGTTGAACAGTATCGTAACGAACCTGTTGAAAGACCCGGAAGCCCACATTGTTATCTTCTCCATGGATGAGCCACGGGAACTGGTGGTGATGAAACTGTTCTGTCTGCTGCAAGGCAGGTCATCGACAGAGGTGGAAGAAGCAGTGAAACGTGGCGACACCGACATGTTGGCTGACTTGGAGCGTGCAGCGACACAGGAACTGTCTCGTGTCGCCGTGATTGATGAAGCCATGTCGTTGGAATCTATGGCAGCAGCGATGGAGGAAGCGAAAGCATGGTGGGGTGTTCACCCATCGTTTTGCATGGTTGATTACTTGGAGTTGATGCCGGGCGGTGATGGTTCACCCGGATCGGTGACCCATAAGGCGCAGGCGTTGAAACGGTGGGCGAAGGTGCAACGTGTTCCTGTCGGGTTGGTGCATCAGGCAGGCAGGGGAACAGCGCAACGTGGCACAGCGGCAGGTATTCATGCAGGCAGGTACGGTGGCGAGCAGGAAGCAATCTTTGTGCTTGAGGTGTACCGCAAAAAGGATCGCACCGATTTGACGGATTGGGAAATGAAATACCATGCCGACAGTGTGAATCTGAATCTGTGCAAAAATAAGCGAACGGCGCGTTTGTTGGATCAGATTTATTATCTGGATCCTGAGTGCGGGCATGTTCATCCCTATTGGGATGAACTGCTACCTGAGGGGGAGGGTTTCGATGGGTCCAGTTCTTCCTAAGCAGTGCCGTAAATGTTTTGGTGTAACTGATTGGGGTACGTATCCAAGGGCGCCTTCGCGCACGGCCAGCAGGGCGGCCTCGTTGATCAGGTTGGCCAGATCGGCCCCGACTTGTATCTGTGAACCTGTTGGCGAGGTTTCACAGGCTACGTCTTGTGGTTCTGGCGAGGATATACAAGCCACGGCTT
>JACKQG010008429.1_pt1 | contig 10035 bp, 10 predicted proteins | sample 8237621 | NCBI WGS metagenome assembly JACKQG01 (sample SAMN15677084, study PRJNA649215) | marine metagenome | biome: marine; feature: Black Sea; material: saline water; isolation source: suspended particulate matter (SPM) from the Black Sea western gyre | collected 2013-06-09/2013-06-10 | depth...
TCTGATTGATGTCACGTTTCAAGTCACCCTTGCACTTCGGTAGCCTTGCCATGAACGCGTGGGGTGGGAGTGCATGGAAGGGGTGGGATAAATCATTGGAGCAAGCGCTAATTCCCAATCAAAGAGTCAGTAAGTCGGACTCCGGTGTGCATGGCTCATGGGATCCGATTGGTGCTTGGGGTAGCATCGGTGGGCGGGTGTATTCCACCGCCATGGCTACACTCGCGCTTCAAGCCAGTTACCGCTACCAGTTCTGAATTTAGCCGATCGGAATGAATCAGAGTTTCCTAGAAGGAATTCAAAACTCCACCTTGCTAGGATAATCCTAATTCGTACAGGATGGACTAACCCAACTAGAATCGGTGATTCTGAGCATGAAGAAGAGGATCGAGCGTTTCTGCATAGCTGCCAGCGCGTGCGTAATGGCGTCTTGCTCGTCCACGCCTGGTGATTCTTACCCGTGGGTCGGCAGCATGGCGGTTGGCTTAACTGCCCCACGGGACTATGACCCTTCGTTGACTTTCCACACTTATCAAGTCCCTTCCGACGGTGGCGTCGGCACCTTTATTCAAGCGTCTATCGACCCACTTGAGTTGTTATATTTGCTCGGTGGCGACTACGCCGAAGAGGAAGATATTATTGATGACGGCTCCGCATTTAAATATTCCTTTTCTCGTCATGGAGCCACCTTTGGACTGGGCTACGGTTTGGCCCAACCGCTAGGTGATCGACTTATGGTTTTTGCAGGAGGTGGCTGGGCGATGGCCTTTGATCACGTGTTCGATCGCAACCGCGGTGGCTGGGGACGGAATGACAATCGAACCCATTTGCACTACGATACATCTGGCATGAATTTGACCGCTGGCTTGCAATGGCGGGTTTCAAATACTGCGGGTTTCGAAATCGGCTACCAAAGCTTTTACGAAACGGTGTACGTCGGCTTTGTTTTTCCGTTTTAGCGCCAGTCGCCGCTGAGGACTAGGGCACCCCAAGTGCTTGGCATAGGGGCGCCTTTTTGGTCAGGCGAAAGATTACGATTTTGTCGCAGAATTTCCAGCTTGGCTTGATGCAACGAATCCACCTTAGTCATGCCCTTTTGCCAATAGTTTTGGTAAAATTCCATCATCAATTTGGCGGTAGTTTGATCGTTAATTTTCCAAAGCGAGCTAATCACAGTTTTTGCGCCAGCAATTTCAAAAGCGCGGCGCAGGCTCATGAGACCTTCTCCAGCTCGCGTGCTACCCAATGCGGTTTCACATGCCGAAAGCACTGCTAGGTCACATTCTGAAAGGTCAATGTGCTGAATTTCCTCCGCCGAAAGGTAGCCGTCGTCACGGTTCGGTTGCGGGTCAGCGTTAACCCCGGCAAAGACTAAGCCAGAAAGCAAGCTAGGCAAAGCGCCGACGGCCTGAATTTGCTCGCCTAAATCAATGTTCGCCATTTTTTGGGCGCCGTCTCGCAACAGCGAGGGCAAATGATCGGGCTCAAAGTAGCCATGCGTAGCGATGTGGATATAGCGATGCCCGGGTAAAGATTGGCGCACCCGCTCTTCGCTAGCGGCGACGTCGTCAAGTTGGGTTAATCCACTTTCCCAGCGCAGCACATGTTCGTGCATTGCGCGAATGGCCTGTAATTCTTCGCGCGTGCCATTTAACGGTAGCCAAGTGCCATGCATATTGGAACGACGGAAGATTGGCGACGTTATTCCTTGCCGGGATTTTTCATGCGAATAATAATTCACGTCGCCAATGGCGAGGATGGATCCTTTGCGTTCTTTTTGAGTCTTGGCAGTGGTGGCGATGCGGGTTGCATCGGAGCTGTACACAAAGCGATGCTTCTCTAATAAATAAGAATTCGGCGCGGTTGGAATCACGCCAAATGGCAACTCGCATAAAAAGGAGTCTGGGCTGATGATCACGATTGTGGCGTCGCCTACTTGGGCTTGCAGTGGTTGCCACAGCAAGTTACGCAATGCGCTAGCAGCTGTATCCGGTCCAGTCGAAAGGTTTTTCCCACCTCGCGTAGCCGTAATTTTGAGAAAATCCTGCACAGCGGTACGCAAGGCGTCGGCCTGGCCCAGATGAACTAATTCTGGCTCAACCGACGGTTTCAGCACCCATGCATAAACTTGTTTGCCTACAAAAAAGTCAATCAATACCGATCCTTCAGGCATAGATTTTTGAATTTCCGCCACAGTGGGGATCTGCAAAATTTGCCGCGTTCCCAAACGACGATTAAGCTCTCTTTCAAGCCGACGCCTTTGGTTACGTAATTCGGCAATAGCTGCGGCGTGGTTCGGAGGTTGGCGGGAGGCTGGCAAAAACACCTGCTGCGATAATTGTTTTGCGTTTGCCTGTATTTGTCCCTTCAGGCTAATGGTCTCGGCTGAGTTCACTTGGCGCGTAAGCTCCATGCCCGCCATTTGCAAACGCGTCGCCATACCTTTCCAGGTCAGGAACAGAGGATATGCTGTGGCGAGTGACTTTGATCCGGTTTGGATTTGGATCGCCAGAAAGCTTTCGGGATTGGCGGTAAGCATCAATTGCCGAATGCGCGCCGCCTCGGTCATAGTGGGAAATTCGGCTAGCAAATACTGCAATGCGCTTGAAAAAGCCAACTCGCGCAATGGTGCGGCTAATTCATAGTGACCCTGGCCGACATGAACGTCTGCCAAGTCGTCGACTGAAATCGCTGTTAAGGGATGATGGTCGCCGAACAAGTTGGCCCGAATCCGGTGAGCACGTTCCAACAATGGCAAAGCCTCAGCGAGCTTGCCATTGGCTTTGAAGAGAGCGCCAAGATTGTTGAGCGTGTTGGCTGTGGACGGATGATTGTGCCCCAAAGCATTTTCTCGGATTTCCAGGGCTCGCTGCAAAAGTTTTTGAGCACCCTCTACATCATTTAGTTCGCCCAAAAGCACCGCCAAGTTATTCATGGTGGCGGCAGTTTGCGGATGACCAGGGCTTAGCACTTCCTCGTAAATTGCCATTGCCCGGCGGTAATGCTTTTCCGCCTGGAGCAATTCTCCGGCTGCTTTTTCAAGTGCCGCTAGGTTATTCAAACTCTGGCCAGTAAGTGGATGCTTCTCTCCGAGCAGCTTTTCACGGGATTGCAGAGCCTTTTCATAAATAGGTCGAGCCAGATCAAACGAGCCTTGTGCATAGTAGAGCGTTGCCAAATTATTCATGCTGGTGGCGGTGTCAGGGTGTTCCATGCCAAACAGTTTTTCTCTAATGGATAATGCCCGTTGGCAATGCTCAATGGCTTCTTCGTAATGGCCTAGATTTTTCAATAAGATGGAATAATTGTTATGACTAATCGCCGTATAAGGATGGTTAATCCCGAGTGTTTTTTTATCGATTTCTAGGGCGCGGATGAGCAGGGGCTCAGCTTCAGAGAAATTTCCTTGCACCCTGTAGATGTGCGCCAAGTAGCTGATTACATCTGCGGTTTGCTCGGAGTCAATGCCGTAAAGCTTGAGAGCAAGTTGATACGCGCGCTGTAGCGGAATTTTTGCGTCATCTAATCGCCCCGTGTCTAACAAGTAACCGCCGTGATCGCTTAAGCACTCGAAAACTGACCTGCTTTCCGCGCCGTCTCTTTTTTCAATGTAGGCCAGCCGAGCCGCCGCTTCTTGGTCCCCGAGGATGGCCTGCTCTACCGCCGGGATTGGCGTCGGCATTCCTTGGGTGAGGCTTAGTTGGAATTCGCCTTGTACCTGAAATAGGCCACAGCATTGCAATTCGTATTGCACGTCTGCTACTAACTCAACCACCAATTGTGCGTGAAGCTCCACCAAGCCATCGTTATCTTCCGCTACTAGTTTTCCAGCGGCATCGAATAAAAATAAGCATGGGTCAAAATCGTAGCTGCGGAATTCAATGGCATAAACGCCAGATTGAGCGGGTTGGATTTTGAACTTTTGCGCCAAAGCTACCGGAATATCCGGGATGCTTAGCAAATGAGGCTGGGTCGGTTTTTGGGTAAGATCGAAAACTACCGGATAGGTTTCGGCTCCCAAGTTTAAGTTTGGAGCCTTGACAGGCTCCTGACCGACAAGCAAGAGGACAGTAGCAAAAAGCAGCACGTCTACCAGTCTAATACGATTTCCACTTCCGTCACGTGGCCCGCAATAATGCGGAAATTTTCCATGCGCGGTTTGGGGGCAGTTCCTGAATCCGGGGATTCCAGTTCCAGCTCGGATTCTCCCTCCGGGGAAAAATCGAATTGGAAATTTAGGTGGCCCGGGTTGAGATAGCTGTATCGATTCGGTTTGTCCCTAGCCCAAAATCGATATTCTCTCCGCCGATTAATTTCTTTTCCGCAAACTAATTTTTCCTTTAAAACCAATGCGCCCAACTGAGCACAGATTATTTCTAGCCTGGTAATAGGTTCTTGGACAGTTACCGTTCCAGTCCATCTCATTTCTTCTGAGTTCGGGATGGCGTATTCATGTTGCGGACGGGTGTAGTACGGGTACAAACCTACAGGAACCTTGGGCAGTACCACCGATAAGGACTCACCCTTCAATTCAAAGCTAAACAAATGATTTTCAGCCATGATTCCACCATCCACCAGATTAGATGCCTTCGAATTCAGCGCAATTCGGATTGACCCGGCAAAGGAGGGCAGATCAAATGGATTCCGCTTTTAGCTCAACCGAAACCGGTTCATATCCAAGCTGCCCACTTCCTACTTTGATCAACACATTTGCCCCGTCGCCGTTTTGATTGAGACACATCCAAAGGTGTTCACTTTCTAAACGCTGATCTTGGCTTTTTTGACCCCACTCAAAATGGTCCTTTCATCGCGGTCAGAAAATCTTTCCACTGCCGGCATGGGATATACGGAACCGCCGATTGCAATGCCAGGAATATTACTTGGAATCGACTGACCATTTTCGCCTACGATTTGAATCCAAGCTCCGCGCAATTCAGCCACAGTAATGGTGGCAAAACTATTCTTGTAGGTTTCACAAAATTGATTTTTACTCAAAAACCCAGGGCCACCGGCGAACAATATGACTTTGTCCTGACCCAGTTGCTCGCGAATTTTGCACAGGCCCCGCTTTTGAGTTTGAGCGCCGACTATGCTTGAATCCAGGCCATTGATAAAACGATTTATCTCCGCCTTGCTGCCAATCTTCCGTTGCTGGAGCGACCTGCAAATCACGAAAAATCCGGCCGGTGCTGGAGCGCCGTTAGGCAACAGGACTTGTCCGCGCAACCGCCGACCGAATTATCACCGGTGGCAATGCCAACCAAAGGACCTAGATGGCGGCAGGTCTGATCGGCCCCGGCAGGTTTCCAATTCCGCAATTCGGCATCACCCTCGACCTAGCCTCGCCGATCCAAGTCGGCTATGCCAAAAAAGCCGACGTCACCGGCTCCGCGACTTGGTCCACACCGATCCCGTCCAAGTTCAGCGGCATGCCGGTTTGGGCGCAAGGATTACAAAACGGTCAGATCACCAACTTGCGCACGGTTGTAGTTCAATAGGGGAAATATGGACGGCGACGGCGGGTTTTGCGACCCGCCTCGCTAAGATTAGGGAATGGTGATTCGGCCAATTTCTCTGGTATCGGTGCTGGCGCTGAGCGCGTCGGCGGTCTCCCAAAATCCGTACGCCCAAGCGGTAAACCCCAGTTCGCAGCAGCAGCCGGGGGTCGAAAAACTGGCACCGGTGCAGGTCGGGGAGTTTATTTTCCACCGCACGATCCTGCCCAATGGGGTGCGTGCCCTGGCGGTGCAAGATACGGGTGAGACCGCGTCGGTATTTGTGGTGATTGCTGCCGGTAACCGCGACGAATCACCCGCAACGTCGGGCTTGGCGCACCTAACCGAGCACGCGCTCTACACCGGCACGCCGACCACCGGCGCCGACGAGCACGACCGCATTGTCAAACAGGAGCTGGGTGCCGAATCCAATGCCTTTACCCGCGACGATTACACCCTCTATTACGACCACGGCATTCCCGCCGACGCCTTGCAGCGCGTGTTGGAAATGGAAGCCGATCGCATGGCCAATTTGACCTTCGACGAAGCGCCGGTTTTGCACGAGCGCGAACGTCTGCGCCTCGAAGAAAAGCACACTTGGCGGCCGAGCACCACCCGCGAAGAGCAATTGGAATCCGCCGTTTACCGACGTGAGGGATATCGAGTTGGCCTGCGTGATGAAAATGGCCATACCAAAGCACCGGGCATTGAACTCGGCCCGATCAAGGAGTTTTATCAGACCTATTACCGGCCGGATAACGCGGCGGTAGTTGTGGTCACGCCGGATGATCCGCAGCGGGCCCTACGCCAAATCGCCAAGGCTTTTGGGGAATGGAAGGCGCCGAAGATGGCACTGCCGAATCGCGTCGGCGAAGGTGAGCCGCTGGGTGCTCGTTCGGCACGGTTTGAATCTGAGTTGGCGCGTGACCGAGTGGAGTTTTGCTGGGTAGTGCCGCCGCGCGCGCATAAGGATTCGGCTTCATTGGCGTTGTTGGCCCGCATGCTGGACCGCCGTGATACCAGTGCTGGCGATCCGTTCCAGGTTTCCTATTACGAGCGCCAAGGCAGTGGCATGTTCATCATCGCTGCGACTGGGGAGAATGCTTATAAGGAGCTTGAGGCGCTGTGCAAGTCATTGGATGAAACCGGCGTGAAGGCCGAAGAAATCACCAATGCGGTACGCGAAGAACGGGACCGTTTCCTCAACTTGCCGTTGCGCGCGCGTCCGTATTTTTCGTTGGCCGCCGACATGGGGCGCATGGCGGTTTACAACGAAGAGCAGTGGATTGCTGGCTATCACTTGCGCATTGACGAGGCTGGAAAATCTAGCTTGGGTCCAGACGGCAAAGTCCGAACTGATAGCGCTGGCGTCGGCGCGGCGCTGAAGCGCTGGTTGAATCCAAAACGCCGCGTGATCGTGCATTTTGCCCCTAGTGGCGACGGCGTTGCAGCGATCGAGTTGCCCGAAAAAACCAAAGATCTGGCAGTTTATGCCCAGGAAGCGATGGAGGCTGGTGAGTATCAGAAAGCCGTCGTCGCCTATACTGAGCTGCTGAACCGGAATCCGGACAAGATGAACACTGTGATCTACTTGTACTACTTAGGTTCGCTGCACATGGATCACAAACACTACGACGAAGCGATCGCCGATTTTGAAAAGGCGCTGAAGGTCGTCGATTACCCCGCAGTGCGTGATGCACTGGAAGAAGCCGAGCGCTTGCGTGATGACGCGCTAGGATTAAGAGACAAATGAACGTCAAAATTTCAGATTTAATGAGCAAAAACGTCGTGACCACGACGCGGGTGCAAACCGTGGGTCAGGCACGCAGCTTGATGGAGGAATATGGCATTCATGCCCTGCCCGTCGTCAACGATAGCGATAAGCCGGTGGGCATCGTGACGTCGATTGATTTGATGAACGCGCCTTCTGACTTGGTCAAAGTCAAAGACGTGATGACTCAGCATATTTTGACGATTCCGCAATATAACGGCCCGCATCAAGCAGCGCGGCTGATGCGTAAACATCATGTGCATCATGTGATCGTGATGCACGATAAAATAGTCGTCGGTTTGTTGAGTAGTTTTGATTTGCTGCAGTTAATTGAAGACCACCGTTTCGTCGCGAAAAACGGACCAACCTAATATTGCTAAGTAATCCGGGGAATGGCTGGTCAAAAGCGACGCCTGCTTATTCCGCCAACAAGTTCTCGATGCGTAATTCGTATTCCGCACGCAGTTTTTGGTGGGCAGTCCCGGTGGCGGGGCCGCTGAAGCCGGACCAGATGTAGCGGATGTTGCCGGCAGCGTCGAGGAATAGGGTGGTTGGGTAGGACTTGACTTCACTCAAGATGGGGAAGGCCTCGGCGGCTTTCTTTTTGTTGGCCGTGCCGGCGAGTAGGACTGGATAGGGCAGCTGCATCACTTTGTGATAGCGATTGAGTTGATTGAGATCGCGTTTGTTGTCGCCGCTTAGTTCGAAGGCCAAACCCAAAATGCTTAAGCCGCGTTCGGAGTAGCGTTGGTGCAGTTCTTTTAGGTATTGAGATTCGTCGTGGCAGTTTGGGCACCAGCTGCCGAACAGCACGATCAGTCGCGCTTTGCCAGCGTAGGCGTCGTCGTCCAAGCGTCTTGGGGTGTTATGCAGGTCTGGATAACGCAACGCACGCCAGTCTGGTCGCTGTGCTTCGGGTAGCAGGCCGACTTGTTGCCAAGCGTCTGGAAGTTGAATGTCCGTGTCCGGCATGGCGGTCCAAGTTTCATGCCAGCGGTCACTGGACCAAAAATCACCGGTGAGGGTGGTAAGTAGATCTCCGCCTTGTTTATGTGCAGGATTTCCCGCAGGTGTGGGCACGGTCCGACGCGCTTTGAACAAAAATGCATGCGCGCCGTCGAATACCGAAAGCTGCAATTCATTGCCGTTGGCTCGGCCGGCCAGATAGCGGTAATCCCCCGTAGTCGTCAGGATGGTTCCGTCCACCAAACCCGCTTCGTCCTGCTCAAAAATACCGACCGCCGGATCCTTGCTAGAAGAGAAGTCGATCCGGTAACGCCCGCTCACAGGCGCCAGTTGCGGCATGCCCAACGGCATCGGCGTCGGCAAAAATCGGTGTTCATTGCCCGAAACGGCATGAAATTTCATTTCCGTCCAGGTATCCAATCCACGCCGCTTTTTCCATTTTCCATCCATGCGACCTATATCCATCGCCTGCGCTCGAATTTCGGAATCATAGTGAGGGAAGCCGAGTACCAGGATAGGGGCGGCGTCGGCGGGGTGCTCCCAGTGGACTTCCGGAATAGAGATTCGCTCTGTGCCGTTAAGGACCCACGCTTTGAGCTCATTTCCGGCACCTTCCATGCGCAGCAAAAAGGGCAAATCTCCGCCTGGGGAATCTAGCCAGGCGCGCCAAGTTCCATGAGCCAAACTGGGGGCGGCGAGCTTTCGGGCGTCGGCGGGTGCCTGGTTTTGCGGCGAGCCAAAGGCGAAATTTGGCGCGCTCAACAGCAGCCAGAAGCTCAGCATTAGGGCGAATTTCATGATTGTGCAGCGCGATCGCGCCATCTCCACCCTAGTCGAGCGTGTTAGGCGGGTCTATGTTGGTCGCCATGAAAAAGTGGCTCCTAATCCTCGCAACCTGCCTCGCACTCGGTGCTTGCCAGTCTGCTCCCGTCCGTGAAGGCGAACCGGCCAAGGTCGAAATCGCAAATTTCCGGACCATCGCACCGGGCATTGCGTCGGGCGGCCAGGTCGAGCCGTTGCATTTTGCGGTCATGAAAAAGCAGGGTTACAGCACCGTGATCAACCTGCGGCCGGATTCTGAGGACTTTCCTCGGGATGAGCACACGATGGCAGAGGCAGCCGGCTTGAGTTACTACCAAATTCCGGTAACGGGCTCCGCATTGACCATGGATTCGGCCTACGCCTTGCAGTGGATTTTGGACGAAGCTCCAGACGGTCACGTGTTGATTCACTGCCGCAGTGGGGCTCGCGTCGGCGCCATTTGGGGCATGTATCAGGCACTAGAAAATGATTTGGACGGAGCCGCCGCCTCCGACGTCGCAATGAAGGCGGGTGCGCGTAAGCAAGCCTTGGCCGACCAGGTAGCAAAGCTGGTCGACGCAGAAAAGTAGCTGGCGAACGTACAATGGGCGAACCATGACGATTGCCGACACCAAGCAAAGAATCGTATTAAAGCCAGGTCCACAAGCAGCGCTTACGGGCACCGAGTTGCACTGCCAGGATTGGCAAGCTGAGGGTGCGTTGCGCATGTTTTTGAACAACCTGCACGCCGACGTCGCCGAAAATCCGGCCGACCTGGTGGTTTATGGCGGCACCGGCAAAGCGGCGCGCAATTGGGAAGCGGCGCAGAAGATCGTCGACACTTTGCAGGGCTTGCAGGCGGATGAAACCATGCTGGTGCAGTCGGGCAAGCCGGTGGCGGTGTTCCGCACTCATAAGTGGGCGCCGAAGGTGTTGATTGCCAATTCCAACTTGGTCGGCAAGTGGGCGAACTGGGATCACTTCCGCAAGTTGGAGAAGGAA
>JACKQG010008430.1_pt1 | contig 10035 bp, 6 predicted proteins | sample 8237621 | NCBI WGS metagenome assembly JACKQG01 (sample SAMN15677084, study PRJNA649215) | marine metagenome | biome: marine; feature: Black Sea; material: saline water; isolation source: suspended particulate matter (SPM) from the Black Sea western gyre | collected 2013-06-09/2013-06-10 | depth...
TGGTTGGCAGGTCATCCAAGTCGCCCGCACTGGCCAGCTTGGCGGTTTTGAGGGTGGCCTCAGCCGAGGTGCCGCCGATGACCACGGCTAGGTGATAGGGCGGGCAGGCTGCTGTCCCCAGATTGACTAGGTGGTCGCGCAGAGTCTCCAACAGCAGGTCCTCGCGTAATAGCGACGGCGTGCCTTGCACCAAAAAAGTTTTGTTGGCCGAGCCGCCGCCTTTGGCAATAAACAGGAAGTCGTAACTTTGGCCGGCGGTGGCGTACAACTCGATTTGCGCTGGCAGATTGGTTTTGGTGTTGGTCTCCTCGAACATGCCAATTGGTGCTAGCTGGCTGAAGCGCAGGTTGTCGTCGGCGTAGGTGCGGAATACGCCGCGAGACAGAGCTTCTTCGTCGCCGCCGTCGGTCCAGACCTGCTGACCTTTTTTGCCCATAATGATCGCGGTACCCGTGTCTTGGCACATCGGCAGCACGCCTTTGGCCGAAATCTGTGCGTTTTTGAGCAGATCCAGCGCTACAAAGCGGTCATTGGGCGAGGCTTCCGGGTCGTCCAAAATCTGGCGCAGTTGTGCCAAGTGACCCGGTCGCAACAGATGGTTGATGTCGTGAAAAGCCTCGCGGGCGAGCAGGGTGAGGGCTTCTGGAGCCACCTTCAGCACTTTTTGGCCGTCAAAATCAACCACCTCGACGTGCTCGGAGCTGAGCTTTCGCCACGGAGTTTTGGCCGCGCCAAGGGGGAACATGGACTGGTATTGGAAGTCGGGTTCGGGCATGTCTGTAGGGGAACAGGGTGGCGGTCGGCCATTCTATAATCCTCGGATCATGACCGAATCCGAAGCCTCGAAAGACTTCATCCGCCAAATCATTGCCGACGACCTAAAGTCCGGCAAACACACCTCCATCATCACTCGTTTCCCGCCGGAACCGAATGGGTATTTGCACATCGGCCACGCCAAGTCGATTTGCATTAACTTTGGCATTGCCGAGGAGTTCGGCGGCAAATGCAACCTGCGTTTTGACGATACCAACCCGGCCAAGGAGGAAGACGAGTACATCCGCGCGATTAAGGAGGATGTGAAGTGGTTGGGTTTCGATTGGCAGGAGCGGTTATTTCACGCCTCGGATTATTTTGAGCAGCTGTATTTGATGGCGGAGCAGTTGATTGAAGACGGCAATGCTTATATTGATGAGCAGGTGCCCGATTTGATTCGTGAACAGCGCGGTAACTTGAACACGCCGGGCAGTGATTCGCCGCACCGCGATCGTCCGGCCGCGGAGTCGTTGGATTTATTCCGACGCATGCGCGCAGGTGAGTTCGCCGACGGCAGCATGGTGTTGCGGGCGCGCATCGACATGGCGTCGCCGAACATGAATTTGCGCGACCCAGTGATCTATCGCATCGTGCGTCAGCATCACCCGAGGACTGGCGATGCTTGGTGCATTTACCCGATGTACGATTTTGCGCATGGTCAGTCGGATGCGCTGGAGTGCATAACTCATTCCTTGTGTACTTTGGAATTCGAAAACCATCGTCCGTTGTACAACTGGTTGGTGGAGCATATTGATCTGCCGTCCAAGCCGCGCCAGATTGAATTTTCGCGCTTGAACGTGAGCTACACCGTTACCAGCAAACGCAAACTGTTGCGCCTGGTGAAAGAGGGGCACGTATCGGGTTGGAACGATCCGCGCATGCCGACTTTGAGTGGTTTGCGTCGCCGCGGAATTCCGGCGCCGGCAATCGTTGAGTTTTGCAAAAAGGTCGGCGTCACCAAATACGAAGGCGTCACCGACGTCGCCGTTTTGGATGGAATTGTGCGTGATCACATGAACGCCTCCGCGCCACGTCGTCTTGCAGTATTGCGTCCGCTAAAAGTAGTCATCACCAACTACCCTGAACTGGCCGCAGCCGAAACCGTCGAAGCGCCCAACCACCCAGGCAACCCCGACATGGGTACACGGCTAGTTCCATTTGGGCCAGTGGTCTACATCGAGCAATCCGACTTTATGGAAGAGCCGCCGAAGAAGTACTTCCGCCTAGCTCCTGGTAAAGAAGTCCGTCTGCGCTACGCTTTCAACATCGTCTGCGATGAAGTCATCAAAGATGACAACGGCAACGTGTTTGAACTGCGCTGCAGCTACGACCCCGAATCCAAAGGCGGCGGCGGACGCAAAGTCAAAGGCATCATCCACTGGGTAAGTGCCGAACACGCCGTCGATGCTGAAGTCCGTCTCTACGATCACTTATTTACCGAGCCCGATCCAAACGTAGGTGATGATTTTCTCGACCACATCAATCCGAAGTCGTTAGAGGTCATTCAGTCCAAGGTTGAACCAAGTCTTGCCGACCTTACTCTTGAAGACCGCGTTCAGTTCGAACGTTCTGGCTTCTTTGCGCTGGATCTTGATTCCAAACCTGATGCACTTGTTTTTAATCGAGTCGTCGCTCTCCGCGATTCTTGGGCGAAGATTCAGGCTAAGGGTTGATGGTTTGTTTGGGAGATTGCCGCGCTCGGCTTAACTATCTCGCAAGCGAGATAAAAGCGCCGCTCGCGGCAATCTCCCAAACAAGACAGGAATTCTTAAACTTTTCACTCGGAACAATAATCAATATTCAGATATGGCTTTGGGAGTTAGGGTTGCAGCGTAAGAGTATGCAGGCTGGTTTGGGTGACGATTTCCCCAGGATTCGTTGGGTCGCCGATTAGGGCGCGTGCATAAAACGGGATTCCAATGTAGTTTGAATTGTTGGGAAAGTTCACGCTAATGGTGGTTTGGCCGTTGGCGTCTAGGTTGCCTCTGAGAGATCGCATTGCCGACGTTTTTTGGGCAACTCCGGTCCATTGCAGCATAGTCGGCCAGTCTTGTGGACTCCACATCTTGCGGTCGGTGCGTGGACTGAATCCTGTTGAAAATGCTAATTGATAGGGGGCGTTGGGATGGGCGGGTAGCGAGATGTCGAAATCGCGAGACGTGCCAACATTGGGTTTGTCAGGTCCGAACAAGGTGCGTTGGCCGAGGATGACTAGTGCGTAGGGATATATCGAGGTCGAGTTGCTGTCATCGCCTTCAAGGTAAACTCTCGTTGCAAATTCTTGGAATCCATCTCCATCGTAATCGCCAGCCTGGATAAGTGAATTGAGGTCAATCGGGACTTCATGGGAATGCCATGGCATCAAGTCATCAGAAATTGCTAGGGAAGTTATAGGTGTTCCTGTTTTCGCATCTAGGTATGTAAATACAGTTTCTTCCCCTCCTGTGCCGTAGATAATTCTACCTGGGATAATTAAGTCAAGAGTGTTTCCAATTGGGCTTGGAGTAACTAAGAATTGCCCAAAGACGGCATGCCAGGCCGCGTTTGGGAACATGGATTGAATAAAGGTGCAATCTCGAGTCCATAGGGCAGCGCCCGTTGCCCCACTTATGGCGGTTATTTCTCCATTGTTGCCAGTCAGGAAATTTGCACCGTCGAGAGAGATAATGTCATCAATTTGATCTCCATCGAGATCAGGGCATGAAATTGAAAACCTTTCGATGAATGAACGGGAAAGATCCACCTGCCAGAGATGGCTGCCATCAATTCCAGAATGGGCAATAATGCGATGTCCAAATTGTGCCAAACTATAGGTTTGAATCGCGCTAACAAAGTCTCCTATTCCATCCCCATTAAGATCCTCGGGTGGGCCTAACTGAAGTGGCTTTACCCTTGAAGTAGTGTCGAGATCATCCGTGAAGTCCATCCACAGGGCTTGACCAGTCTTGCCGTCGATGCATCCAGCAACTCCTTCTGATGTATGGGTCCAATCTTGGAAAAATAAATCATCCCAACCATCGCCATTTATGTCTGCAGCATTTTGAATGTAACTAAATCCTGCAAGTGCTGGTTTCCCTGGAGGAGAGTCCGGATAGGGCAGCCAACGCTGGAAGTCCCCAGTTTCAATATTCCAGACCTTAATATCAGGGGCTAGTAGGTAGTCTGGTGCAGCGAACTCTAAGCCATTTGGTGAGGCCAGTAATGAACATCTAGGGACTCCGGGGCTATTACCCCAAGCTCGAATTGAGAACCCGTCAGGGCCTCTACTTGCATGACGTCCAGAATTCGTTAGGAGATGACTGGGAGCAAGTGGATTGCCCGTTAAGTGGCCAGGCCCGCGAAGGGTTTCATTTGTAAATAAAGCGCTGCTTCGATTATTTCCAGGCTCCGCAAGAAAAAGGGGAGAAGTCCAAGAGCTCTCCCAAAGCCCTATTTTGGGCAAGAAGACCTCTCTGGTTATTAAGCTGCGTTCAGAGCTAATCTGAGAGCCTGCGGCAAGTGTCTGCCCAAGAAGGGCGGACACAATTGCAATTAAGGGCAAGAAGGGCTTCATAGGTGTTCGTCGGCGCCTTTATCCCGAAGCCCAGAAGAGGGGTCTGGCCGGGGATCATCTTGATGATCAAAGGCCGTTTCATTGCCAAAGATCGGGAGGACTACAGGGGTTGTTCCAAAGACTCCGAAAGTTCCATGGTTCAAGAGGTAGAACTTTGATGGGTCCAGTGTAGTCCAAGTGGATGAGTCTACGAAAGGGGTTGCATCAAATGTGGAAACCGAGAAAATTGGTGTAATTCCACCGTCTTGATATCTCAATCCAGCTGCACCAATTTCGTTGATTGAAATAGAGGGGCCATCGTCAACCAGGAAAATATCTGAACCAGTGATCATGCTTGGTTCAAAGTCGTCAGCTGATGAAGATTTTCTCTCCAAGATTGTGTTGTAAAACTTGGTGGATAATTCGCCAAGAGTTTCCGACCAATAGTATGTAGGCCTTAGAAGGCCAGGGCGGTCCTGCTCAATAATTTCCAAGGAATATGGATGAGTCGAATCGTCGCCGTTTCCGGCAAGGGTGCAATGGCCAAGAGGTGCCAAGAAAACCGGCGCGCTGTTGGGACCTCTTAGGTCAGCCAAATAGCCACCTTGTGGGTTATTCCAAATGATGCAATTAACAAAACGGGTATTGAAGTATGCACTGCTTGTGGAATTGTCAGTGCGGAAAAAAAGACCTGATTTTCCATTGCTAGAGATATTGCATTTGTTGACAACTCCTGGGCCATAATCAACGCTGTAATCAAAGTTTGGCCATTCAAACAAGGAGCGGTTGCCATTTGGGAAATGCCACGCACCGCCGACGATGCCGTCGTTGTTAAGTAGGTGCACTAGCCCATGGTTTCCATTTTGCAAGATGGAGGTGCTGTTGAGGTTAATAAACCCTCCAGTAGGGGCTTGGTGGTCGTCAATCCAAATCGACGATTTTGTTTTTAGAAATACACCATTTCCGAGGTTATTGGAAATGGTGGCGTTTGTTGAATGTAGTCCCATGTAAGCTTCAATCGAAGTTACGTGAACTCCATTGTAGAGCCTAAGGTCGGGGTTAGGCGAGGCTTGGTAGCCGGTTCTTTTAATAGTAGTATTCCCATTAAGCCTAAGCACTCCCCGCCCCCAGCGACTGCTATTGCAGTGGATGCCAGCCAACTTGAACTTGTCGAACGTAGTTCCACTCGTTTCAATCCGATAGCCAGAGGGAAAATCTTTGTGAGGACCATCCTCGAACCTATCTGTAGTGGCGAAGAGGCCCACGTCCCATCCAGCGTTTTGGTCATTTGGATCAGCTTTCCCGTTCAGATTGCCACCAATAATGCTCATGTTCACCTCAGGTATTGGAGCAAAGCTTGAACCTGAGCCGGAACTGTGCTCTAGGTGGTAAATGCTACCCAACGTCGCGACTTCTATTAGGCGAGAAAATTCGCTATTCGCTGCAGGAAAGTCAGATGTCCCGTTAATTGAGACACCATACGGTGACATGCTTGTGAAATCTCCGAGAGTTAACAAATTTCGGATCTCAACGTTTATCTGGGCGGGGACGCTAGCGCTTGGTTTTGATTTGGCTTGAAAACGCATACCCACAGATGGGGATTGTAAAACTGGCGGAGAAGTATGCCCGGCTTGTCCAAGCCCGAAGTTGGTTCGAATTTTGCATTCGCGGATAGCTATGTCTGCTGCCAGTGTAGTATTGTTCACCAAATCAATTGCAATCTGGTTCCAGCCAAAATGGCATCTTGCGATTAATCCAAGGAAATCTACATATTCATTCGTGCTGCCTGGGTCAGTTGCTGCGATCTCGATCCCGCGCTTCGCGCCGATCAAAACTAAATCTTCTATTGATGTCAGGGGAGCAGTTCCACCTGCAACACCTTTGAGAAGGAACAGGGATGTGGGTGGGCTTGCGGCGCTACTCCAAATGTTCACGGTGCCAGAGTCGCTTGAGGCTTTTATTGCGACACCCGATTCTACCTCTATTGGGAATAACTCAGTTCCACCGGCGTGTATCTCCGAATAACCGGAAATGGCTAGCAGGGGGAGTTGACTCCAATCAGTGTGCGGCCTGATCAAAATCGTATCTCCAGCAATTGCCACGGAAGCCGCAGCCGTTATGGTGTTAAGGGTCGTCGTTCCTGGAGTCGCATACGGATCAACCGTGTACGTAGTCTGGGAAACAAGGGGGGGGCGCTAGTAAAAGCGTAAGCGCCACAAAGGAAATGAGTGATCTCATCGTTTAGTTGTGCAAAAGTTATCGGCGAATATTTCGCCTGAGTAAAGGAAGTGTGCAACAAACAGTTACACGGTTCTTTTTTAACACAAATCAAGAAGTCAAGCAATATTCAATATGAGCCTGGGCCGCGCGGTTGGCTTCCATAGCTAATTGGCTCATGTGGGTTTGTCGGTACTTCGTATAACCACCAATCCCAAGGCGAAGGGAGGCTGCGACGGGTTGAACTATGCCGCAACCTCCTGGACACCAGAAGAACGAACCTCGGTTAGGTTTACGGCAAGACGTAAATCCGAACCGCAATGGAGCTAAATTCCGGAATCCCAGCTACCGGACTTGCGATTGCAGCAAAGTAGTAGGTTCCAAGAATATTGGAATGGAAAGTCGGAGGCAGCGTGATCGAAGCAGTTCCATTTCCATCGGCATCTAAGGTCCCATGCATGTCACTGTAGGTTGGAACGGGGTAAATGCCGTAATAGGAATTCTCCGTGATCTGACCTCCGTTGAGAGGAATATCAATCCCAAAATGACTCGGCCCCGTTCCTTTCGGCGAAACGAGAATTCGGTAGTCATAGCCTGATGTGCTATCGGGGAAGTCCACGCTAAATTCCACGGTGCCGCCGGTGAGGTAAGACAGTTCGTCGATGTCAGCGTATAGGAATGGATTGAAGCCTTGTACGTAAACCATCCCTTCATTGGCTGGGCCGTCGGAGTTGGCGGACATGATCAATTCTTTGCGTCCATCATCGTTCAAATCTCCGACTAGGCTTAGGGCCCACCCTAATTGGGATGCGGCTTTGTCACCTTGCCATTGCCAGAGCTTGGATCCGTCGGCTCCCGAATATAGATAAACACTACCACGGTTGCTTTTGCCGAGAGTATCTGTGCCGTAGGCTCCGACGAGTACGTCGGCATGACCATCTTGATCGATATCAGTGGCGCCTGATACCGCTTTCCCCATGACGTCGCCGCTTGCTTCACCATTCCATTGGAATAGCAAACTACCGTCGACACCAGAGTGCGCATAAGCAGCGCCGGCTGCGTTCATGCCGCCCGCGGACGCCCATGGAGAGCCAACGATGAGGTCCGGTACGCCGTCGGCATTCATATCGCCCGCGGAGGAAACCGACGATGCAAATCCGTCACCGACAGCTTCGCCATCCATGCGGAAAAGTTGAGTTCCGGATGCACCTGAATAAACATAAGCAGCTCCCGCGTTCGAACCTCCTGCCGGCAAATCCGCTAATGGTGCACCAATGAGTAGATCAGCAACACCATCACTATCGACGTCATCCAGCATGGCAATTTCGCGGCCAAACTGATCGCCGTTTGATTCGCCAGGGATTTGATAAATCAAGGCGCCGGTTGCGCCCGAATAAACATTAACAAAACCGGTTCGATTACTGCCTCCGCTTGGATCGGCGTTCGCAGATCCAACCACTAGGTCTGGAATCAAGTCGCCATCGAAATCGCGTCCACCTGCGACGGCACTGCCAAAATATTCATCTGCGCTGGTTCCGTCCCAGCGCAAGATGGTACTTCCATCAACACCAGAGTAGACCACCACCCGACCCGCCTTGGTATTACCAGCCGAAGCCGCGTTGTAAATGCCAACGATGACATCATCAAAACCATCGCCATTGACGTCACCTGCAGTAGAAACCGCATTGCCCATTCGAGCGTTGCCATGCGGGCCGCTCCAATCATGGATCAGGCTGCCATCAGTGCCAGAGTAAACGTAAGCTTTGCCAGAGCCACCGAGGCCGCCAACTTCGGCTTCGGAAGCTCCTACGAGGATGTCTGCAACACCATCACCGTTGACGTCGCCCGCATCGGCAACCGCATTGCCAAAGTAATCGCCATTTAACTCACCTTGCCATTGGTGAATTTCTTGGAATTGCCCGCCAACGATTTGAGGGGGAGAGGGGTTTGGGCACAAGATGAGTGCGCTAACGGACAGGAGAGAAATCATGATTACTATGAGATGAGGGGACAGGAGAGATGAAGAATGGCAAAACGACCAATTCTTCTCGGCTTTCACTATATGCTGAATTTGCTTTTATGGCAATCTCTCTGCAACAAGGAATGCATGAGGAATTTTTTACTAATTGCCGGCCTTGGGTAACGGGTGTGGTAATTTGAGCTTGGCTGTTTTGGGCCGAGACGATGATTAAATGCTACTCACAATCAATTTGTGGTGGGGCCAAGGTCCTTGCCGTAGCTTGCGCTGCTTTACTTGCTACGGAATTGATTGGCCATGGGTCGGTGGTAGATCCGCCGAGTCGGGTTTATCGGGTGTATCAGGCCAATCCGGATAACCCTAGTTTTGATCTGGCGGCGAATGCGGTGGCGATGGATGGCACGACTTCTTACTACACTTGGAATGAGTTGTCGCGAAATATTCCGCAGGCGGTCTCGGCTGGCTTGCCGGCGGGATTTGATTATTCGCCTTGGGTGCTAGACGGCCAACTTGCAAGTGGCGGAAGGGTGGATCCGAATTCGAGTGAATATCCACGTACCTATGCTGGGCTGGATCAGGTGAGTGCTGATTGGCCGAAAACGTCGGTGAATGCGGGCGAGGTTATCACGGTGGATTTTCTTGCCACTGCGGTGCACGAACCTAGTGTATGGGATGTGTGGATGACCACGCCGGACTGGACGCCGGATCTGCCACTGACTTGGGATCACATGGAGTTTCTTGAGCGTCCCAATCCAACTCTGACGGGCAACCATTATTACTTCGATCTGACCATCCCTGAAAACCGCTCCGGCCATCATGTTTTGTGGGTCGCGTGGCAGCGCGATGACCCCGTCGGCGAAGTTTTCTTCTCAACTAGCGACCTCGATATTCAGCGCACCTTCGCCCTGTACCCAGGAACCAACGAAGACCTCATCTTGTCCACCGGTGCCAATGGCAACTTAACCAGCACTCCGCCCGCCGACGTCAAATACGTCGCCGCTGGGAATCAATGGACCGTAGACCTAAGTTCACCAGCCGGAGCATTCGTCGGCAGCCCAAAGTTAGTGCTGGCACGCCCTCTCCAACCCGGTGAAACCATCCAACCACTCTTCGGCACTCTTGACGTCTACTTGCGCCCCAACCAAGACCACCGCATATTGGCAAGCAACGCCCTCAGTCCAGGCGGAGATCAAGTCCATTTCAACCTGCCACCAACCGCCGTCGGCATGACGGTAGTTTTCCAAGGCGCTAGTTTCGGAGCCCAAGCATTAAACGGCATTTATGCCACTACCAACGTGCACACCTTGTATGTAGTACTTTAAAAACAGAAAATCCCATTCCCTGTGCCAAGAGATTGCCGCTGGCGGCGCTTTTATCTCGCTTGCGAGATAGCTAAGCCGACAGCGGCAATCTCTTTGCACAAATGAATAAAAAGAATATGGGGCTTCAGGATTTCGTGTGGGTAGATCGCCACAGATCTATCCTTGCTAAATGA